>OODJ01002176.1_pt1 | contig 13487 bp, 12 predicted proteins | sample 1671611 | NCBI WGS metagenome assembly OODJ01 (sample SAMN06348174, study PRJEB24527) | human gut metagenome | biome: human gut; feature: ankylosing spondylitis patient; material: feces | host: Homo sapiens | place: China | collected 2015-10 | reverse complement strand
ATAAGATGGAAAAAGAAGGCATCCTCAAAAGGAAAAAAGCATACGCGTAGATAACTTCATTTTCTTTTTGAGAATGGGAAAAGTTTCTTATCGCAGGATCAACGGTGCCACCTCCGGGAAAAACTGGGAACGCACGGAAAAACGGGTCAAATCGAATGGCGATTTTTCCGGGGCCAGATACATGAGCTCCCACATGAAAGAGGCTTACGATGGGCTTCCCGTGTGGAAACACGCCGCAGAGTACCGGACCGGAAACAGCCAAACCTCCGACAGCTACCGCCACCGCGTGAATCACGGGTGCGTGAACAAGCTGGGCGAGGTGGAAGATTTCAAGCACTTCGTGATCAGTGATGGTTCATTGCTGCTCCCTCCCGACATGACGATGACCCGCCAAGACAACGTTATCACCCTCGCGTGGAACGACGAACGGAACGCGACATCGGCACGACCATCGGACATTATTCACGTCATGGTTATCGGCACGACACGCCCCGACGCGCTGATGCTTCTTCACGGCACGTCCGCCACGAGGGCCGAAGGCACGGCTTCCTTTACGGTTCAGGCCAAGGAAAACGAAACGCTGCACGTCTACCCGTTCTTCGGCAACGCGACGAACAAGGCATTCTCCCCGAACGAGTATTTCCTCGCTCCCGCCGAGATCAACGAGCCAGCGCAAGCTGCCGTTACCGATAAATTTCATACCTTTACGGCGGGACAAGAAATAAATATGAACGATACATTACAGGAGTTTTTCAATGACGTGTACGAGATCACCCGGCAGATCCCACGAGGTAAAGTACTTACCTACGGCAAGATAGCCGTGCTGGCCGGGCGACCTCAACACGCTCGATGGGTGGGGCGAGCGATGGCGCAAGCCCCGGCCGACGACACGCTGCCTTGCCATCGCGTCGTGAACAGCGTCGGGCAAACTGCCCCGGGATGGCCCCAGCAGCGCACCCTGCTCGAAAGCGAGGGCGTCACATTTCGGGCCAATGACCGCGTGGACATGAAAAAGCACCTGTGGGAAATATTCCCCCACGGACGAGGTTCAAGCGAATAAGAATTAAAGTAAAAAACTTGTAAACCAACAACTTCACCATAAGCAAAATGTAACCTGTAACTTTTCAAGACCTATCATTGCAGGTCTTGAAAATAATCCGTAGCTTTGCCGTGAAATATTCTGAAGGGGTGCCTAAGAAGCGAGGGATTTCCCGATACTTCTACCTGCCGCGAGAAGGCAGGGTAATACAACGGGCTGAGATTATACCCATGAACCTGATCCGGGTAATGCCGGCGGAGGGAAAGAGTTATAATACACGTGCAAATTCCGTTTGAGAGCAACCCTGATGAAGTTAGTAAACGATTAAACTATCAGGTTATGCAAGTATTTATAAACGACAAATCCTTCGAATGCGCTCCCGGCACGACACTCCACGAAGTTCTGGCAGCCAACGCTATCCCGACGGGCAACATCGCCATCGCCGTGGACTTTAACGTCATTCCCCGTCCCGACTGGGGAAAAACCGTACTTCAAGACGGCAGCAAGATTATCGTTATCAAGGCAGTACAGGGAGGATGAAAGAAAAGATAAAAGTTAAAAACTAAAAGTTGAAAGATAAAATTAGTAAATTAATTAAGATATGAGCCAAGAATTTACCATTTCAAGCGGCCCGCTACCCGGGTCGGAAAAGATTTACGTGAAGGGCGAGATGTTCGACATCGAGGTGCCAATGCGCCGGATTAACCTCACGCCCACGGTTGACACGGACGGGACGAAGATCGAGAACGAGCCTGTCGTGGTTTACGATACATCGGGACCTTACACGGACCCGAACTACACGGTAGACCTGCACAAGGGACTGCCCAAGATCCGGGAACAATGGATCGCCGACCGGAATGACACCGTGAAACTGGAAGGATTGAGCTCCGAGTACGGCCGGGCGCGCCAAAATGATCGCTCGCTCGATGCCTTGCGTTTCGAACACGTGAACACCACGCCGAGAGTGGCGAAACCGGGACACCGCGTGTCACAGATGTACTACGCCCGCCAAGGGATGATTACCCCGGAAATGGAATACATCGCCATCCGCGAGAACCAGATGGTCGACAAGATCCGGGAGGCTTACAAGAAAGAGAAAGGCGAGCCGCTGGGCGCGAACTTCCCGGAGTATATCACCCCGGAATTCGTGCGTCAGGAAGTGGCCGCCGGACGGGCCATCATCCCCGCGAATATCAACCACCCGGAGAGCGAGCCGATGATCATCGGACGTAACTTCCTCGTGAAGATCAACGCCAACATCGGGAATTCCCCCATCACCTCGTCTATTTCCGAGGAAGTGGAAAAAGCCGTGTGGGCCTTCCGCTGGGGAGCCGACACGATCATGGACCTGTCGACCGGGAAAAACATCCACGAGACACGCGAATGGATCATCCGTAACTCGCCCGTACCCGTGGGAACCGTGCCGTTGTACCAGGCACTGGAAAAGGTGCGGGGCAAGGTGGAAGACCTCACGTGGGAAATTTACCGTGACACGCTTATCGAACAAGCCGAGCAGGGCGTGGACTATTTCACGATCCATGCCGGGTTGCGCTGGCACCACGTGCCGCTGACGCTGAAACGCCTCACGGGAATCGTGTCCCGCGGGGGAGCCATCATGGCGCACTGGTGTACGACCCACAAGCGGGAAAGTTTCTTGTACGAGCATTTCGAGGAAATCTGCGAGATTCTCGCCAAATATGACGTCGGGGTATCCATCGGTGACGGGTTGCGTCCCGGTTGCATCGCCGACTCGAACGACGAGGCCCAGCTTGCCGAGTTGAAAACGCTGGGAGAACTGGCCCGGGTGGCCTCCAAGCATGACGTGCAAGTGATCATCGAGGGACCGGGACACGTGCCGATGCAAAAAATCCGGGAGAATATGCGACTGGAACAGGAATGGTGTGACGAGGCCCCGTTCTACACCCTCGGACCGCTCGTGACGGACATCGCCCCCGGTTACGACCACATCACCTCCGCCATCGGTGGTGCCATGATCGGCTGGTTCGGGACATCCATGCTCTGCTACGTGACCCAGAAGGAACACCTCGGACTGCCGAACCGGGACGACGTGAAAGAAGGCGTGATTACCTTCAAACTCGCCGCCCACGCCGCCGACCTTGCCAAGGGACACCCCGCTGCTTACTACCGGGATTACGCCATGAGCAAGGCACGTTTCGAGTTCCGATGGAAAGACCAGTTCCATCTCGCGCTGGATTCTGAAAAAGCCTTACGTTTCCACGACGAGACGTTACCCGCCGAGGGACACAAAGAGGCTCATTTCTGCTCCATGTGTGGGGAACATTTCTGCTCCATGCGTGCCAGCGAGAAGTTGAGAAAAAAATTAAAATAATGCCATGTTGATCATCATCACCCCTCCACACGCCCTGCCTGACGAAGAGTGTATCGTGAACAAGCTCTTTGAAAGCGGATTGCACTTGCTGCACCTGCGAAAGCCGGGAGCTGACCGGGAAACGCTGGAACGTTACATCCGAGGTATCCGACCACGTTTCCGGGAGCGTGTTATCCTGCACGACCACTTCGAACTGGCGGAAGAATACGGGTTAAGAGGGATTCACTTGAAATACAACGAGGCACGGACGTTCACCGGGCGGAATCGATTCGCGCACGTGAGCGCGTCGTGTCACTCCTTCGAGGAAATCGACGCCCTGCCTTTCGAGCCGAACTACGTCTTTCTCAGCCCGGTATTTAACAGCATCTCCAAACCCGGATACCCGTCGGTTTTCGCCCCGGAATACCTGAAGGAAAACTTGCAAAAGAGACGCGTACCCGTGATCGCCCTAGGGGGAATCACCGCGGAAAAAGTCGCAGAATGTCGGAAAATGGGATTCCGCGGGGTCGCCTTGCTGGGACACGTGTGGGAACAGCCGTCGGAGGCCGTCGACCGTTTCACCAATATCTTGCCCGACGAGGTGCTAAGTATTGCCGGGTTTGACCAAAGTTCCGGGGCCGGGGTGACGGCTGACATCAAAACGTTCGAAAGTTGCCGGGTATATGGACTTGGAACGAGCAGTTCCATCACCTTCCAGAATCAAAACACGTATCTCGGGACGAAGTGGCTCACGCCGGACGAGATCATCCGGCAATGCGACGTTCTCTTCCGGGAGTTCACCCCCGCTTACGTCAAAATCGGGTTGATCGAAAGTTTCAACACGCTGGAACAAGTGGTGAACTATCTCCGGACGGCTCTCCCCAAGGTAAGGATTATCTGGGACCCGATACTGAAAGCCAGTGCCGGGTTCCAGTTCCATGACGGGGAGAATCTAACACAGTTGCAGGATATACTTCAGGAGATATACCTGATTACCCCGAACACGGACGAGCTGAAAACACTTTTCGGGAATCACCCGGACGTGGAAAGCCTGCAAGCGCTGGCCCGCGGCCTGAACCTCAATATCCTCTGGAAAGGCGGTCATAACGACGGGGCGTTGGCCTCCGACCGGCTGGTCACCCCGGACAAGGTGTACACCTTCTCGGTGACACGGGCAAGACATGGGAAACACGGGACGGGATGCGTTCTTTCCTCGGCTATCGCCTCGTATCTCACGCTCGGCTATCCCCTTCCCGATGCTTGTCGGCTAGGGCAGCACTACGTGGCGGGATTTATCCGCTCCAACGACACGAACCTGGGGATGCATAACCGCGTGGAAAGCACCGTCCCGGAAGTTGACTTGTATCGGATTCCCTTGCAATACATCACCGACTACAAGGAAGGGGTTTCTATTCCCGAACAGGTAGAGGCCGTGTGCAAGGGGGGATGTCGCTGGGTTCAACTACGGATGAAAGAGGCTGACCGGGAAGAGTTTACCCGCATCGGACGCACCGTGAAAGAGATTTGCAAACGTCACGGGGCCTTGTTCCTTGTCAATGACAACGTGGACATCGCCCTTGAACTGGATGCCGACGGGGTACACTTGGGAAAAGAGGACATGAATCCTCTTAAAGCCCGCCAGATTCTCGGTTACTCGAAGATCATCGGGGGAACGTGTAACACGTTTGAAGACGTAGTGACCCGTTTTCGTCAACAGGTAGACTACATCGGTCTGGGACCGTTCACGTACACCTCGACGAAAAAGCGCCTCAGCCCGGTCCTCGGTCTCGAAGGTTACCGGAAGATCATGGAGGCCTGCCGGAAAGAGGGTATCTATCTCCCCGTCCACGCCATCGGGGGCATCCGGGAGGACGACATTCAACCGATACTAAACACGGGAATAACAGGCATCGCCCTCTCTTCCTTGCTTAAAAACAGCGAGGATATAACGGGGAAGACGAAGGAAACGATGGAACAATTGAAAATAAAAGAACTCCCTCCCCCCTTCGGGGTACTCCCTCTATAAACAGAGGGAGAGTTGAGTTACTCTTCATCTTTGGGAAGAGTCACCAGCTCCTCCTCTGTTTATAGAGGAGGTGGCAGCGAAGCTGACGGAGGAGTTCAATCTAAAATCTAAAATTTAAAATTAGTATGGCTTTAAAAATAGCAGACAAAGAATTTACCTCGCGCTTATTTACCGGAACCGGTAAATTCGCGTCGAATCAACTAATGGAAGATGCCATACTGGCATCCGAATCACAACTCGTAACCGTCGCGCTGAAACGCGTGAATATGGACGGTAAGGACGATGATATTCTGGCTCACTTGAAAGCACCTCATATCACCTTGTTACCCAACACTTCCGGCGTGAGAACAGTCAAAGAGGCCGTGTTCGCCGCGCAACTGGCGAGAGAGGCTCTCGGCACGAACTGGCTGAAACTGGAAATACATCCCGATCCCAAATACCTGTTGCCCGACCCTATTGAAACCTTGAAAGCGACCGAGGAACTGGCAAAGCTGGGATTCGTGGTGTTACCCTACATTCAAGCCGATCCGGTACTTTGCAAACACCTTGAAAATGCCGGGGCCGCTACCGTAATGCCGTTAGGCGCACCGATCGGCACGAACAAAGGGCTGGTGACCCGCGACCTACTGGAGATCATCATTGAGCAGAGCAATGTCCCGGTAATCGTGGATGCAGGAATCGGGGCCCCCTCCCACGCTGCCGCCGCCATGGAAATGGGTGCTGCCGCCGTGCTGGTGAATACCGCTATCGCCGTATCGCCTAACCCGGTAGAAATGGGACGGGCATTTAAACTGGCCGTGGAGGCCGGACGTATGGCATTCGAGGCAAAACTTGCCAAACAATACCGCCACGCACAGGCCAGCTCCCCGTTAACGGCATTTTTGGATTAAATGAGTTCATAAGGTTTATAAACCTTACAAGCTTTATGAATTTAGTGGACTATGTAGACTTTTTTTAGCGAGGTGGATTTGCTTTTTAATTCCTTTTCATTATTTTTGGGATTCGAAACACACAAACGCTAATTTATATCCAAACTATGAGAAAAGTCACTTTATTGTTGATGACCTTGGTCGCTGTGACTCATGTTGCGGTTGGTCAGGTTGATGTGAGTGCGGTCAATAAACCGATTGAGTTGTTGAACGAGGCAAACACGGATATTGAGGATGGAAATTATAAAGATGCTGTTCAAAAATTGATTGCGGCTAATCGATTGAATCCGAAATTGAGGGAGGTTTACTCGTCCTTGAATACGGCTTGTACTCACACGAACCAGATTTCTTTGCTTAAGGAGTTTCTTGTGAAAGGAAAGGGGATATTTGAGGAAGATGATGAGCTTTGTTATTATTTGGGAAATATTTACCAGAATCAACAGAATTATGCGGCAGCCATAAAGGAGTATTCTCTGGCAATCCAGTATGCCAAGAAAAACGGGGAAGAGTACGAGTTGGTATATGCTTATTATTTGAACCGGGGAAATTGTTACTTGAAACAGCGTGAATTTGCGAAGGCGATACCAGATTATACCTATTCTCTCAAGCTAAACAAGGATAACGGTGCTATTTACGCAAACCGGGGAATTGCTTATTTCAGTACCGGAAAGCGCAAGGAGGCGTGTGCCGATTGGAGGAAAGCTAAATCGTTGGGTGTAACAAGCGTGAATGCTTATATTAATCGCTATTGTCGATAAAGGTTAAAAAAATAAGCGAGCCAAAATTACTTGGCTCGCTTATTTTATGTATTTATTGCAAGGAATTAGAACGTCCAGCCTAATCGAAGAACCGGTTCGATGTATGTTTTGACATTTGTTTGACGTGTTTTTACCGGGGACAAAAGTATATATAATTAAGCGAGGGCAGGAATATTCCTGCCACTTGCTATTTGAAAATATCAATCAATGATGTGAGGTTGCTGGTAAAGAGTTTAACGGAAATGGCAAGTAAAATGATTCCCAGGAATTTACGTAATATGTAAGCTCCTCCTTTCCCGAAAATCTTTTCGACTAGCGATACATTTTTTAATACAAAATAAACAACAATAATGTTTAGAGTTAAGGCGATAATAATATTGATGGTATGATATTCCGCCCGCAAAGCCAACAAAGTCGTTAATGTTCCGGCTCCCACGATCAAGGGAAATACTAACGGTACAATGGATGCCGTTCCTGATGGACTGTCATTTTTGAAAATAGGGATTCCGAAGATCATTTCTACTGCCAGTACGAAGATCACGAGAGAACCGGCCACGGCAAACGAGGAAATGTCCACGCTGAACAAGTTGAGCAAGCCATCCCCGACGAAAAGGAATGCCACGAGAAGAATATATGATGCCAAAGCAGCTTTTATGGCACTAATTTTGTGTCCTTTATTTTGAATATCGTTAATGATAGGCACGGCTCCCGTGATGTCAATTACGGCAAACAGGACCATGAAAGCACTTGCAAGTTCTTGAATACTAATGTCTGAAAAACTCATATCAAAAAGATTGGTTTATTCTTGATTAAAGGTTATTTTTGCCTACAAAGATACAGAAACAAGAGGTGTTATCAAAATGAATCAAAATAGAAAAGTTATGGCGTATACGAAACTAATTGTCGAGAAACAGGATAATATTTGCACGGTTAAGATTAATAACCCGGAGGCGTTGAATGCTTTGAATTCGACGATTTTGAAAGAATTGGATGCTGCTTTCACGGCTATCGGGGAGGATGACAGTGTTGATGTTGTTATTTTGACGGGTGAAGGACGTTCGTTCGTGGCAGGTGCGGATATATCCCAGATGAGTACGTTGAATGCGGTGGAGGGGAAGGCGTTTGGAGAGCTGGGAGCGGCTGTTTTCCGTAAAATCGAATTGTTGAACAAGGTGGTTATTGCCGGGGTGAATGGTTTTGCCCTGGGGGGAGGGTGTGAATTGGCCATGGCTTGTGACATCCGTATTGCTTCGGTGAAGGCTAAATTCGGTCAACCGGAAGTCAGTTTGGGAATTACCCCGGGATTCTCCGGTACACAACGGTTACCGCGTATCGTGGGCTTGGGTAAGGCAAAAGAACTGATCTACACGGCTGACGTAATTGTTGCCGAGGAGGCTTATCGTATCGGGTTGGTGAACAAGGTGGTGGAACCGGAAGCACTGATGGATGAATGTATGGCTATGGCGAAGAAGATTGCTTCGAAAGCTCCGCTGGCTGTACGTTACGCGAAAGAGGCGATTAACCGGGGAGTAGAGACGGATATTGACACGGGTATTTCTATCGAAAGTGATTTGTTCGGACTCTGTTTTTCAACCGAGGATCAGAAAGAAGGAATGCAGGCATTTCTAGGCAAAAGAGGAGCGGAATTCAAGAAAAGATAAAAACTTGGCGTCTGGTACGATAATAGAGAATTTGATATTATATAATTGAAGGTTTTAAATTAAGAGGAAATGAAAATTTGCGTTGTAGGTACAGGTACGATGGGTAATGGTATTGCCCAAACCTTTGCTCAGGCCGGGCATGACGTGTTGTTAAAAGGGCGTTCAGAGGCGTCTTTAGGTAAAGCTCACAAGGCTATCGAGAAGAGCCTTTCCAAGCTGGTAGAAAAAGGCAAGATGGAAGCTGCCGAGAAGGATGCTATCAATGCCCGCATCAAAGACACGATGGCATACGAGGATTGTAAAGATGCCGATTTGGTGATCGAGGTGGTTGCCGAGGATATGGCTACGAAGAACGAGATATTCAAGACTTTGGATGCTATCTGTAAACCGGAGGCTATTTTGGCCACGAATACTTCTTCTCTTTCTATCACGGAAATCGCTGCTGCAACCAGCCGTCCGGAGAAAGTGATCGGAATGCACTTTTTTAACCCGGTGCCGATGATGAAATTGGTAGAGGTGATTAAAGGGCAGTTGACTTCTCAGGAAGTTCACGACAAGGTGATGGCAATCGCTGCAGAAGTGGGTAAGACCCCGGTAAGTGTGAACGAGGCTCCCGGTTTCGTGGTAAATAGAATCTTGATCCCGATGGTGAACGAGGGTATCGGTATCTATGCAGACGGTGTTGCTACCAAGGAAGAGATTGACGAGGCCATGAAATTAGGGGCTAACCACCCGATGGGACCTTTGGCGTTAGGTGACTTGATCGGTTTGGACGTGTGTCTGGCTATCATGGAGGTGCTGTATAATGAATTCGGTGATTCCAAGTATCGTCCTCACCCGCTGTTACGGAAAATGGTTCGTGCTAACTTGTTAGGACGTAAGACCGGAATCGGTTTCTATGATTACCGGAAATAGGGAATAAAAAGTTTATAAAGTTCATAAAGTTTGTAAGGTTCATAAAGTTGCATTTGAGAGCAATGGATCTTATAAATTTTGTGAACTTTGTTTTTGAATGGTGGTTGATTTGTCTAAACAACTATGTTTGTTCCCTTGTCTTTCAGAAAGAAACTACAGAATTCATTGAGTTGTTGTTGCATCAATTCTTTTGGTATTAATAAGCGTTTGTATTCAGCGACCATTGTTGGACTCATACTTCGGTTCATCGCATATTCTACAACCACCTCGTCGGCTTCTGGGCACAAAATAATGCCGATAGAAGGATTCTCGTTAGTACGTTTCACATCTCTATCAAGTGCTTCCAGGTAAAATTCTAGTTGGCCGAGGTCTCTTGGATGGAACTTTGTTTTCTTTAATTCTACCGCTATTAAGGCCTGTAAGCCTCTGTGAAAGAATAATAAATCAGCCTTGAAAGTAGAACCGCCAACTGGTAGGCTATACTCTTGGTCCATAAACAAAAAGTCTTTACCTAATTCTAAGATAAACTGCTTCATGTGCTCAATCAATCTGTTGCGTAGTTTTGATTCGCTATGCTTCTTGGGTAGGCCAAGGAAGTCAAGGAATACTGTGTCCTTGAATATTACAGGTGCATACGGATAAGACTCTAATAATCCTTTTGATAGATTCTTCTTATCACTAAGCAGCGTTGAAAATGTCTGATTGGTTAAACTGCGATCTAACTCTTTTACATTCAGACGTTCTTTGTGAGCGTATAATATATAGAATAATCGTTCTTCGTTATTACGACAACGGCTAAGTATCATCGTATGATTGGTGAAAGTGGTCATTGTAAGAACTTGAGGCATTCGTGCAGTTGACAACTGCACAATCTCATTATTTTCCCCTTCATTTATGTTATCATCTTGGGCTTCTAAATGAGCCGATTGTAATTGTGCAGTTGTTGACTGCACGAATTCATGTGACAGAAATTTCTCTACCGTTAAGCTAAATTGAGGCGTGGAATACTCTTCAAAATACTGAACCATATTGTAGATGTTTCTTCGGCTATATCCTCTTAAATCAGGACGGCGAGCACGAATGTATTCTGATAGTTGGCTCACCACCTTGCTTCCCCATTCTTCACTTTTCAGCTTTGCTGATACATAGCTTCCCACGTACCATGCAGTCTGTAGCAATTCCTCGTTCACCATACGAGAGGCTTTGCTTTGGTGCAATTGAATGATGCTAATCACTTCGTCAAACTGCTTTTCATGCAGAACTATAATACTTTTGTTCTCGTCCATATTGCAAATTTACGCATTATTGGTATTTTGAACAATAATCTTCGCCATTGTAATTGATGCTCTGAATTTCAGTCACAAAGGTAGTTATTATTAATGAAATTATATCCTTTTCAATGAACTGCTTGCTGTGATGAAAAGTAAAATTTCCTGTGATATTTTATTGTCCTAATTGTATTACTTGACGTTTTTGCGGGTGAGAATCGTTTGCTGACGGACGGGATTTGAAGTTGTTAAAATTGAATGTTAACCCGATCCAGTAAGCATGAGTGGCTTCTTTACTATAATTTGCCAGGCGATACGATCCTGTATTTGAACGGGCTTGCCATTCGGACGTGTCGAATACGTCAGAAACGGAGAAGCTGATTTGAAGGCGGTCATTAAAAAATCCCTGTTTGATAGCCAAGTCCAAGTAGTAATTTTCTTCCACTTTGAATTGGGGTATTTTTGTAGGTGATTGATAGGAAAAGAGAACTTGAAACTCGGTATGTTTTTTGGAATTCAAAGTTAATTCCAGGTCCCCCGACCAGGAAAAATTGTCGGCATGAAGGTCTATTCCTTGAAATTTCCCGTTGGTATGAGAGTGGACGAGGGATATGGAAGGGGTGATCGTCATCCATGAGGTGGGAGTGCCGGATAGATTGATGTCCAGGCCGACCTTATTCTCCATGTTACCATTTGCATAAGACAGTGTTAGGGTGTTGTCTTCTGAGAATAGCTCCAACTGAACGGGAATCTTTATTTTACTTTTCCGTGGAAGTAAAATAAAGATTCCCGTTCAGTTGGAGCTTTTCTCTTGATAAAAGATAGTTGATCTCGGCTCGATTCGTGACTTCGGGACGTAACAGCGGGTTACCCTGCTCGAAGGTCTGGTGATCGATCGGGCTTGTAAACGGGTTTAGTTGGGTGTAATCCGGGAGAGTGGCTTTTCTGGTAAAATGAAAGGCCAGTTCTTGCTGGTCAGAAGGCATGTACCGGAGGGTTAGGTAGGGATAAAGGTATAGTTGATCAGAATTATGTTTGTCAGTGGCTTCTGCGAGTTTGGTGTGGGTAACATCGTAATCGGCGAGTACACCTATTTTATAATGCCAGGATTCTCCTTGTTGTTGGGAATAGGAGAGATGTATCGTGTAAATGTACTCTTTATGGTTTAGGCCGTTGTTGGGATTTAAACTCGACAACCAATTATCGGGATTTTTTTTCTTGTCGTGAAGATGGTACCGGGTTTTATTCCACCTGGAGAAAAATTGAATTCCGCTTTTGAGTTGTCCTTGGTTTGCGAACGTGTAGAGGTAGTCCATTTGCAAGCGGACGAATTCGGGTTGCTCGTTTCCGGTAGAGGTGTAAGCGAGAAGATCATCAATTTGATACGTGCTTGGACGGGAATCTTTCGTGTGGGAAAAGATGCCCTTTAGGGATAGTTCGTGTTTGTCTTTTTCGTACACGTGTTTGTAGAATAAAGAACCTTCAATTATTTTCCGGCTGAATGCTATTCGGTGGTGTAGGTCATATTCGTTTGCTTGCGTGCGGTTATTTATGTCCCGGTTTGTCGTGATCTTGGGGAATTGTAGTTTGAGACTCCATAGGAAAAGATTACGAGAAGAGGGTCTCATATCCAATTGGAGGGTTATGGAATGGCTTAAATGGTGTTGTTCTGTCTCTAATAGTTGAGATGTTTCTGTTGAAAAAGAGCGGAATAGTTCACTGCTAATTTCAATCCGGTCCGAATGGCCGGAGTAATCCAGGAATAAATCCCAGTTCTTTTGGGTATATCCTAGGTTTACGTTTCCTGTGAAATTGTTCGTGAAATCATAGTTGAGGGAAACTGAACCGCTCCATGGGTTTTTGGCCTTTTTCTCGTTTTCTTGGGCGTAAATGTCTGTATTCGTGCAAAAAGTAAGGAGACTGAAGAGTATCTGTGTGATGCGCTTTTTCATATTTCTGTATTGTCGTTTTGCAAATTTGACAAGGATATTAGGTGAAAACTTGCGCCTGTTGGGGTGTTTTAAGATTTTTTGTAATTTCTAGAGAGAAGCTCAAGAGAAATAATGGAAATGCTAGGGAGATAATCCCACTTTTTCGATGCTGTCTCGAAGCTTACTCGGAGTTTATTCAATCAATAATGCATGAGCTACGTGTGAGCTTCGAATAAGCTCTGAATAAAGGGGATTATTTGGGTTAGATTACTTCTTTATTTGGGTTAGTTTAGGGTAGGAATAGGGGTGACGTGTTGGTAAATATAATTTGAATTTATTTTTATTGTAATGGTGGCAGTGGAGCTTGATTTAAGGGTAATTTATATATCTTAAAATGATCGTTTATTGCGCTGCAAATATACTAAATTTTTATATAGAGCAAATGGATGTGAAATATTTTTCTTCGATTTAACAATCAGTTGGTTAACGTGTCTGTTGAAAATTGTAAAAATCAATTAGGTGTTAATATCATTAAACGATCGTTTTTTTATAGGAAATGATGTTTATGCGGACAGCTTCTATGCGTTATTGCTGTTTAAGTATAGCGTACAGAACACATGGCAATAAATCA
>OODJ01002169.1_pt1 | contig 13512 bp, 11 predicted proteins | sample 1671611 | NCBI WGS metagenome assembly OODJ01 (sample SAMN06348174, study PRJEB24527) | human gut metagenome | biome: human gut; feature: ankylosing spondylitis patient; material: feces | host: Homo sapiens | place: China | collected 2015-10 | reverse complement strand
GTTTAGTTTTTTATAAACTTTTTGTTTTCTTTTGCCAACTGAGAGGGGATACTATTCCATAACATACGCAGTCTTGGAACGATTTCATTGGGAGCGTGCTTGGAGAAATCCTGTTCGTATGCCGCAAGAATCCTTTTTTGAATTTCACGAACTTCATTAAAGTCCTTGTTTTCTGTAAAACTTTGTACTGCTTCAGGCATTCCGCCGACAAAATAATAGTGCTTCAAAGCATCAATATATGTTTGCTTGAAGCTCGTGATCATTTGGAAGTCTTGGCTATCCAGAAGCGCGGCAAATTGCTCTTTGCCGGTTGCCATTAGAAACTCTTTGAAAGAAAGGGGATATAATTTTAGGAAATCTACCTTGCCAACAGGGAAAGACGTGCCTTGATGCAAGGCGATACCGAGCAAAGAACCGGCGCATACAATGTGATACTGCGAAGCATTTTCATAGAAGTATTTGAGAGATGCCAAGGCTCGTGGAACTTCCTGTACTTCATCAAAAACCAACAGAGAATTGTTGGGGTCAATTTTATGGCCTACATACAGCTCCAAGCCCATAATTAAACGATCTGTATCCAGATCAGAAGCAAACAGCTCGGCCATTCTGGAATTGGAGTCAAAATTGATGTATACGGTATCTGTATATGACTGTCTGCCAAACTCTTTCATCAGCCAAGTCTTACCAACCTGCCGAGCGCCTTCAATAATCAAAGGCTTCCGGCGCTTGCTTTGTTTCCATTTTAATAGCTTTTCTATGGCAACTCGGTACATATATGCACCTCCATCCTTATAATTCAAGGATAGTATAGCATAGAATCACAAAAAATACAACGAAATTTAGACTGATAGTCACACTTTTTGCAACGAATTAAGGTTGTACGCTTCTAAAGGCGTTTTCTATGCGTGCTTATGTAGTTGGCGCTGAAAAAAGAAGGACTGTTCTGAATATATTACAGCGGCGCAGATTCTGCGCCGCTGTAAACAAAGAACAGGAAGAAATCACAGGAGACACGCCGCCTGCCAGCCCTCGCCCATGCCGGCCAGATGCAATCCCTCTTTGCCGGTGTTATTCATCAGGTCGCGCAGATCGAGCAGCAGCGCCTTGCGCAGATACTCGATTCCTTTTTCGCGCAGCCCGTTTTGCAGCGCAAAGAGTGCATGACTGGCAAAACTCAGCGTAGAGTCGTGCAGACAGAGCGGTTCAAAATCGTTCCATGCCTGCATTTTTTCTTCCTTTGTGAAAAGCTCCGGCAGACGTGTCATAAGAAGCAGCACGTCGGCCTGCTTCACAACTTTATATCGCTGTAACCGATCGAAGCAAACATGATGATAGCTTGCGCCGAGATCTGGCTTTAGTGTTGCAATATCCACCGGTTCAAGCAGATGGAACGTCTCGTCCTGCGCAAGATGCCCGCTGTCTGGGTCGTGCGGCCAAGGAATTGCATCGTGAAGCGTCTGCCATGATGCAATTTCTTCTTCCGACAAGCCGAGATCCAGATATGCAGGTTTACCTTGCAGCGCTTTTGCCGCATCTATGGCAAGCTCCAGATTATGCTGTACCATGACGTTCGTGAAAAGGTTGTTGCGCGTGATACCGCAGTATTCATCAGGTCCCTTGCAGAACATCAGATCCGCCTGTGTGTGCGCACGGTTCCATGTGTATCGGCTGGCCCAGAAGCGGGCGGTTTCAATGAATACGGGTGCGGCCTTATGCAGATAAAATTCTTCATCCCCGGTTTCCCGGCAGTATTCACCCAAGGCATAGGCCACGTCCGCCGTGATGTGAACCTCGCTGCACCCAATGTCCCATGTCTCGCACTGTTCGCTGCCATCGAGCGCCGCCATCCAAGGATACCGCGCTCCGGCAGCATTCATCTTTTTTGCATGATCCCTGGCTGCATCCAACGCATTTGCGCGATACAGGCACAGATTTTTTGCGGCTGTTTTATCGTTCTTCAGGAAGAACGGGAGCATAAACAGGTCTGTATCCCAGAAGTAACAGCCCTTATACCGTGCATGGGTCAAACCTCTTGCGCCGATGGAAACGGTCGGATCATGTGCGGCGCAGCTTGCCATAAGCTGAAACATCGAATAGCGCAGACCGATTTGCAGTTCTTCATCGGGAAGCGTTCTGTCGCAATTCTGCCATGTATGCGACCACGCGGCAGTATGCGCGCCCCAAAGCGCGTGGAAACTCCAATCACCCGGAGCAGCCGCAATGCGCTCATCTGCGTCGCGGCTTGTACGGATGCAGACCAGCTTCTCAAGCACCAGCGTCTGTCCGGCAACTGCATGAGCGGTCAGCGGACAGGTGACTTCTGCACCGCTGTTCTGCACGATTCCCTGCGTAAATTCCGGCGCATGAAATTGGACTTCCTGCTCAATGCGTAAGCCTGTTCCGACAGTTTCAAACGTGCAGGAGAAAAGGTTGCCATTGTCCGTCACAAATTGCAGTGGGGCGAGCTGCACCAGCTCCGTATTTTCCTTTACCTGATCGTCAGGGATTGGGCTGTTGCAGCTTGAAAAATTGATGCCGCTGCGCATTTCAACTTCTACATCGTTCTGAACGCGAATTTCAAACCGCTGCATCAAAAGCGCAGGCAGTTCTTTCGGGAAAAAGCGTGTGTATCGCACGTCCGCGCGCGTATCTCCGGCTGCCAGTGTAAAATCTGCATGGAAGCTGGCTGATTTCAGATCAAGTGTCCGATGAATCGAGGAAGCGAGAACGGCGGGTACACCATTCAAAAGAAGTGTTTCGCAGATTGGAGACGGAAGATTCACAAAGTCCGTAATCCCATCCTTGATTTCCCCGAAAATTCCCGCAAGAAACAGTCCCTGCTGCGTCGGACGCGAATCCGGTTCAAAAGGCAAATACCCTCGAACACCCATACGCCCGTTTCCAAGAAAAAAGACGCTCTCTAAAAACTCGTCATTCCAGCCATCTGCCTCAGAGCAAATCTCCCAAGGCAGCAGTTTCAAATCGTTCCGCATGATGACCCCTCCTTACAAGCCGTCAGCAGCGCATGACACAGGAAGCCTGCGCAGGTGGCAAATGCACTGCCTGTCGTACACTCGCCGGTATCTGCATCAACGCTCTCACAGGCAATCCCATTATCCATCGGCATGATGGCCAGTTCGCGCAGCGCCTGTTCTGCGTGGCCGCAAAGAAGGCTGTTGCACAAGCTGAGTACCCATGGCCAAGGTGCGTGCGGGCAGCCAATCTCTGCAATGGGCTTTCCGGCAAAGCTGAATTTATAATCTGCCGAGCGGATCATGCGAACAGTATTTTGCCAGATCACATCCGTTCTCTCACAGAAGCCGTAATACGGTAAGAGCTGCAAACTTCCGGGCGGCTCATCATAGACATCGTGATGCCCGGCCAGATCGACCGACCATGCAAAATACGGCTGTCCGTCTGCATCCTTTTTGACGCAATACGTGAAAATCGCCGCGCGCACAGCGTCTGCTTCCGCAAGCAGCGATCCGCGCTGTGCCGGCCGCCAGTCTGCCAGCAACTGCAACGCACGCCAGACAAGCACATTGTCATACGTCAGGTACGGATGCACGATCTCATCATCCGTTGGCTGCAAGAATGTTTCGTAAAGCGCAGTTTCTGGGTGGCGTACTTCCTGTAGGCGCGTCAAAATCAGCGAAAGACCATCCTGCACAAAGCGTTCCTGCAAAAATGCTTCATCGCGCGTTTTGGAAAGGTACGCCTGGAGCGCCAGAACCGGCGCGACCAGCTCATCCAACTCGAACCCTGGTTCCAGCATGGTCCCGTCGATAAACCGGGAATGTACGCCGATGTTTTGCCGCTGGCGGGTGAAAACATAGGTCAGCACTTCTTTTGCAAGCGCAGCGTCCGCACGCAGGATTGTCGGGAACGCCCACAGGAGCGAATCTCGATCCCAATAAGCGGCGCTGACATAATAGCGCGTGGAGCGGCTTGTTGCACAGATCAACTCCTCGGTATCGAATGTCCGACCGGTCGCATAAAACAGGCAGAAGAACTGGTTGACGTTGTATACCTCCGTCAGTTCTGGCGTTGGGAGCTGCATGGTGCACTTGTCCAGCCAGTCGGCCGTCTTTCGATACAGCCAATCCCAGCCGCGGCGAAGCTGCTCTTTCGCGCTGGTCGCTGCGGCGACTTCTTCAAAGCCAAGACCCCAGAAAATCGTGAACGCTTCTTCCTGCCCAGCTTTGGCGTTGAGCTCACAGGAAATCTGATAGGAAATGCCGTCCTCCGTCTGCGCCCATTCACTTTTGCCTGCACGGTCTGTCATAGGAGCAAGCGCGAATACCGGGAAACCGACGCGGTAATCCATGATAAAGCTTCTGTTCCACGCGCTCTCATAAATGTACGCCTGACCGGTCAGCTCTTTATCCTCGTTGACGCAATGAACACTTTTACTCCATAGACCGCGCGCACCAAGTTTTAAGCGGCAATCTGTTCGCGCTGTGACAGACAAACGTATCGCAAACCCGCGCTCTCCGACCGGCGTCAATACGGTGAATTTGACCGTGGCCTGTTTGGTTTCCTTATGACCGGACGGAATCCAGAAGTGTTCCCGCGACCATTGCAGACCTGTAAACGCCAGTTCTTCCTGATCGATCTGGATAAACGGCTGCATCAGCGGCACATTTTCCGTTCCGCAGAGCTCGATCATGCCGCGCTGCTGCATGGAGAGAAAAGTCAAATCCTCGATTGCCGCAGTCTGCTCATTCAGCTTTGGCAGCGAAATCATTTCGTTTCCGGTTGGTAAATAACGTTCCATACGCATCCCTCAGTTCAAAATTGGTTAATCGCTTAAATATGCGTTCATGTTAAATATAACAAAATTCATGGTCTTGTCAAGGAGAATTTAGAGAAAATCAAAAATGGTATTGACAGACGTGACAAGATTCGCTATAGTTTGAATAGAAAAATGATTTAAGCGGTTAACCGAACTGAGGTGAAGATATGGCACGCGCGACGCTCAAGGATGTAGCACAGGAGGCTGGTGTTTCATCGGCTACAGTATCCTATATCTTGAATGGGAAACGCTCGATCTCTGAAGAAACAAAAGCCCGCGTCATGGAGGCAATCAAAAAACTGGATTATGTACCTGATCTGAATGCACGCGGCCTGACGATGCGAGATTCCAAGCTCATTGGCGTCGTTGTTCCGCAGACGGAGCCCGGTGAGCGTCTGATGTTCCAGAACAGTTTTTACAGTGAGATCCTCGGCAGCATTGAATATTACGCGCGTCTGAGCGGCTATCATATTCTGATTTCTGCAACGGACGCAAATGAAAGCTATCTGACGCTGGCCAAGAAGCGGAATCTGGATGGAATCATTGTAATCGGTATGTATCCGGACGAATTTTACCAGCAGATGAAAAAGACGCAGATTCCGATTGTCCTGATCGATAGCTACTGCGGCGACCACTATTATCACTCCATCCGAATCGATGATGCGTATGGCAGCTATCTTGCCGCGAAGCACCTCCTATCACACGGACATCGGGAAATCGCGTTCTTCTGCGGCCAAATCAAGGAAAACGGCGTTATGAAAAAACGCCTGATTGGATTCCAGCAGGCATTAGAGGAATATGGCGTTCCGTATCAGGAACAAAACATTTTTGAGGGACAGATCGATTACCGCAGTGGTATCGCTCTTGCAAAAGAACTCGTTTCCAAAAAGCTCCCGGCAACGGCAATCGTCTGCGCGGCGGATATTCTGGCAATCGGCGCCATCCGCGGACTATATGAAGAAGGCTTGCGCGTGCCGGAGGATTACTCTGTGATTGGCTTTGATGATCTGGAAGTTTCACAATATCTGACGCCGGGACTTACGACTGTCCGCCAGCAGATTTCGCTGAAAGGTCAGAAAGCTGTTGAGCTGTTGCTCAAGCACATTGAAGATCCGACGCTTACAAAGCAGGAGGAAATTTTGCCGCTCCAGCTTGTAGAGCGCGAATCCGTCCGCACTATTTAATTGTCTTTCACGCCGCAAGGCGTAAAAAAGCGGCCTGCATCTACTTTGACGAGACGATACAGACCGCAGGAAAGAAACTCTGCGAAAGTCCTTCCCGTACTCTATATTCTAAGCGAGAAGGGCGAAAAAATCAACATTACAGGAGGAACAACAATGAAAAAGACCCGGATTTTTTCGCTGATTGCACTGGTTCTTGCCATGCTGATGGTGTTTGCAGCTTGCGCACCCGCAGCCACTGACAACAAATCGAACGACAGCGAACAGACCACCCCCGCTGATACTCAGCAGACTGAGGAACCGGCAAAGACGGATGATGCCGCAGCCCAAACCCCGGCAGAGCCCGTGACGATCACCTATTGCAACTTCAATTCGTCTGGCGGCAATGAGGAAACGCTTCAGAAAATGGTCGAAGCCTTTGAAGCCACCCATGAGAACATCAAGATCGAAGTTGAAACAATCGGCTACGATGATTATTTCACGCAGATGCAGACCCGTGTTGCTGGCGGCACCGCGCCTGACTGCTACGAGCTGAACATCGAGAACTTTGCAGCCTATGCAAACAAGGGTCTGCTTGCAGAGATCGCCGGTCAGGACCTTTCCGGTCTGAATGAAACCGCCCTCGGCGCATTCAACGTGAATGGCAAGCAGTACGGCCTGCCTGAGAGCTTCTCCAATGTCGTCCTGATTTACAACAAGGACCTGTTCGATCAGGCTGGCGTTACATATCCGACGGATGATTGGACGCAGGATGATGTTCAGAATGCTGCTGAAAAGATTCGCGCGCTGGGCGACGATATTTTCGGTATCTGGCAGCCGATCACCTACAACGAGTTCTTCAAGGTCGTTGCACAGTACGGCGGCAGCCTGCTGAACGAGGATAAGACGCAGTTCACGATCAACTCCGAAGAAAACATCAAAGCAGCACAGACACTTGTTGACCGTGTTCTGGTCAGCAACGTGCAGCCGAACTCCGTCCAGCAGGGCGGCATGGGCGATTGGGATATGTTTATGAGCGGTCGTCTCGGCATGATCCCCACTGGCATTTGGGCATTCCAGACCTTTACGGAAAACTGCGATTTCGCATGGGACATCGCTGTTGAGCCTGGCAGCACGCAGAAAGCTACCCACTTCTTCTCCAACTGCGTTGTTATGAACCCCGAAACCGAGCATCCGGAGGAAGTTGCCGAGTGGCTGGCATGGCTGACCTCCAGCACCGAATCCGCTGATATTCGTCTCGCAGCTGGCTGGGATCTGCCCGCACTCAAGGACCTGAACGCTCTGTCCAGCTATCTGGAGATCACGCCTCCTGACAACCGCAAGGCTGTTTTCGAGAGCCTTGATTATCTGGTCATGCCGCCCGTCATTGAGGACTACGCCCTCATGAGCGACATTATCGGTCAGTACCTCTCCGCAGCGGCTGACGGCACCATGACTGTCACCGATGCTCTGAACGCGGCGCAGGCTGACTGCGAAGCACAGATTACCCTTGGCTAACAACTTTCTTGGCGGGCGCTTATGCGCCCGCCTTTTTAGGGCAAAGCCGTACAATTCGACAAGTGCATTCGGCGGAAGATTTTGTTCCAAGCCGAGATTTGAAATATGCAGGAATACTGGATGTATTTCAAATGTTTCAAACCGAAGGATTGGGACAAAAGATCCGCTGAAGGCCGCAGACGCAATTGTGCGGCTTTGCCAAAGATAAAGGAGGCAGACAGATGAAAACAAGTAAAACTGGGCCTCGGCTGAAAAAGCCGGGTGGAGAGGGTCTGCTGCGAGCGTCGCCGTTTTTGCTTCCCAGTCTCATCGGTCTGGCAATCTTTTATCTGGCACCGATGGTCGTTTCTATCTTCATCAGCCTGACAGACTGGAATGGTCTTGACCGACTGTTTGCGGATGGTTTCATGCAGGAGCATTTTATCGGCCTTGATAATTACAAGGCGATTCTGACAAGTCAGGAATTTTGGAAAGTCTTAAAAAACACGCTGACCTATATCGTTTTGTATCTGCCGCTTATGATGGCCGTATCACTGGCTGTTGCATCGCTTCTGTCGCAGCAGCGGCGCGGCGTCGGTGTGTTCCGCGTACTGTACTATATTCCGGTCCTGACCTCTTGGGTCGCGGCATCGTTGATTTGGAAAAGCATTCTGGCCCCGCAGTACGGTGCTATGAACAATATCCTTGCTTTCTTTGGGATTGAAGGTCCCGGCTGGCTGTTGGATGAAAAATGGGCGATGCCCGCAATCGTATTGGTGTCCGTATGGAAAGACATGGGCTTCTTTGGCCTGATTCTTCTGTCCGGTATGGTTGGCATCAACCGAACCTATTATGAAGCCGCAGAAATTGATGGCGCAGGCGCTTGGACGCGCTTCTGGAAAATCACGCTGCCGCTTCTCACACCGGCGATTTTCTACGTTCTGATTGTCAGCCTTATCAACTCGTTCCAGCTTTTCCCGCAGATCATGATTATGACGGACGGTGGTCCGAATGGAGCAACACAGGTTATGGTGGAACGTATTTATAAGTACGGCTTCCGCTATTTCAAGATGGGTTACGCTTCAGCGTTCTCTTGGATTTTGTTCCTGATTATCATGGTTTGCACAGCAATTCAGATGCGCGGACAGAAACGGTGGGTGAATTATGACGCATAAGAAAAAAATCGGCACAGTAGCCTATTACGTTGTCGGCATTTTGATTGCAATACTGGCGATCATTCCATTCCTCTGGATGGTCAGCACGTCACTCAAGGCGCGCGGTGCGCTTATGAGTATTCCGATTGAATGGATACCAAAAGAACCGACGATTGCCTCCTATGTAAAGGTGTTTTCAAAGTTTCCGTTCTTCAGCACCATCGGGAACAGCTTATTTATCTCCGTGACCTACACGTTCATTACGTTGATCTCGGCGTCTATGGCGGCTTTTGCTTTTGCAAAGCTCAAGTTTCCAAAGGCTGATCTGCTGCTCAAGGTGTTTCTGGCAACAATGATGATCCCAACGCAGGTCACAATCATTCCGCTGTTTGTCGTCATGAATAAGATGTCATTGATTAACAGCTATGCCAGCGTCATTCTGCCGTCTATTTTCCGGCCGTTTGCCGTGTTCCTGCTCGTTCAGCAAATGCGGACGATCCCGAACGACTATCTGGATGCAGCCAGCATTGACGGTGCATCAACCTTTACAGTTTACTTTAAGGTTGCACTGCCGCTTTGTGCGCCGACGCTTGCGACCTTGTCGATTACGACGTTCATGGAATCTTGGAATGACTATCTCTGGCCGCTGCTTATGCTGACAGACAAGACAAAAATGACGCTTCCGATTGCCCTCTCGACACTGAACGGTCAGTTCGCAACGGAGTATAACGTCCTGATGGCGGGCAGCCTGATTTCCATGATCCCGATTATTCTCATTTACTGCTTTGCGCAGAAGTATTTCCAGAACGGCATGATGGCCGGTGGTATCAAGGGGTAAACCATGCAAAGATTTGAAAGTTCTGCATTCCAGGCACATATATCCTGCCCGCGCACCGATGTGCAGCTTGTGCGTCACGGCGCAGTCCTGACGGTAAGCCTGTCCTATCGAGGCGCATACGGAATGGGCGAGAAATATGACGCGCTGAATCAAAAAGGACATGTCGTTGTCAATCAGGTGGAAGAAAAGTTCTGCTTCCAAGGTGAAAAAACATATTGCCCGGCTCCGTTCTTCTGGACAGACAGCGGATTCGGTCTGTATGTTGATACCTGTGAAACTACAACATTCCATTTTGACGAGAACTCTGTGACGATCGATCTGCCGGAATCTGCCCCCGTTGTGGCCTTTTCCGGTGAACCGGCGCAAATTGTCAGCGCATATATGGAGCTGTTCGGAAAGGCTGTTCTGCCGCCTGAATGGGTGTTCGGCGTGTGGATCTCTGCAAATCGCTGGAATTGCCAAAAAGACGCAGAGCAGCAGATCGAGAACCTGAAAAAGCACGATTTCCCGGCAAGCATTCTGGTGCTGGAGGCATGGAGCGACGAAGCGACGTTTTATATCTGGAACGGTGCAAAATACCAACCGAAGCCAGACGGAGCTGCGCTCCGATATGACGATTTCGATTTTTCTGGTTCCCCATGGCCTGACCCCAAGGGCATGGCGGATGCGCTGCACAAGGACGGGCTGCATCTTGTCCTCTGGCAGATTCCTGTCTACAAAAAGCAGGGACCCGACGAGATTCTGAACGTACAGAACACGCTTGACCGCGAGGATGCTGTGCGGCGCGGCTTGTGTGTCCATCTCGCAGACGGAACACCCTATACCATCCCCGACGGACATTGGTTTTCCGGTTCTATGATCCCGGATTATACAAACCCGGAAACCGTTCGGACGTGGTTCTCAAAACGTCAATATCTTCTCGATATGGGCGTAGACGGCTTCAAAACCGATGGCGGCGAGTTTATCTATCGCCCAGACGTGCGTTTTTGTGATGGCAGCGACGGGAAATCCGGAAAGAATCGCTACGCACGGGACTATACCTGTGCATACCGCGATTTTATCGGTTCGCAGCGGGTTTTGTTCAGCAGAGCCGGGTTCTCCGGGCAGCATACTGTCCCGATGCACTGGGGCGGCGATCAGCAGTCGCAGAACGCAGAACTGCGAAGCCAGCTTCACGCCGGACTGTCAGCCGCGGCTTCCGGTATCCTGTTCTGGGGCTTTGACATTGCCGGGTTTGCTGGCCCGCTTCCGACGCTGGACCTCTATCGCCGCGCAACACAGATGGCCTGTTTCTGCCCGATCATGCAGTGGCATTCCGAACCGGATGGCGGGCAGTTCAAAGAGCTGATGCCGGGCGGTGAGGGCAACAACGAACGCAGCCCGTGGAATCTGGCTGCTGCCTACAACACGCCTGAATTTGTCGATGAGATGCGCTTCTGGCACAAGCTGCGTGAGCGGCTGCGCCCGTATCTTTGGGAGACTGCGCAGGCGTGTGTGGCTGGCAATATGCCGATGATGCGGCCGCTGTCCTTCCTCTGGCCCGAAGATGAAGCTGCACTTGCCTGCGAGGACGAGTATATGCTTGGCGATGCACTGCTTGTTGCGCCGCTTCTGGAAGAAAACGCAAACACCAGACAAGTCTACTTGCCAGATGGTGAATGGATTGGATTCTTTGATCGAAAACCGTACCAAGGCAAGCAGATGATTTGTACGGACTGCGACGGAAAGATCCCGGTTTTTATCCGAAGCGGATATGAAAAACAATTCTGAAAGGACGTGCCGGAGCTGATTCAGTTCCAGCATTTGCTAAAATTATGAGAAGATTTACTGCATATATTTTTGATTTGGATGGTGTGCTTTGCCATACCGACAAATTCCATTTTGCGGCGTGGGCTGCGCTGGCAAAGAAACTTGATCTTCCGTTTGATGCGTCTGTCAATGACCGGCTGCGCGGTGTCAGCCGTATGGAGAGTCTTGACATTGTCTTGGGTGAGAAGAAAGACGCTTTCACTGCGGAGCAAAAGACGTTGTTTGCCAAGGAGAAGAATGCAATTTATCGTGGTTATCTGCAAACTATGACACCAGCCGATCTGGACGAAGATGTGCGCAGCACACTTCTGAAGCTGCGTGCGGACGGTCATAAACTGGCCGTGGGGTCGTCCAGCAAGAATGCTCCGCTGATTCTGGAGCGCATTGGGCTTGGCAGCTTTTTCGATGCAGTTGCCGACGGAACACAGATCACCCACTCCAAGCCAGACCCGGAGGTGTTCTTATTGGCGGCAAAGCTCCTTAGCGTAAAGCCGGATGATGCGCTCGTTGTGGAGGACGCTGAAGCTGGCATACAGGCTGCAAAGGCCGGCGGCTTCTACGCCGCTGGCATCGGACCCGCAGCAAATTTTTTGCTTGCGGATTTCCGTTTGCAAAAGCTTTCCGACCTGGTGAAAGCGTTTGCGTAAAAGGGCTGAATTCTACTCCGCAATAGACAAAGAATACGCTGCCGACAGCTTACCGGCAGCGTATTTTCATATTTTGGAGGCGGCACCCTCGTCGATAAGCCAGAGCAGTTCCTCACCATCGGCGTAGGAGCTTGGCGCATGCGGATTGTTGCGTTGCGCGAATGCTGCAGCAACCGCATCCGCCTTGCGTACTTCGGATGTGAACACCCACGTGTGCTTCGAGCGTGCGATCATCGGCACGGTCAGCGTCAGGTTTTGCAGCGAAAAGCTGCCGAAAGATTTGGACAGATCCTTTATTTCCAATGCGTTCATAGGATTTTCTTTCAGTATTTCCGGTTGTAGTACCAGAAGCAGCCGGTATAGACGAGCGTCTGCAGGCACGTGAGCGCGCAGAGCACCTGTCCGACCAGAGTTTGTTTAAAGATCAAAATTGCGGCGAGAGCTGCGGCGAGCTGTACGTAAATGCAGATGTAAAGCGCCATAGAACGCGCCTTGTTTGCCACATACGCCGCGCGCTCGTCGGTCAGCGAGGCGTCATAGTCCGCCGCTTTGTCCGGGTCACGGGTGAGCCGGTACACGCGCAGCAGCCGCGCCGCGCCGACAACGGCAATGGCGCTGCCGAACGAGGAAAGCCAGTTCGTTTTTTCGCCGGCGTCTGTCAGCAGCCCGACAAGAAACAATGCCGCGCCGAGAACAAGATATAAAATACCGAGCTTCTTCTGATCCTTGAGCTTCATGCTTCATCCTCCTCAAACAGAAAAATATCCTCAATGTGCACCCCGAACGTCTGCGCGATCTTGTGTGCCAGTAATATCGAGGGGTTGTACTTTCCGCTCTCCAGCGAAATGATCGTCTGTCGGGTGACCCCCACCGCCAGAGCAAGCTCCTCCTGGGAAAGCTTGCGGCGCACGGTTTTATTGCTGGCGTGAAAGCCGCAGTAGCGGCAGTTGTTCACGCAGTAGTCGGAAAGGTACAAAGGCGCGAACATCACGATGCGGCGCCCGTAGATGCGCTCCTTGATCTCGCGGGCCAGCGCATACATGCGCTTCAGCGTTTCCTCATCGTCCACAAAGAGCAGCACCGCCGCTTCGCGATGCGTCAGCCCGCGGCATTCGCGGGCCCTGTTCAAAATGCGTTCAACTTCGGTCCTGTCGGAGGCACGTTTCCTCCCCTCCTCCAGAGACTCCAGAATCTCGGCATCATCGATGAACTCGTTGGAATCGAGCGAGCATACATCGTACATGATCATCCCCCGGCGGAAACGTCCGCCCCGGCTCTCGGCCAGCCATGGCAACATTGCCGTTAAACATGGCGCACAAAACAAAAAAGGCGCCTGCCCGCAAGGAAAGGCGCCCGGCAGTCGACAAGAGCCGCGCAAAGGCGGAAGACAGACGGGGACAGCACAGACCTTTCTGCTCGGAACGGCCAAGAGGCGCGTCTTCACAGTCGGGATACCGCAACAAGGGCCGCATGCATGCGGCAGAACTTTCCGGAAGATGAATCCGCCGGTCAGTTGGAGGCATCATACGCTTTCTGCGGCGTGAGGCAAGAAAAATCAGGCATCAGTCCAAGGAAGCCTTTCTCCCTGTCAGCGGCATCCATGCCTTGACAA
>OODJ01002168.1_pt1 | contig 13517 bp, 10 predicted proteins | sample 1671611 | NCBI WGS metagenome assembly OODJ01 (sample SAMN06348174, study PRJEB24527) | human gut metagenome | biome: human gut; feature: ankylosing spondylitis patient; material: feces | host: Homo sapiens | place: China | collected 2015-10 | reverse complement strand
TTTGCCGGCCGGCGGCCCCAGCCGCCGGCCGGCACGTTTCTTCCAAAAAGGATTCGGCTGTATCTTTTTTATAATTCAGGGGGGAGGGGCATTGCGATCCGGTCCTTTTGGATCGCCAGAATATCCTGCACGATCTGAAAAATCCTCTGGGTGTCATTGTTCTTGATGGCCGACACCAGGGCGCTGTAGGCATTGTAAATCACTTCGTTGCGGGAATAGAGATTTGCCTGGACGGTCCGATTGATATGGGAGTTGAACAGATGCAGCGTCTTGGTCAGCGTGACCAGAACCTGATTGCCGCTGGACGCCATGATGATCTCATGGAGCTTGCAGATGCAGGAGTCGACACTGGACAGGTTGCCCAGGTCGCAGACCATTTTGAGCTTCTGCAAGACCCCGTCCAAATCCGATATGCAGCGTCCATACGCCTCCGGCTCCCTCTCATAGTGAACCGCCAGGATCGAGGAGGCCCAGAGGAGTATGGAGGAGAAGAACTCCATGATCTCATACATATTTTTCTGGCTCAGCACCGCATACATGGAGATGGCCTCGCCGGAAAACTGCGCCTGATCTCCGACAAAGGTGCCTTTTGCGACGCGGCTCTCCAGAATGCGGAGGTAGTTGAACACCTTGATGGCCTCCCGGAGGGAGGAGCGGCTGATTCCAAAGCGGGATGCCAACTCCATCTCCGTGGGCAGGCGGTCCCCCGGCTTGTAGTGTCCGGTGACGATCAGATTCTGGATTTGTTCCATTGCCTGCTGTACAACGGTAAATTCCCGGTCCTTATCGATTTTGCTGAATCCCGATTCGTTTTCGTACAAAAAAATCAAACCCTTTTGTTACATTTCCCAAATAGCGAAAAAAATGTCAATTTTACAGGATATATTGTAAGATATTATAAACAAATTCATGTGGAAGTTCTACAGCGAATTTCATAAAAATATAAAATTTTTTGTCAAAAATTCTTGACAAGCCTGAACATATTGTCATACAATACAGGAAAGTTCATATTGTCCGACAATATGAATGCCGCATGCGGAACCTTGAAAACAACACACTGTATGGAGGAAATGCTGATGAAAAAAGTTTCTGTGCTGTTCCTGGTCGCGGCCATGCTGCTCTCTTTGGCTGCGTGCTCCGGCGACACGTCTTCTTCCGGCGGCAGCAGCGGCGATACCGCCGCCACCGGGGAAACCAGCGGCGATAACACGGTCCGAATCGGCGTGACCATGCCTCTGACCGGCTCCCAGTCGGCGATCGGCAACCGGCAGCTGGCCGGCATCCAGCTGGCCATCGATATGCAGAACGAAAATGGAGGCATCGCCTCTCTTGGCGGCGCTCAGGTCGAGCTGGTGGTGGCGGATACGCAAAGCGACTCCAACATCGCCGTCACGGAGGCGGAGCGGCTGATTACTTCTGAAGGCATCTGCGCCCTGATGGGCACTTACAGCTCCGCGGCGGCCGCGGCCAGCGCGCCGATTGCGGAGAGATATGGCATTCCCTATATGATCACCAACGCCACCGCGGACGAGATCCTGCAGAACGGCTATGAGTACACCTTCCGCGCCAACGTCTGCAACGGCCTGGACGCCATCGACATGGTCGCCTACATCCAGGAGCTGAATGACGCCTTTGGCGCGGACATCCACAACATCGCCATTGTGTACGAGAACTCCGACTGGGGATACGGGATGTCTGTGGGCATCTCCAACGAGATCGCCGAGAACTACGCGGATCAGTTCTCCGTGGTGATGAACGAGGGCTATGAGCCCGACATCGCGGACTTCTCCGCCATCGTCAATCAGATCCGATCCTCTGATGTGGACCTGATCATCCCCATGAACTACCTGAACGACGCGCTGCTGTTCGTCCAGACCCTGGCGGATTATCAGGTGAACATCCCCGTCCTGGCCCACTCCGGCGGCTATACGGTCCCCGAGTTCCTGCAGAACGCCGGTTCCAACGCAAACTATCTGCTGACCTTCTCCTCCTGGGATCCCAGCGTGCTCCAGTTCAAGAGCGAGGAGGCCACCGCGATCAACGAAAAGTACAAGGCCGAATACTCTGACGGCGTGGATATGGACACCTACGCGGCCAACGGCTGGCTGGGCGGCGTCGTGATGCTGAACGCCATCGAGCGGGCCGCGTCCACGGACCCCGAGGCCATTAAGGACGCGATCCTGGCCACCGACCTGGGCCCGGACTCCTATGAGTGCACGCTCCATCCCTTCGAGGGCATCAAGTTCGGCGAGACCTGCGGCATGACCAACCAGAACATCTATGCCAAATCCATCATCCTGCAGGTCATCGACGGGCAGTTCGAGCTCATCGGGCCGTCCAGCATGGTGTCTCTGGAAGATTCCGAGATCGTCTTCCCCGTTCCCGCCTGGAGCGAGCGGTAACCGCGCATCCCGGCTGTCAACCTCGGATCCCTCGGCTGCCTCTGTGTGGGGCGGCCGGGGAATCCCTGTTTTGGAAATCAGAATCTCATAGCAACCCGCGCAATATCGCCAGGCCGCATATTGCGCGCTGCATTCAAAAGGAGAGGAAACTTTGCTTTACTTACAGACTGTGCTAGATGGCCTGCTACAGGGCGGTGTATATGCAGCAGTCGCGGTGGGCCTGAGCCTGGTGTTCGGCGTTATGCGCATCATCAACTGGGCCCACGGCGAGATGCTGATGCTTTCCATGTATGTGGGATTTTTCCTCTATACCGGGCTGGGGGTCAATCCCTATGTGACGGTATTGATCAATGCGGTGCTCTTCTTCGCGCTGGGCTACGTTTTCCAGAGAGGGATCCTCAACCCCATGCTGGCGCGTGAAAAGGAGCGGGAGCCCATGAGCATCCTGCTCTTCACGGTGGGACTCGGATATGTCCTGTCGAATGTCGCGCTGATGGCCTTTGGCGGAAACTCCAGAGCCATCGCCGCCACCTTCAATCTGGGCTCCTTCGTGACGCCCAACCTGGGGCTGGTGGTCTCCATCCCCAAGCTGATCGCCTGCCTCATCTCCATTGCGGTGAGCATGGCGCTGTTCGTCTTCCTGCAGTCCTCCGAGCAGGGGCGCGCCCTGCGGGCGTGCTCCCAGAACCGCGAGGTGGCGAAGCTGATGGGGATCAACGAGCAGAAGCTCTACGGCATTGCCATGGGCCTGGGTCTTGGCCTGGTGGGCATTTCCGGCGCCCTGCTGATCTCCTATTTCCCGGTCACCCCCGAGGTGGGCGCCTCCTTCAGCACGAAGTCCTTCGTCATCGTGGTGCTGGGCGGCAAGGGGAGCATCCCCGGCGCCTTGGTGGGCGGCCTCCTGGTGGGCGTGATTGAGACCCTGGGTTCCCAGATTTTCTCGTCCTCTTACTCCCAGGTGATCCTGTTCGTTCTGTTTGTGATCATTCTCCTGGTCAAGCCCACGGGCTTGTTCGGAAAAGAGCGCGACTAGGGAGGGAATCAAAATGAAAAAGGGCTTATCCTGGAAACATTTGTTCCTTTTGCTGGTCGTGGCGTTGATCCCCCTTGTGGTCAACGCGATTTGGGGCGGCCGAAAGGGCTATGTGATGCAGCTGGCCGTGATGTGCCTGCTGTATATGGTTTGGACCAGTTCGTTCAACATCGTCTCCGGCTTTATCGGATGGTTTTCACTGGGGCACAGCGTTTACATCGGCCTGGGGGCCTATACCAGCGCGATCCTGTTCACCTATATGGGGATCACCCCCTGGATCGGAATGCTGGCCGGCGGCCTGATCGCCGGCATCATCGCCGTGCTGGTGGGCTATCCGACGTTCCGGCTGAAGGGCTCCTACTACACCCTTTCCACCGTGGCGCTTGTGAACGTGTTCCGCATCATCTTCCTGAATGAGGATTCCATCTTCGGCTTTCCGACGAATGGCGCCATGGGCATCAAGATGCCCTGGGAGGGCACCATCGCCAGTATGCAGCACCTGGACAAGACCTTCTATTTCTATGTCGTGCTGGCGCTGCTGGTGATCGTGCTGCTGGTGTCCAATTATATCAACAGCTCAAAAACCGGATACTACTTCGCCGCCATCAAGACGAATCAGGGCGCGGCGGCCACGCTGGGCGTCGACGTCACTTCCTATAAGCTGCGGGCCCAGTTCCTGAGCGCCTTCTTCGCCGCGGTCTCCGGCGCGATTTACGGCCAGATGCTGCAGTTCATCGAGCCCGCCGGCTTCTTCTCCAACGATCTCTCCACGCAGATCGCCGTCATGGCGATCGTGGGCGGCGTCGGAACGCTGTGGGGGCCTGTGGTGGGCGCGCTGATCCTCTATCCGGTGAGCGAGGTCATCCGCTCCAGCATCGGCAGCTCCCTGCCGGGGCTGTCGCTGGTGATTTACGGCCTGGTGCTGATGCTGGTCATCTACTTCATGCCCCAGGGCATCATTGGCTATCTCAAGAAATTTGTCCAGTGGATTGCCGGCAGAATCCGCAGAAAGGAGGCCGCCAATGTCAAGCAGTGATCTGTTGAAGAACCCCATCATCCTGCAGACCGAAAATGTGGTGAAGCAGTTCGGCGGCCTGGTTGCCGTTGACAATATCAGCATCGAACTGCACGAGGGGGAAATTTTGGGCCTGATCGGGGCAAACGGCGCCGGAAAGACCACCTTGTTCAATATGATCTCCGGCTCTTTCCGCCCCACATCCGGGAAGATCCTCTTCAATGGGACCCGCATCGACAAGCTGTCTCCCAACAAGATCTGCAAGCTGGGCCTTGGCCGCACCTATCAGATCGTCCAGCCCTTCCTGAATCTGACGGTCCTGGAGAACACGATGGTGGGCGCGCTGCTGCGGAATCCCAGCGTCAAGGAGGCGCGGAAAAAGGCGGAGGAGATCCTGGAGTTTGTCGGCCTGAGCGGCCGGAAGGACGTGGTTGGCGGGGCGCTGAACATTCCGGAGCTGAAGCGGATGGAGATGGCCCGGGCGCTCGCCACGGAGCCCAAGGTCCTTCTGCTGGACGAAGTCATGGCCGGCCTGACCCCCACGGAGTCCGAACAGGTGATTGAGCTGGTCCGGAGCATCCGGAACAGCGGGACGACCATCGTCATCATCGAACACGTTATGAAGGCAATCATGAACCTCTCGGACCGGATTTATGTTCTCAATCAAGGCAAGCTCATTGCAACCGGAACGCCCTCGGAAATCACGCAGAACTCTGAGGTCATCAAATCTTATCTGGGGGAGAAGAGCTATGCTAAAGGTTGAGCACATTATGGTAAATTACGGGGATTTCCAGGCGATCTCCGATGTGAGCCTTGATATGAAGGAAGGGGAGATCGTGGCGCTGCTGGGCTCCAACGGCGCCGGAAAGAGCACCACCATCAACACCCTTTCCGGCATGACGGACCTGCGGGCGGGAAAGATCACCTTTATGGGACAGGATATCAGCAGCACGCCGGCATTCGACCGTGTGAAGATGGGCTTGATCCAGGTCCCGGAGGGGAGAAAGCTGTTCCCCTATATGTCTGTCATGGACAATATGCTGGTGGGTTCCTATCTGAAAGAGGCCCGTGAGGTCCGAAAGAAAAACCTGGACCTCTGCTTTGAACTGTTTCCAAAGCTCTACGAGCGCCGCAAGCAGCTGGCCGGCTCCATGTCCGGCGGCGAGCAGCAGATGTGCGCAATCGCCCGGGCGCTGATGTCAAACCCGAAGCTGCTGATGCTGGACGAGCCGTCTCTCGGCCTTGCCCCCGTCGTTGTGGACAAGATTTTCGAGACCCTGGTCGCCATCAACAAGCTGGGCGTTTCCATCCTGATTGTGGAGCAGAACGTTTTGGCCACGCTGGACGTTGCCTCCCGGGGGTTCGTCATCGAAACCGGGAAAACCGTGCTGTCCGGGCCCAGCAGCGAGCTCATCAACAATGAGGACATGAAAAAGGCGTATCTCGGGATCTGACGGCCCTCTGCGCCGCAGCCGTTCCAATGCCGGACGGGGCCGGATCCCTCTATCCTTTTGACAAAGAGCCTGATGCCCTTCGCGGGCATCAGGCTCTTTCCGCCCTCCAAAAACGCGGAACGCCCCGGGCAGATTAAGGGAGGCCGTTCAAAAAGCCCGGCGTTTGGAATCCGCATGGCGCGCCGGGGCTTGACAGGGGGGCCGCCGTCTGCTATTATAACAGTGTTATATCACAGTGCTATGACGGAGGTGCGCCCATGTCCCCGGAATCTACCCTGATGCGGATCCATCAAGCGGCCCGGAGGGAATTTCGGGAGCGGGGCTTTCGCGGCGCCTCCCTGCGCAGCATCGTCAAGTCCCTGGGCATGACCACCGGGGCCTTCTACGGCTACTACAAGAGCAAAGAGGAGCTCTTTGCCGCGTTGGTGGAGGACCACTACCGCTATCTGATGGACCGGTTCCGCCAGGCCCAGGAGGCGTTCGCCCGCCTGCCCTCCCAGCGCCAGCCGGAAGTGCTGGGGGATTTCTCCGGCGCGTGTTTGTTCGATATGCTCCACTACGCCTACGACCACCTGGAGGACTGCCAGCTGCTGCTGTGCAGCGCGGAGGGCACCCGGTTTGCCGGGCTGGTGGATGAGATGGTGCAGATCGAGACCGATGCCACCCACAGCTACTTCCAGGTACTGGAGGAGCTGGGCCGGCCTGTGCCGGACATTGACCTGCGGCTGGAGCACATCCTGATCACCGGGATGTTCCACACCTTCTTCGAGCTGATCATCCACGCCATGCCCATCGGCGAGGCGGAAAACTATCTGCGGGAGATGCGGACCTTTTACACCGCCGGCTGGATGAAAATTATGGGGCAGTAGCGCCCCATAATTTTTCGGCAACAGTTAGCTATAACTAACTTTCGGATATGCGGAAGCCCCCGCCGGGCCTCCTGTATCATAAAAATCCAAAGGCAGAGGAGGAGTTCCTGTTGAAGAAGCCATCCAACTTACAGCGCCTGCTGGGATATGCCGGCAGCCGCAAATACCTGACCTATGCGTCCTGGGTGCTCTCCGCCCTCAGCGCCCTTCTGGCGCTGGTTCCCTACTGGTACATCTGGCAGGTCATCCGGGAGGTGCTGGCGGCGGCTCCGGATTTCGGCCAGGCACGGGGCCTGGTGAGAAACGGCTGGATGGCGGTGCTGTTCGCGGTGATCGCAGTGCTGGTCTACATCGCCGCTCTGATGTGCTCCCACATGGGGGCCTTCCGCATCGCCACCAACCTGCGCCTTGCCGCCATGAGGCACATCGTCAGGCTGCCCCTGGGAGCGGCGGAGCGGTTCGGCAGCGGGCGGCTGCGGAAGATCGTCAATGAGTCCAGCGCCGCCACCGAGACCTATCTGGCCCACCAGCTCCCTGACCGGGCGGGGGCCATTGCCACCCCCTGCGGCCTGCTGGTGCTGCTGCTGGCGTTCGACTGGCGGCTGGGGCTGCTGAGCCTGGTGCCGGTGCTGCTGGCCTTTCTCATCATGATGACGATGACCGGGGCGCGGATGCGGCAGAAGATGCGGGAATACCAGGACGCCCTGGAGGATATGTCCAACGAGGCGGTGGAGTATGTCCGGGGCATCCCGGTGGTCAAGACCTTCGGACAGACCATCTTCTCCTTCAAAAAGTTCAAGGACTCCATCGACCGCTACCGGGTGTGGGTCATCGCCTACACCAAGGAGCTGCGTCTGCCCATGATGCTCTATACCGCGGCCGTCAACGGGGTCTTCGTGTTCCTCATCGCCGGGGCGCTGGTGCTTACCCGGGACGGCGTGACGCAGGAGTTCCTGCTGAATTTGATGTTCTACATCATCATCACGCCCATCATCTCCGTGACCCTGACCCGCATCATGTTCCAGAGTGAGAACGCCATGATTGTGGATGACGCCCTCCAGCGGATCGACAGCGTGCTGGACCTGCGGCCGCTGAAAGAGACGGACTGCCCCCGGCATCCCAGGGACAGCACTGTAGAGCTCTCCCACATCCATTTCAGCTATGACGGGAAGAACGAGGTGCTGAAAGACATCTCCCTGACCATCCCGGCCGGACAGAGGGTGGCCCTGGTGGGGCCCTCCGGCGGCGGCAAGACCACCCTGGCCAACGTGATCGCCCGGTTCTTTGACCCCCAGGGCGGCAGCGTGAAGATCGGCGGCGCGGATGTGCGGGATATTCCCAAGGAGGAGCTGATGGACACCATCTCCTTCGTGTTCCAGAACAGCCGGTTGGTCAAGGCCTCCATCCTGGAAAACGTGCGTATGGGAAGGCCGGGCGCCACCGATGAAGAGGTGCTGGCTGCCCTGGAAAACGCCCAGTGCGGCGACATCCTGAAAAAGCTTCCCAACGGCGCCGACACGGTCATCGGGGCCAGGGGGGTCTACCTCTCCGGCGGGGAGCAGCAGCGCATCGCCATCGCCCGGGTGATGCTGAAAGACGCCCCCATCCTGATTTTGGACGAGGCCACAGCCTTCGCCGACCCGGACAATGAGGCCCGCGTCCAGGCCGCCCTCTCCCGCCTGTCCCAGGGGAAGACGGTCATCATGATTGCCCACCGGCTGTCTACCGCGGTCAATCTGGACCAGATTTATGTGATTCGGGACGGGGAGATCGCCGAGCGCGGCACCAGCCGGGAGCTGCTGGCCCGGGGAGGGCTTTTCAGCAGGATGTGGAGCAGCTATCAGACCTCGATCCAGTGGAAGGTGGCAAAGGAGGCATGAACGCAATGATCAAACGGCTGCAAAAAAAGTACGCCCTGTCGGAGCAGGGCGCAAAGGATCTGGTAAAGGGCTGCATCGCCTGCGTGTTCCAGCACGTCACTTTCATGTTTCCGGTGGGGCTCCTGTACTCCCTGGCGGGCGATCTGCTGGGCGGCGGCATCCCGGCCGGGAAAGCCGCCTTTTACGCGGTGGGCTGCGCAGTGTGCGTAGGGCTGATCCTGCTGTCCACCTATCTCCAGTACAACGCCACCTACTTCGCCACCTATGTGGAGAGCGGCGTGCGCCGCATCACCCTGGCGGAGCAGCTCCGGAAGATCCCCCTGTCCTTTTTCGGGAAGAGGGATCTGGCGGATCTGACCAGCACCATCATGGCGGACTGCACCTTTTTGGAGCAGAGCTTTTCTCACTTCATCCCGGAGCTGGCCGGGTCCATCCTCTCCACCGTGCTGATCTCCATCGGCCTGCTGTGCCTTGACTGGCGCATGGCCCTGGCCGCCCTGTGGGTGCTGCCGGTGTCCTTTGCCATCGTGGGCGGTTCGGCCAAGGTGCAGGAAAAGCTGAACCAGAAGGCCATGGACGCGAAAATGGCCTGCGCCGACGGCATCCAGGAGTGCATCGAGACCGTGCAGGACCTGAAGGCCAACAACGCGGAGCAGGCGTATCTGCGGGGGCTGGAGCAGAAGATCCGGGCGGTGGAGCGCCGGAGCATCCGCAACGAGTTCGGCCTGGCGGCCTTTGTGGTCAGCGCCTCCCTCATCCTGAAGCTGGGCATTGCCACCGTGGCCCTGGCGGGATCCATCCTGCTGGTGCAGGGGACGCTGGATGTGCTCACCTTCTTCCTGTTCCTGCTGGTGGTGTCCCGCCTGTATGACCCGCTCCAGAGCGCGCTGCAGAATCTGGCGGCAGTCATCTCCACCCGCACCAACATCGCCCGGATGAACGAAATCCTCGATCACCCCATCCAGCAGGGGGACAGCCGCCTGACCAACGACGGCTGCGACATCGTGTTTGACCACGTGGGCTTTTCCTACAACACCGGGGAGACGGTCCTGCGGGATGTCTCCTTCACCGCCAGACAGGGGGAGGTCACCGCCCTGGTGGGGCCCTCCGGCGGCGGCAAGACCACCGTGTCCCGGCTGGCCGCCCGGTTCTGGGACCTGGACAAGGGGAGGATCACCGTGGGAGGCATGGACATCTCCCGAATCGATCCGGAGACCCTGCTCTCCCTGTACTCCATCGTGTTCCAGGACGTGACCCTCTTTGACAACACCATCCTGGAGAACATCCGCATCGGCCGCAAGGACGCCACCGATGAGGAGGTGCTGGCGGCGGCCAGGCTGGCCAATGTGGACGAGTTTGCGGAAAAGCTGCCGGACAAATACCGCACCGAGATTGGGGAGAACGGCTGTGAGCTGTCCGGCGGCGAACGCCAGCGCATTTCCATCGCCCGCGCCTTCCTCAAAAACGCGCCCATCATCCTGCTGGACGAGGCCACCGCCTCCCTGGATGTGGAGAATGAGACCCTCATCCAGACGGCCCTCTCCCGCCTGATCCAGGATAAAACGGTGCTGGTCATCGCCCACCGGATGCGCACCGTGGCCGGGGCGGACAAGATCGTGGTGCTGGACGGCGGGGTGGTGGCCGAGCAGGGGACACCGGCGGAGCTGCTGGAAACAGGCGGCACCTACGCCCGCATGGTCAAGCTCCAGACGGAGAGCCAGGGCTGGACGCTGGCGTAGCCGCGCCCCGGGCGGGAGCGGCGGCCCCCACCGCGAAAGCGCAGCCAGGCGGAGAAGATCTCCGCCTGGCTCAGCTTGTCGAAAAAGTCTTTTCGACAAGCTGCTCACGTTTTTCAGAACTTCAAAAAGTTCTGAAAAAAGGTTGATTTGAATGGCGCAGGACACCCCTCCCTGGGTTTCGTCTCCGTCTAAGTGCCGCCGCTTTGCGGCGGTTGACTCCGACACGCCCTGCGGGGCAGCCGCGCACACCCTTCCTTCCCGTTTTCCCGGATTTCAGGGTTTATCGACAGTCTCAGCCAGGCGGAGAAGATCTCCGCCTGGCTGTGCTTTGTTGATAGAGGGTCTGTTCCGGCCATCAGCCCGCCTGGTTCGCGAAGCGATAGAGGATCGCCGCGAACTGGGCCCGGGTGGCGGTGCCGGCGGGATTCAGCGTCCCCTGGCTGGTGCCGGCCACGATGCCGTTGGCCACGGACCACTGCATGGGCTCCACGGCGTAGGCGGACACGGTGCCCGCATCCGGGAAGCCGGCCAGATCCTCCCGCCGGCCGTTGTCGCTGCCCATCATCTGGGCGTAGCGGTACAGCAAGGCCACCAGCTGCTGCCGGGTCACGGCACTGCCGGGGTTGGTGCCGTCGGAGATGCCGTTGGCCACAGCCCAGGACCGGGCCGCCGCCATGTCGGCGGGGGCGGCGCCGGACAGCCGGGCCAGGATCATCCACACCTGCTGGCGGGAGATGCTGGCGTTGGGGCTGAAGGAAGAGGCGCTGGTGCCGTTGACGTAGCCGTTGTCGTAGGCCCAGGCGATCTCGTCATAGGCCCAGAAGGACTCCGGCACGTCGGAGAAGAAGGTGCTGCCGCCCTCCCGGACGAAGGTGACGGCGATGGTCACGCGGCCCTTGGGCTGCTCGAAGGTGTAGGTGCCGTCCCGCTCGGCGGTGACGCGGACATCGCGGCCGCTGCGGTCGGTGACGGTGACGTCGCCCACCTCATAGCCCCGGTCGGGGTCCACGGTGATGGTGACCTCGTCGCCCTCGCCGGGGGTGCGGGGGTTCACCTTCACGCTGCCGCCCTTGGACACGTCCATGACGGGGCTGTAGCTGGGCTCGCTGGAGGAGCCGGAGGAGCCGGTGTTGCGTTCGCTCCAGCTGGCGGTGAAGGTCATATCGCCGTTGACGGTCATTTCATAGCCCTCATTGTAACGGGAGCCGTTATAATACCATCCCGTAAAATCATAACCGGAGCGGGCAGCAACGGGGAGGGAAATGGTCCTGTTTTCGGACACTTTAATTGTCGTGATACGGTTGCCGTAACCGTAATTCAGCGTCACTGTATAAGTTTCGGCACCGGATTGAATGGTCAGGTCTGTCACCGTATCGCCGGGCTGGGCCGCGGCCGTAGCATCAGCCACGCTTGCATAATAGCTGTACGGCGTGGTGCCGGTGGCCCGTCGCAGTTCCGCATTCAGACTGCTTGCCAAGTAAGTTGGTGGCACAGACACGGAATAATTACCGCCGGTGATCTTCAGCGTATCATCATCCAGCGAAGCAGCGATCACTCCTACATCAAATGTTCCGCCAGTAATTTGAATATCGCCGCTGTTGTCGCTTCCGTCCATTTTCTCAACGATGGCGTTTCCGATGAATTCACCGCCGGTGATCCTCAGTTTGCCTTTGTCCATTGTATCGTCGAGATAGCCATTGAGGACCACGACGCTGGCCCCAGTCCCATCAAATGTGCCGCCGGAAATCGTCGCCTCATTCCAGTTCAGAACACATGCCTGAGCATAGCTGGAAAATGTACCGCCCTTGATTGTCAGTTGTCCATAGTCGTCATTCTTAATCGTATTCAGACCGCCGCCGAAAGTGCCGCCGTTGATCGTCATAGTAGACGGTTCCTTAGAGTCGTTTTGAGTACCATTTTGCCAACCGTTTTCAACCAAACTGGAATATCTGCCGTTTCCGTCTGCCCCCTGATTCACGGTTACACCATTGTTAATCGTCATCGTGCCATGGTTCAAGATGGTGTAATAGGAATTATTGCCGCTATCGCCTGCGCTTGTCCCGGCTTCCTGACTCCGTGTATAGGTTCCGCCGTTTAGTGTGGCCGCTGCGCCGACTTCATTGTAAATCGCCGCTTTGCCATGGCTGATATTGTCCACGGTGCCACTGCCAATAATCGTCAAAGTGCCATTGCTGGTGATCGTATGCCCGCTGGCATTCTTCAAGGTATATGTACCAAGATCAAGCGTGATCTCCTGTCCCGCTGCAATGGTAACATCCTGCTCCTCATCCTGCAGCAGGGTCACGGTGTCGCCTTTTCCAGCGGCGTCGATGGCCTCTTGGAGATCATCATAGCCAACACCGTTGACCGTGGCAACAGCCTTTGCGGTGTCAACTACGACTTTGCCATTTACCTGCGTCATGCCAGAGGGAAGATAGGCGGTCACGTCGCTGGAGAAGGTACCGCCGGTGATGGAAATATCAACAGTTTCCAGACTCTCAGCACTTTGGGACAGGGAAATTCCAGCGAACGTACCGTTTCCGTTGATCGTTAGGCTGGCTTTGTCTTTGTTAGTTGTATCATAAGAGATTACGCCGTCAATACTTCCAGTATAACTCTCATCGAAAGTCACCTGGGTGCCGTCCTCATAGGCCCCTGCCCAATAGTAGACATCAAATGCGATCGTCTTGGGATCGCTCATGTGTACGCTGGTATTTCCCTTGAATGTAATGTTGCCATTATTGAAGCTGAGGACAAGCGCTTCACCGTCCACCTGGTTCTGTGCATAAATCTGCATATTTTCCAGGGTCAGGTCAGCATAATTCTGAATTACTCTTTTAATATCATTTGCGTTCTCAGCTATGCGAATTGTGCCATCTTTGAGCGTGATGGTGGAACCTTTTAACAGCTGGAAACCGTTGGTCTCCGTGTTAGGGGAACCGGCACCCGGACCGGTCAAGATATATTCATGCTCGTCAAAATCGATGGTGAATTTGGAACCAGACTTGACGGAAATGCCCGTGGCATCATCAATATTTGTCAAGACGGTAATCGTCTTTCCCTCTTGCTCGCCATCTTTCTGCACCGCCGCTACGGCGGCATTTAGAGTTTCATATTGTTTGTCG
>OODJ01002167.1_pt1 | contig 13517 bp, 13 predicted proteins | sample 1671611 | NCBI WGS metagenome assembly OODJ01 (sample SAMN06348174, study PRJEB24527) | human gut metagenome | biome: human gut; feature: ankylosing spondylitis patient; material: feces | host: Homo sapiens | place: China | collected 2015-10 | reverse complement strand
TAGAGCGGCCCGGTAATAAAGATCATAGCAGCCCTCCCCACTGGCAGGCACACAGTGCCGCCAGCATCCAGATTTCGGTTTTCTGCAAAAACCACCCGGCCAGATCACCGGTGATGCCACCGAACTGCTTGCAGGCAACGGCGTAGTACCGCCACAGCACAGCCAGTGCGGCCAGCACCAGCGCCCAACCACCCAGTGCCAGCATGGCGCAGCACAGTACAGCGGCCAGAAGGGCCAGCACCCGGCGTACAGTGGCTCTGTCGGCTGCCGAGGCAAAGGTGTGGGCAAGGCCGGTGTTCTTTGCCATGGGGAACGCCGCCACCGCATAGCCGGAGAGCGCCCGTTCCAGCACCAGTGCCATCATCCAGAGCAGCCCTGCCTGCGGGGTGAACTGTACACAGGCGCACAGGGCCAGATAGGCTGCAAAGTAGCTGCACAGACGGATCACGGCAAAGGCCCCGCAGTGAGGGTCCTTTAAGATCTCCAGCTTCTTTTCCCGGTCGCCGTAGCTCGAAAGTGCGTCGCAGGTGTCGGCGTAGCCGTCCAGATGGATGCCGCCGGTGACCCAGACCGGGATCAGGCAGAAGCCCGCCGCCCGCGCCGCACCCGGCAGGGGCAGCACGCCGCACAGGAACCACAGCAGCCCGATGACCACCCCGATGAGCGGGAAGGCGCACATCGCATACCGCATGTTCTTTTCGGTCCAGTTGAACTGCGGCACCGGCACAGCCGAAAACATGGCGAACGCCACGGCAACGGTCTGCAAAACGATCATTTTTCCACTCCTTTATAATAAACAGGGATGCCGCACACCACCCGCACCACGGCGTCGGCCCGGGCGGCCAGCGCGTTGTTCACCTGCGCCAGCGCCAGCAGATAGCGGTCGGTGTCGCCTGCGTAGTCGGCCCCGCCGCTGAACACCTCGTTGGAGACGACGATCAGGGTTTCACACTGGGCATACACGGCGTCCAGCCCGGAAAGAATGGCCTGCGCGGTCTGCGGCCCGGCCCCGGCGGGATCATAGAGCTCGTTGGCAGTCAGGTTGCCCAGATCTTCCAGCAACGCGGTACCACGGGCGGGCAGATGCACGGCGTCCAGATGCAGGGGACACTCCACCGTTTCAAACTGTTTTGCCGCCCGCATTCTGCGGTGCTTTTCCACCCGGGCGGCACATTCGGCGTCCCACACCTGCATGGTGGCCAGATAATAGCGCGGCAGAGTGCTGCGCAGTACCAGACTCTCGGCGTATTCGCTTTTTCCGCTGGCCGCCCCGCCGATTACCAGCGTCAGCATTGCGGGGTGTACGGCGTGATGCCGCCCTCCGCAAAGGAATAACAGTGGTCGTACACCGCCAGTGCCATGTCCCACAGCGGGAGGCTGGCCACAGCGCCGGTGCCCTCGCCCAGATGCAGCCCGGCGGTGAGAAGCGGGGCCTTGCCCAGTGCATCCAGCACCAGACGGGCGGCAGGCTCCGAGGAACAGTGACTGGCAAACACCGCTTTGGCCGCGGCAGGGCACAGCCGCACGGCGCACAGGGCTGCCACGCCGCTGATGAAGCCGTCCATTACCACGGGCACGCCTTCCAGCGCACCGCCCAGAAAGACGCCGCACAGCCCGGCAAGATCAAAGCCGCCCAGCTTGGCCAGCACGTCCAGAGGGTCTGTGGGGTCCGGCTCGTTGCGCAGGATGCCCCGGCAGATGGCATCCACCTTGCGGGCCAGCCCTTCATCCGAAAGGCCGGCTCCCCGGCCGGTCATCCGTTCCACCGGCTGGCCCAGCAGCACCGCTGCCACCGCACTGGAAGTGGTGGTGTTGCCAATGCCCATTTCGCCGGTGGCCAGCAGCTGCACACCGACAGCTTTCTGCTCCTGCACCAGCCGGATGCCCCGGCCGACGGCCTCCACAGCCTGGGCGCGGGTCATGGCGGGACCCTGCGTGAAATCGGCAGTACCGGCGGCAATGCGGCAGTCTGCCACCCCCGGCACCGGGTCTCCGGCCATGCCCATGTCCACGGGCACCACATCGCAGTGGGCAGTACGGGCCATCTGGCACACGCTGGTACGCCGGGCAGCCAGATTCTCCGCCACTGCGCGGGTCACGCTCTGGTCGGTCTGGCTCACGCCCTGAGCCACCACGCCGTTGTCGGAGCAGAGCACCAGCACAGCCCGGCGGGAAACATCCAGCGCCGCACTGCCGGTGAGGGCGGCGGCATCTTCCAGCAAAGTTTCCAGTGCGCCCAGCCCGCCCAGAGGTTTGGCCAACCCGGCCCAGTGGGCGTGGGCGGCGGCACGGGCAGCTTCATCCGGCGGGGTGATGCCGGAAAGTAAAGTTTTCAGTTCCGTTTCAGTCATGTGTGTTTCTCTTTTGTCGTTGATAGAACTTCGCACCACTTACAAAGCGGCGGGGCAGGGAAGTGCCTGCCCAGTAAAGATGCGGGAAACCGGCGTACAAACTCATGCTTGCAAATCCGCATTCCCACTGTACTTTTTCGCTTTTCCAAACGGAAAAGCCCGAACCATTGTCGGTGGAATCCCAGTGGTGGAATTCGTGAATATACAAATGCTCTCCGGCATGGAACAGCAGGCTGTCGGCTTTGGCGGTTATGTCGGCATAGCCGAACCGCACCAGCCGCCCCACCTTGACGCCTTTGCCGGGCAGAACGCCTGCCATGGGCCAGGCGGTACCGCTGGCATCTTCCAGCGTCTGCCCCAGATACAGAAAGCCGCCGCACTCTGCCACCGTGGGCAGGCCGCCATTTACGGCATCCCGGATGGCATCGCGCATGGTTTTGTTTTCGCTCAGCGGCCGGGCATACAGTTCCGGGTAGCCGCCGGGCAGATACAGCCCGCAGATGTCCTCCGGCAGGGCGGTGTCGTGCACCGGGCTGAAGAACACCAGCTCTGCCCCGGCAGTGCGCAGGCAGTCCAGCGTTTCGGCGTAGGTAAAGCAGAATGCATTATCCTGTGCCACAGCAATGCGGACGCCCGCCGTTTGCAGAGCAGGCGGCGGCACCGGGGCAGGAGCCGGTCGTTCGGTCAGCGCTTCCAGCGTTGCCCAGTCCAGATTTGCTTCCAGCGCATCGGCCAGCAGGCCGATCTTCTGGGCAAGATCGGTGATCTCTCCGGCGGTTTTCAGGCCCAGATGGCGGCTCTCCACCACCGCCTGCGGCAGGTGGGGCAGATACCCCAGCACCGGCAGGCCGGTCTCGGTTTCCAGCAGGGGCTTGAGCATCCGGAAGAGCTTTTCGGAGCAGTCATTCAGCAGGATGCCTGCAATATGGCTCTCCGGTTTGAAATGCACAAGGCCCTGGATCTCTGCTGCCAGCGTCACACTGGCCCCCTTGGGCTGTACCACCAACAGTACCGGCAGGTCCAGCGCATCGGCCAGCTCCCAGGCACTGGCGCGGGTGGTCAGGCCCTGCCCATCGTAAAAACCCATGGCCCCTTCGCACACCACAGCCCCGTGTCCGGCGGTATAATGGGCGTACAGTTCCCGTACCGTATTTTTGGCAGAAAGATAAAGATCCAGATTGTGGCTCTCCACCCCCAGCACCGACCGGTGGAACATGGGGTCGATGTAGTCCGGCCCGCTCTTGAAGGCACAGGGGGCCATGCCCCGCTTTTTCAAAGCGGCCAGCAGGGCGCAGGTGACGGTGGTCTTGCCGCTGCCGGAACGCGGTGCGGCGATGACGAACTGCATCATTTGCGTTCTCCCGTGATCAGAAAAATGGGGTTGTTGGCGGTCAGCAGGTGGAGCCTGCCTGCCGGTCTGGTACGGCTCACGGCAAGCTGGGTCACCTCAGCGGAAAGGCCATGAGCCGTAAGGGCTGCAATGGCGGCGCTCAGGGATTCCAGCGCAATGGCGGCAATGCAGATGCGCGCATTGGCGTTTTTGGCCAGAACCGTGTCCACCACCGCGGCCATGCTGCCCTTGGTGCCGCCAATGAACACGGCATCCGGGGCAGGCAGGGCTTCCAGTGCGGCAGGGGCACGGCCCTCAATGAGGGAGAGGTTCCACGCCGCAAATTTTTCGCGGTTCCGGCGGATGAGGGCGCAGGCGTCCGGCTCACACTCCACCGCATACACATGCCCCTGCGGGGCGGCCAGTGCCAGCTCCACGCTCACGCTGCCGGTACCGGCCCCCACGTCCCACAGGGTATCGGCGGGGCGCACGGCCAGTTTGGCCAGCGCGGCGGCCCGCACTTCCTGCTTGGTCATGGGCACCTCGCCCCGGATGAAGGCCTCATCCGGCAGGCCGGGGGTGCGGCGTTCCGGGTGAAAGGCATGTTCCACCAGCAGGACACTCAGGGAAGCAAAGGTCTGCCCGGCCAGTTCCTGCGCGGTGCCAAAGTGGATCTTTTCGTCGGGCGTGCCAAGGTTTTCGCCCACAAGGGCGTGGGCATCGCCCAGCCCGGCGGCGGTCAGCGCGGCACACAGGGTGGCCGGGGTCTCGGCCCCGCCGGTGAGAAAGAATACGGTTTTATGGTTCATGCAGGCGGACACCGGGTCGCAGGCACAGCCGTGGGCAGAAACAAGAGTCCAGTCCTGCCAGGGGCGGCCTACGGCGGCGGCCAGCAGCTGTACGCTGGAAAGGCCGGGCAGCACCCGGCAGGAGATGCCAAAGGCCCGCAGCATGGGCAGCAGCTGGGATGCGCCGGAGTAGAACCCGGTATCGCCGCTGTACACCAGCGCAATTTCCTCGTCCGGGTGCGCGGCCAGACAGGCCAGAATTTCGTCCGGTTTGTACAGGGCCTGCCGGTTTCCGGTGCAGCCCTCCGGCAGTGTGGCCAGCAGCCGCTTTGCACCCAGAATGCGGTCGGCACCCTGCAGGGCGGCAAGACCCTGTGCGGTCAGGCTGCCGGGGGTGCCGGAGCCCATACCAATGAGTGTGATCATCCTTTCGGCACCTCCCTGCAGCGGGTCAGGATCTGGTCTGCCGTCTCACCGGTCTCGGCCGGGCGGCGGATCACGATGAGCTGGACGCCGGTGTCGGCGGCAGCCTGCGCTTTCTCGGCAAAGCCACCGGCGGCCCCGCCGTCCTTGGTCACGAGAAAGCGAATGGAGAATTGCTCCAGCAGGGCCCGGTTCAGCGCGTAGGAGAACGGCCCCTGCAAAGCAAGGATATTCTTGTGGGGGATGTGCGCGGCCTCGCAGGCGGCAATGCCGTCCAGCGTGGGCAGCACACGGGGGTACAGCCGTTCCGGGGCCAGCTGCGCAAAGGCAGGCAGCTCCTTGGCCCCGGTGGCCAGCAGGACATTGCCCTGCGTTTGGGCCAGAAAATCCGCCACATGTGCCGCCGACTGGAACACCATGCTCCCGGCAGGCAGGGCACTCGGTGCCCGCAGCAGCCGGTGATATTCCACCCTGGCGGTGCGGCAGGCCGTGCGGATGTTGCGGGTGGCGTCCACCGCATAGGGATGGGTGGCGTCTACGCACAGGTCGGCTTCCTGCACAAGGGCGGCCATCTCGTCCGGGGTCAACCGGCCGCAGTGCACCGTGATGCCGGCAAAGCTGCCCTGTTCCTCGCTGCCCAGCGGGGTGGCCACGCTCACCAGAACGTCCGCCCCAAGCTGGGCCAGCTGTCGGGAAAAAATGCGGCCCTCGGTGGTGCCGCTGAACACCACTGCCCTCATACGCGGTACCCCCGCGGCGTGACCATGCGGCCCTGCAGCACCCGGGTGTTGCGGTTGCCGATGTACACGGTGGTGAACATATCCACGGGCGTTTGCTCCAGCTGGGCCAGCGTCAGCACCTGAGCGCTCTGGCCCTCCCGGCCGATGTTGCGCACCAGCCCACAGACGGTGTCCGGGGCCTTGCCGTTTTGCAGCAGGATGCGCACGGCCCGGGCCAGATAGTCCGGCCGCCCCTTGGAAGAAGGGTTGTACACCGCCATGCAGAAATCGCCCATGGCCGCTGCGGCCAGCCGCTTTTCGATGACCTCCCACGGGGTGAGCCGGTCGGAAAGAGAGAGCACACAGAAATCATGGGCCAGCGGGGCACCCAGCACCGCGCCGCCGCTCAGGGCGGCAGTCAAGCCGGGCACCACCTCCACGGTCACGTCCGGGCAGCCTTCGGCCAGCTCCAGCAGGGGGCTGGCCATGCCGTACACTCCGGCGTCACCGCTGCACACCAGAGCCACGGTCCGGCCGCTGTGGGCAGTTTCCAGTGCCCAGCGGCAGCGGTCCAGTTCTTTGGTCATGCCGGTGGCGTAATATTCTTTTTCCGGGTAATAGGGGCGTACCAGATCCAGATAGACCGGATAGCCGCACAGCACCTCGGCTTCTTCCAGGGCGCTCTGCGCCTGTGCGGTCAAAAACTGCGGGTCGCCGGGGCCAAGCCCGACCACATATACGATATCAGCCATTCTGCCACCTCCAGTCCGGGGCATAGGGGCACAGCGCCAGCGCAAAGGTCACACCGCCGCCCGCCTGTTTCGGGATGCGGATGCAGCCGCCGGACGCCAGCACAGCGGCCCGCTCACACACGTTGTCCACCCCGGTGACGCTTTGCACGAAGGGAGATGGTGTGAACGGCCCGGGCAGTGCCCGCAGCTGCTCCGCAGAATAAAATGTGATGGGCCAGCCGTGGGTCCGGCAGAACGCCAGCAGCCCGGCCTCGTCAGCCTTCAGGTCGATGCTGGCCACCGCCGTGATGCACGCCGGGGCAAGGCTGTGCCGGGCACAGAAGTCAGTAAAAGCGGCTTCCAACTGCTCGGCACACGTCCCCCTGCGGCAGCCGATGCCCAGCACCCCGATGCGGGGCACCAGATGCAAAGCGTCCCCGGCAGGGGAGAGAGTAAGGGCAAAATCGGCTTCGGCAGGGGTCCGTGCAGGATCCACCCCGGCGGGCGGGGTGCCCTGCACGGGAAACTCAGCGGCAAACCGCACCGACTGCCCGGCCAGCAGCTTGCTGCTGACATGCTTGATGCGCTCCGCTTCCAGCACCGTGCAGTTCTGGTGCTTTGCCCACTCGTCCACCGCAAAAATGCCGTGGGCGTCGGTGGCCGTGGTGATCACCGGAACGGCTCCGCACACGTCGGCCAGTGCACGGGCCAGGTCATTGGCACCGCCCAGATGACCGGACAGCACCGGCACCGCAAAGCGGCCGCATTCGTCCAGTACCACCACCGCCGGGTCCGACGCCTTGCTGCGGCAGTGCGGCGCAATGGCCCGCACCGCAATGCCCACGGCTCCCACAAAAACAAGGGCGTCGCTCTGCGCGAACTGCAGGGCGGTCCACCCGGCAAGGGAGACGCCGCCGCTGCCGCAGCGGTCCACACTGCCGGGCAGGGCGTCTGCCAGCCGCCGGGCCAGTGCCAGACCGGTATCGGTAAAGGCCAGATAGGCCCGGGTCATTGGTCGGACCCCTTGCGGAACTCGGTGGTAAAACCGGGGTCGTACAGCTTGCTGCGCTCGTACCGGGTGCCAAGGAAATCGCCTGCCACGATGAGCGCTGTTTTGGTGATGCCGGCGTCGTGCACGCTCTGCGCCAGAGAACCCACGGTACATCGCACAGTTTTCTGCTCCGGCCAGGTGGCCTTGTATACCACGGCGGCGGGGGTGTCCGGCGTGTAGGCACCGCCCTGCAGCAGAGCATCCTGCACCTTGTCCACCAGACCGATGGACAGGAAAATCACCATAGTGGCCCCGTGGGCGGCAAGACTGGCCAGCTTTTCCCGCTCGGGCACCGGGGTGCGGCCTTCCATGCGGGTGATGATCACGGTCTGGCTCACGGTGGGCAGGGTGTATTCGGCATTCAGTGCCGCCGCCGCGCCGCAGAAGCTGGACACGCCGGGCGTGTCATCGTAGGCGATGCCGTCGGCGTCCAGTGCATCCATCTGCTCCCGGATGGCCCCGTACAGGCAGGGGTCGCCGGTGTGCAGGCGCACGGTGATTTTGCCGTCTGCCTCCATGGTGCGCATCACATCCAGCACCTGTTCCAACGTCATCTCGGCGCTGTTGTAAATGGCGCAGCCGGGTTTTGCCAGTCCCAGCAGGGCCGGGTTGACCAGACTGCCCGCATAAATGATGCAATCAGCCTCCTGCAGCAGGGCTGCGCCCCGCCGAGTGATCAGGTCCGGGGCACCGGGCCCCGCGCCTACAAAGTGTACCATAGCAGTTACTCCTTTACCAGTACCGTTGCAAAATATCCGGCCTTGCTGCCATCCTGCGGCGGGCGCGCAGTCGAAAGGTCGGGGAAGATCGTTTCATCCGGCAGGCCGCAGCTGCACACGAGGGCGCTGCGGCTCAACGCACCGTGGGCGTCCAGGGTGTCCAGCAGGGCGGGCAGCTGACGCCCGGTTTTCATCAGGACTTTTGTACCGGGGGCGTCCAATACCTCGTCGGACCGGCTGCCGGGGGCGATGGTCAGCGGAGCGTCCATGCCGCCGGTAAGGGGCTGGTTTAATCGTGCCGCTGCCGCGCAGAAACTGGGCACGCCCGCCGCCATCGCGGTGGCATAGCCCTGCGCCTGCAGGATCTCCTGCAGATAGCCAAAGGTGGCATAAATGGACACGTCACCCAGGTTCAGCATGGCCACATCCTGCCCGGCATCCAGAAAAGGCCGCACTGCGCTGGCAGCGGTCTCGTGAGAGGCGCGCAGCACGGCGGCGTCCCGGCTCATGGCAAACTGCAGGGGCAGAATGATCTTGCCGTCCAGCTCGCTGCCCAGCGCCCGGCGGGCGATGTCCAGCGCCAGCATCTGCCCGGAAGCGGTCTGCGGCGCAGCCAGCACCGGGCACTGCCGCAGCAGACGCACGGCCTGCAAAGTCAGCAGCTCCGGGTCGCCGGGGCCGACGCTGACCCCGTAAAAGGTGCCGGTCATGCGTTGTTCCATTGTTCAAGCAGCTCCTTTGCAGTTTGTGTTGCGCCAAGCGGCCCGTGCTGGTTGGAAAACAGCACTGCACCCACCCGGAAGGCTTCACCCGCCCGGCGGTCGAGGTGCAGTTGGATGGCATCCAGCAGGCTTTCCAGCACCGGGGCGCGCAGTCCGGCGGCGTCCAGCAGCTCCAGACAGGCGTCGGTGGTGGCGGCGGCGTACAAAGCCGCGCACAGCTCCCGGCCTGCTCCACAGAGGGCGGCATGGGCACAGAACAGCTCGGTACGGCAGTCGGCCGTGTGGGAGTGGGTGTTCATGATGCCGCCGGCCACCTTGACCAGCTTGCCCACATGGCCCACCAGCAGCACCTGCTCAAACCCGGCAGAGGCTGCCATATCCAGCGTATCTCCGATGAAGTTGGAGGTCTTGACCACCGGGATGGCCGCAAAGGCCGGGTAGGTGTCGTGCAGGTAGTCCAGCCCGTAGTTGCCCGGGGCAAGGATGAGCCGCTTTGGGGTACCGGCCCGCAAAACAGCCTGGTTCATTTCCAGCTGGATGGTGTCCAGGATGGCCTGCTGGCTCATGGGCTCCACGATGCCGCTGGTGCCCAGCACCGAAAGGCCGCCCTCCACCCCGATGTGCGGGTTGAAGGTGCGCCGGGCCACTTCCTCGCCGTTCTGGATGGAAATGGTCACCGCAAAGCCGCCGGTATAACAGGCGGCTTCAGCCTCCCGGCGCAGGGCCTCGGCGATCATCTGCCGGGGCACATGGTTGATGGCGGCGGCACCAACAGGTTGGTCGAGGCCGGGTTTTGTCACCCGGCCCACACCTCTGCCGCCGTCGATGCGGATGTCCGTGCAGCCCGGCAGCAGCTCCACTGTGGCGATCACCGGCAGGCCGGTGGTCACATCCACGTCGTCGCCGCCGTCCTTTTCAATGGCGCATTCGGCCCCAGTGTCGGTGCGGCGGCAGAACAGGGGTGCTACCTCCACCACGATGCCCTTTGGGGTGCGCAGCGCCACCGTCTCCGGCGCATGGCCGGTGAGCAGCAGCCGGGCCGCGCCCGCTGCCCCTAGCGCCGCACAGGTGCCGGTGGTATAGCCGCAGCGCAGCAGCTTCTGCCCGCTGCGGACGTAGTGCTCGAACGTGGGCTTTTGGGGTTTTGCCTGCCCGAACAGGGCCGTATACTGTTCGTCGCTCAGCGCATAAAGCGCGCGGATGTTGTCCGGGGCAAAGGCGGCATCCGGGGTCAGCACGCCGGAAACATGGTCCGGGAACACGCACACCACTGCGTCCGCGATCTTCTGTGCCATGTCCAGCTCGTGCAGGCTTACGATGACCGCAAGGCCCTGTTCATGGGCCAGCTTCTGTAGGATGGTCAGCAGCTCGATCTTGCCCTTGATGTCCAGAAAGGAGGTGGGCTCGTCCAGCAGCAGCACTTTGGGCTGCTGGCAGATGGCACGGGCCAGCAAAACACGCTGACGCTGACCATCACTGATGCAGTTGAAGTCCCGGTCCGCGAGATGCGCAGCTCCGGCAATTTCCAGTGCATCCTGCACGGCCTGCCGGTCGGCGTCGGACAGAATGCCCAGCCGCCCGGTGTAAGGGATGCGCCCGGCGGCGGCAAACTCAAAGCAGGTGGTCAGCTCGGTGCGGCGGGTGTGGGGCAGCATCAGAGCCAGCTTCTGCGCCCGGGCCGTGCCGGTGTAAGCGGTCAGGTCCTGTCCGTCCAGCAGCACAGTGCCGCCCAGCGGGGCCAGCTGTCCGGCCAGTGTTTTGAGCAGGGTGGATTTGCCCGCACCGTTGGGGCCGACAAGGACAAGGATCTGCCCCGGATTTGCCCCCAGTGCAATGCCGGAGGCCAGCGGCGTTTTGCCGTAGCCGATGGCAAGCTCCTGCGTTTCACAGAGAAATTCCTTCATTGTGCACCCTCCCGATTCCGGCGGATGAGCAGCCCGATGACCACCGGCGCACCAAACACGGCGGTGACCGCGCTGATGGAAAGCTCTGTGGGAGCAAACAGGCTGCGGGCGATCAGATCGCACAGCAAACAGAAGGCGGCCCCGCCCAGGCAGCAGCCCGGCAGCACCACCAGCGGCTTTGCGCTGCCCAGCAGCTGCTTGACCAGATGCGGCACTGCGATGCCCACAAAGGAGATGGGCCCCGCAAAGGCCGTGACACAGGCCGCCAGCAGACTGGAAAGCAGTACCAGCAGCCGGGAAAAACGCTTCACGTTCACGCCCACGCTCTGGGCATAGGCTTCGCCCATCTGGTAGGCGCTCATGGGTTTGGAGAGGCAGAAAGCTGCTGCCAGCGCAGGCAGCACCACCAGTGCCGCCGCCTGTACGTTGCCCCAGGTCATGCCGGAAAAGCTGCCCTGTGACCAGTTGTGCAGGTTGACGATGTTGGAGTCCTGCGCAAATGCCACCACGAACTCGGTGACAGCGGAACAGATGTAACCGATCATGACGCCGCAGATGACCAGAATGCTCATACGTTGCACCCGACGGGCCACCGCCAGCACAAAGGCCATGGCGGCCATAGCCCCCGCAAATGCGGCCAGGATCAGGGTGAGGGAGCTGGTGAGCAGGCCGTGGTTCAGGAACATCACCATCACCAGTGCTACGGCCAGCTTGGCTCCGCTGGAAATGCCCATGACAAAAGGCCCGGCGATGGGGTTGGCAAAAAAGGTCTGCAGCAGATAGCCTGCCGCAGAGAGTGCCGCGCCCAGCAACACCACCATCACGGCCCGGGGCAGGCGCAGCTGGGTGATGATGCCCACCGACAGTGCGTCCTGCCCGCGGCCGGTCAGGGCCGCCAGCACGGCACCGGGGGTCAGGGCAACACTGCCCCAGAACAGGTTGGCGGCAAACAGAACCACCAGCGCCAGCGCCAGCAGGAGATAGGAAAACAGATAGCGTTTTTTGCGGGTCATAAGCGGTTCCTTACTCAACGTGAATGAAATACTGCAATCCGTCCGGCGCATCCTCGGTGAACAGACGGTGCAGCTCCAGGATAAAATCGGCCAATTCCATGCTCTGCTGGAAAAAGCTCTGGGCAACGCACCAGACATGCCCATTCTGCACAGCCTTGAAGTCCGCCAGCAGGGAGCACTTGGCCACCAGCTCGTCGGTGGTGGAGACAACGCCCTCAATGGTACTGTTGTAGATCAGGAAGTCGGCGTCCCGTGCACCGGCGTAGAAGTCTTCCAGCGGCAGGTTCATGGTGGAAAGGCTGTTGCCGTTGTCGGTCAGATCGGCAAACACATAGTCGGCCCCGGCCATCTCGATCATGCGGGCCACATAGTCGCCGCCCTTGCGCACGTTGGCCAGATTGTTGGCCGAGATAGAAAAGAACGCGCAGCTCTTGCCGGTGGACTGCTGGTCCAGCAGGGGAGCGATGCGCTCCGCCTGTCGGTCAAACACCTGCTGTGCCAGTTCCTCCTTGCCCAGCAGGATGCCGTAGAATTTGATCCACTCCATGCGGGCCAGCGGGCCGCTCTCGTAGCTGGAACGCTCCACCAGCACCGGGATGCCAAAGTGTTCCAGCTGCTCCTTTACCTCCGGCGTGTGCAGGATCATGGTATTCTCAATGGCAAGGCGGCAGCCCGCTGCCAGGATCTGCTCGTAATCCGGGGCGCTGTACTTGCCTGCATACGCGATTTTTCCCTCTTCCATGGCCTGCTGCACCGCGGGCAGATACCAGCCCTCGGCCTTGGTGCCGGAAAAGGCCACGCTGTCCAGTGCATCCAGATGCAAAAGCAGATCCATCACCGAGGTGGAGACCAGATAAATATTCTCCACCGGCTGGCGCAGCACAGTCACATCAGCGGGCAGGCTGTCCACCTCCGCAGCATCTTCCGGCACAACAAGGAACCGTGCATCCGACTCCGCGATGGTCAGCATGGTATAGCCGCCCTCATAGCAGTCCGCTGTGAACTGCTGTGCATAGTCCAGCTTGTAATGATGGGAGAAAACAAGACTTTCCGTATTGGCAGGCTGAGCCTTGCTGCCGCAGCCGGTCAGCGTCAGCGCCGCAGCGGGGATCAGTTTCAGAAATTGGTTGCGGGTGATCTTCATAGGTAACTCCTTCCGTCACGGCTTACGCCGTGCCACCTCCCTCATAGAGGGAGGCTTTGGCAGTACGGTAAAGTTTATCTTTTTGCCAAAGAAGGTGACTGGAGGAGTCACTTCAGACTTACAGAATCAAAGGTCAGCGTATACTCGATCTCGTGGGGGGTGCTCATGGCAACGGTGTCGGCGGTGACATCCAGTGCGGTATCCAGCGCCGATACCGGAATTTCAAAGGTGGAATTGCCCTCGGTGTTGGTGGGCAAATACTTCTCGCCGTCCACGATCATATAATCATAGTTCGGGCTGCTCCACACGATGGTGGCGGTCATGGCACCGTCGACTACGGTCAGGGCAGCGGGGCTGTCCACAGCAGCGCGGCCGCTGCCGCCCTCCAGCGTGACAGCGCAGGTGTAGGTGCCGTCGGCAGGGACTTCCGCCGCAGCGGCATCGCCGCCATCGACAGCGGGCACGGCGTTGGACACGCTGACAACATGGTCGTACCAGGTACCCTTGGTGCCCAGGATAGCCAGCTGGAAGTCGGTGTCCACAGCCGCGACAGGGATGTCAAAGCCGTAAACTTCGTCGCTGGTGCCGTCGGAGTAGGTCACAGTATCGATGGTGGGCTGCA
>OODJ01002156.1_pt1 | contig 13568 bp, 17 predicted proteins | sample 1671611 | NCBI WGS metagenome assembly OODJ01 (sample SAMN06348174, study PRJEB24527) | human gut metagenome | biome: human gut; feature: ankylosing spondylitis patient; material: feces | host: Homo sapiens | place: China | collected 2015-10 | reverse complement strand
GGAGACTGAGAGTGTCCAAACTCATCCTTGCTTCATGGGAGACTTTACCACAGGTCTCAATCATCTGGACCGGGGACATCAACATTGATGGCCTTGTGCTGGCTCTGATTGTCGCCCTGTGGCTCGTCCGCAAGAAGCTGTAAAGCGCAGGGGTCGTTTTCTTCGGAGAGCGGCCCCTCTTGCGTTCCGAACATAACGGGCGATTTCCGATGCGCAAAAGAATGGACCGGGGTACCCTCAGCTACTGGGGCTTTTACGCGAGTAAGGGAGGAAGGACGCGCTCCGGGCGGTGGAGCCGATAACGGGTGCCTTATCGATTTTTATGCTTCTCGCGTTCACAGCATCTACGGAAGCTCCAGTTCTGTGCAACCTCCCGCAATGGCGGCTTTGATACTCATTAAATCTTGATGAGTGCCAGCGCCGCCACCGCTGGAGGTTGGACCGACGACGAGCTGCCATAGATTGACGACACGAAGGACGCGTCGAAGTACACGCCTTTATGATTCTGGTTATCCAGACCATCAAATGATCCCGCTGTGTAGTGCGCTACTTGGCGGAATGGGCCTGAAAAAGACTGGCCTCGGGCTTCTTCTTCATACCCCGGTCTGCCGCTTATGTTCGGGCATTCATCCATCGAGTTTTGAGGCTTGACTGTCATAGTTCGGCGATGCGCCAAGCCCCAAAACTTGATCCTAGAGAAAACCGTCTGCCGCCGCTCGTTACTTAGGATAGAGCGGAAGCATTCCGGCCCCTTGAGCACAGTGCTCAAGGTAGTCGCTCCACGCCTGCATGACCGCACGTCTCGCGTCGAGGTAATCGCTCCTTTGATAGGCGCGGGAGACCTGAGAACCTGAGACGTGAGAGAGGCAGGCTTCGGCGACTTCGAAGGGCGTGCCCATGTCCGCCATCCAACAGCGGGCCATAGAGCGCAGGCCGTGGGCAACCAGTTTCCCGGCGAGCGTGGTTCCGTGCAGGTATTTGGCGAGGGCTTGGGAAGAGATGTGGGAGCTAGGGTCGCGCCCGGCGAAGACGTAGGAGCTTCTGGGGTGCGGGGAGAGGGTTGCTTCCTTGGCGAGGAGAAGGCGCATGAAAGGGGTCAAGGGGACGCGGTGCAGGCGTCCCTTTTTCATCTCAGAGGCCGGGATGGAGAGGGTGTCGCCGTCGATCCACTCCTTCCGGAGCTTGGCGGTTTCTCCGGGCCGGAGCATGGAAGCGAGGGACCAAAGAAAGAGGGTTTGCGTGCGCATTGAAGCGCACTTGACTACTGCCAGCGCGTCCGGAAGAGATTGCCATGAGATCGACGGCATGGGTCTGACGATGGGGGCAGCGAAGATTCTGCTGACTCTGGCAACGGGGTTGTGAAGGATGTAACCGGCGCAGACGGCCAAATCCATGATCTCGCGCGTTCGCATCAGCACGCGTTTGAGTGTGGCTTGATGGCCTGCGGCTTCGATGTGCCGGACGGTCGCGATGATGAGGGGAGCGGTGATCTCGTCGAGCTGACGGCGACCGAGGGGGGAGATGACATAACGCTCAAGGCGGCGCTTTTCATCCATGTAGGAGGTGATTCTGCCGCGCTTGAGATTGCACCACAGGCGGAAGGCGTCTGAAAGGACGTATCCACGGGGCGGCTCCTGCCCCAACTCCTTCCGCTTTCTGCGGACCAGTTGCCGGGCCTGCATCAGAGAGACCTCGGGCCATCGTCCGAGGCTCAGATCAGTAACACTGCCTCCGTAGGAAATGCGGAGACACCAACTTTTGACCCCCGAGGGGTGAACCCGAAGGGTGAGGCCGTGGCCATCGGTCACGGTGTATCGCTTTTCACGCGGTCGCAAGGCCGCAATTTTTCTTGTAGAGAGGTTTTTCGACATGAAGCCCAATGAGATCAAAGAAATCCCCCACGTCGATGAGGACGGTTACTTCGATGGCATGGTGGCCTGCATGGCCGACGCGAAGGGCTCGCTGATGCTCGGCGCGGACTGCTATGACATCGCCGCCCCCGAAGACGATGGGAAGCACTTTTACAAGCTGTCTGCCGACAAAAATGGCTGGGAGGCGGAAGCTATTCCGCAAACGGCCGAGGAATGCGTCGGCATCGTGCTCGATCATCACAAACAGACGGAAAGAATTCACAAACTCCGCACTGTTTTCGATGAGCTCACGAAGAACTCGGCGACCTATCGCCTTGTCCAAGACCCGGAAACGAATGCCCGCTCGATCGAAAAGATTCCGGAAAAGACTGTTGAGGAAGTGCGCACCGAGAAGAAGCGGGCCCTCGACTCTGCCTTTACGTCTTGGTATGAGGACGGCGCGACACTAAAGTCTTCTCTGGGCTTCGAAGCGGACTCGGACTCCCGTGCCATGCAGGACGTGAACGGCCTAGTCACGGCGGCGGAATCTAGAGCTACCTTCGCGGACACGGAGAGCGGGGGCGGTCTGATCTTCATGGACGCTAACAACGTTGGGCATCAAGTCAGTATTGACCAGCTCAAGACTCTGCAGCTCGAAATTATTCAGGCTGGACTGGCAGCCTATCAGGAAAAGTGGAAGTTGCGCGACGCGATTGAAAAGGCGAAGACGAAAGAGGAGCTGGAAAAGATCGTCATCGCCTTCCATCCGGTTGACTTCTCGACGAAGTGATGTGGCGCTATCTGAAGCAGGTGCTCATCGCCTTTGATCAGCTCTTGAAGCTCCCCCGTTTAAAAACGGAGGATTCACTATGACACTCTCAAGGCTTTTTCAGGGGGCAATGCCGCCTGAACGTCACCTATTGAACAAAGTGTTTGCGGCAGACCTCTTTCCCGTTCCTCCTTGCTCGCGCAATTCGGCTTCGTGAGTCTCGAAGAACCTTGCGGCTCTCCTTGATCGCTACGAGGTTGTTGACGACACAGACCGCTGCCGCGCAACAGTGCTTCCGCAGTCGTCCACTTCTGCAAGAGAAGGGCTCGGTCGTGTCCTTTTTTAGTTGCATGACATGCGAGGAATGCACTCATGACATCTCGTTGCACGAGCGTGTCTGAGTTCCCCCAGCGATGCCACCTTTCCTTCAGCGGCTTTTTTCGGTACGAATCCGTTGCCGGGTCGTACTGCGACATCTTCAGCTTGTATGCGTCGAGTTCAATGACCTCGCAGCCGGCGCTTTCAGCCTTGCGCTTGAGGTGTGCAACAAACTCGCCCATACCGGTCCGATTGGTCGATCTTCCGAAATTGCGTTGATAGGATCGGTAACTGTTTTTCTCTATCTTGATCGTGCCGCCGATTTGGAGCAGATCGTTCACCAGCTTGCCGTGGTCGCGCTTTCTGGTCGCTGCCAACCGCCTGTGGTGTTCAGCAAGTTTTGCCAACAGCTTGCGTCCGCGATTGCTTGTGATCCATTTGATGGAACCTTTTATGACGGTTCCGTCAGGATTGAAGTTGTCGGGATTGTTCGCCCTTTTGGATCGGTCGATCCTGCGCTGAAGCAGTCGAATCTTCGATTCCTGCAAATCGACGTTTGGAGCTACTTCAACAATGGCCGCATGGTGCTCATGAAAGTACGCAATGCGGCTCGGACCCGGGTCAATGCCGACCACTTCGCATTTGGGCGCATAGACCTTGCGAACGGGAGGCACACCCTCGACAACGAGCTGAACAAACCAGCGTTTTTTGCCGTTGAGCGTTCGACGCACTATGCGGCAATATTTCACGCGACGGTCCGAGGCAAGCGCCTCCTTCATGTAGTCCGTGTCGGGCTTCATGTACTTAATGCCGTTCCTGCGCCAGACAATGGCTTTCTGCTCGGGCTTGTACATGATTTCGTGATTGTCTGTACCTTCAATGGAGTTCAGTCCGCGCTTGAAGGACTTGAATCGCGGCTTGCCGCCTTGCTGGAACATGTAGCGCTTCAAAGCCCGCCAGACGGTCTTGCCGATGCTTTGGGCTTCATGTGAGCCAATGTCGTTTCGACCGCTGGCCTTGCGATGATCGTTGGCAATAGTTACCAAGCCGAATTCATTCAGGCCGAAAGCATTGTGAACCGCAGTAAAGGCCTTGGTGCGGGCTCTGCCTTTCGGCATGTCCCGCCACTCCTTCGTTTCACGCATGCGCTGAAGACGCCCGAGAGCCGTCCCGAGCGTCGCGTTGTAGAGCATGCGGCCGAACTCGAATGCCTTTTCGAGAAAACGATTTTGCTGATCGTTTACACGAAGCGGGAGTTCGACGATGTAGGAAGAAGTAGTAGATCGCATATGGCTATGTTACTTCACGTTCCAAAAATGGGTACGCCTTGTCCCCTCTTTGAAAAGAGAGGTTTGCGGCGTACTGTTTCTATCAATGCGCTCCTTGGCGGGTGGGCCGACGAAAGCCTATCGGCGCATGCGTGGAGGCAGCATCTGGAAGGAAAGCGCGATTGGCCGTACCAACTCATCGACACGCTCCTCTTCTTCGACGACAACCACTGCCGGGAGAGCTACGAGAGCGAGATCGAACGAAATCAACTGCCGCCCAGCATGCGGGGCTAGGTATAATCGCCGCCAGCACGAAGCAAGGACGCGGCACATAGCCTGTTCCTGCCTATCCACACCTACCGACGGCCGAGGCAAGGAATTCCCGGCGTATCGCCGGAGGATAGGCCCCCGCAAGGGGTGTAGAAACGACAAAGCCCAGTGCGCTAACACCGGGCTGAGTCTTTGATGCAAGGGGTGGTTATGCATGCCCTCACTCTTGCTTCGTGTCAGATTATGCCACACGACATCGTTGTGGTGACGGGCGACATCAATATTGATGGGCTCGTCATTGCCGTCATTATTGCGGCGTGGCTGATCGGCAAGAGGCGTTAAGCCGCAGGGATCGTTCTTCTTCGGGAGTTCGGCCCCTCTTGCTATCTGTCTGCTCAGGCCCGCCAATGCGCGGGCTTTTTTTATGGGTGAATTGATGCTCTATGTGAAATGGATATGTCTGTTACCGCTGAGCTTCGTCATGGCGGTCGTTGGGAGGCTGCTCGCGCCGATCCTGCCGTTCTTCGCGAAGTCAGACGGCTATCTGCCCTCGTGGCTTTCGTGGTTTCAGACGCCTGACAACCCTCTTGATGGCGACAAAGGCCATTGGGAGCGCTGGCCGGGTACCTCGGCGTGGGCCACCTACAGACGACGGGTTGCGTGGCTTCTCCGGAACGTCTGCTACGGCTTCGATATCTCGGTGCTCGGGCAGAAGACTAAGCCGGGAGACTGGCTCGACATGGACGGGCAGGAAGGCGTGTCCGATCAGCCTTACGGAAAGTCCGGCTACTGGCTTAAGCGCGTCTATCGCGGCGAAAAGCTGGCCTGCTGGCACCTCTATGTCATCCGGCAGTGGAGCTTACTGCCGTCGAAGTGCCTGCGCATTTCAATGGGATGGAAGCTCTTCAGCTTTGACGGCTTGAAAGAGGAGACGCATCAGCTCACCTGCTATTGCAACCCTTTAAAAACTTTCAAACAGTAAGGAGGTCGTTATGACTAAGGAAGGAGTTCTCGCCAAGCTCAAGGAGCTCGGTCTCGACGTGAACGGCGCAACGGAAGAAGTGATCCAGAAGGCGCAGGCGTGGCTTGAAGACCAGAAGGCTCAGCTCGACACCGAGACGCGCCGCAAGGTGCGCGCTTTCTGGATCGGCGTCACTGCCGTGGGCATTGTCCTCGGCATCGCTGCAGGCTGGTTCGGGCGCTCCATGATCGGGTGACGCCATGCACTCGCTTCTACCGGTAGGGGCGGAGGCGGCGTGGATAAAGATAGGTGCGGTATTGGGGGTGATCTGGGGGGCGACTCTTGAGAGTGTTGCCCCCTTGGTCTATTGGTATCTGGCCTTCATGGCGGCCGACCTTCTCACCGGGATATGGGCCGCCTGCCGGACCGGGACTTTCAGCTCAAAGCGCCTTAGCTTTGGGATGGCGAAGAAGGGACTTGCCTTTTTCATCATCACGCTTGCGCACGGGATCGACGTGAGCTTCTGGTTCGTGCTCCACGACATGCCACTTTTTCAAAGCGTGACGCTCTGCGCCTATGCCTGCGGCGAATTCGGCTCGATCGTCGAAAACATCGAGCGGGCGGGTTTCGGAGATGCACTGCCTCCAGTCCTCAAGAAACTTTTCTTGTCGCTTGAGAAGCGCCTTGAGAATGCCGTGGACTCCAAGCTCGATCAGATCGGGCTTGATGATGAGGAGAAAGACAAGAAGACCAAATAGCAAAAGCCGCTCGGGAGCGAACCGGGCGGCTTTTTTATAGGCGAAGTCATTTCTAGGAGCCTATGGGAGACATTTTAAATGCTTTGAAGATCGGAGAGCTCATGACTGCAGATGATTTGACATGGCAGGCGACGGCCATCCTTGTCGTCCTCATCGCTTTCGGTGTTGCCGTCGTCGCGTGCGTCGCCGGGAAGGCCGTGAAGATTTGGCGTGATGCTCTGAAGTGAGGGACTATGACCGCTCGAGGAATTCGGAACAACAACCCCGGCAACTTGCGCCACGGGGAGGACTGGCTAGGGTTGGCCGCCGCGCAAGATGATCAGGATTTCTGCACATTCACAGAAATGCACTTTGGCGTTAGGGCGCTCCTGAAGACGCTTCGCACCTACGTAGAGAGGCGAGGACGCGACACCGTGCGCAAAATCATCACGCGGTGGGCTCCGGAAAATGAAAACGATACGGCCTCATATGTGCTTCATGTCGCGACGGCCTGCCGCCGTGATCCGGATGAAGGTCTGAACTTCGAGGCCGACCCGCTCCTCTATCTGGACATCGCGAAGGCGATCGCCCGACATGAGTGCGGCGTCGATGCTGAAGCGATCACGGATGATGCGTGGGAAGTGGGCCTCAAGGAGGCCGGGCTGTGACCTATCTGAAGATCGCGGGCGCACTGCTTGCGGTGCTTCTGGCTTTCGGAGGCGGCTATCGCTATGCCGCCGCGCTCTACGAAAAGGACGCGGCCGAGCTTCGGGAAGCCGAGGCCGTGGCTCGTGCCGATATGGGGAGGAAGCAATATGCGAAGATGGTTGAAGCGCTGGACGCTCTTGCCGGCCTGCGCGGTGAGCTTGCCGATGCTCGCGCTGATGCTGAGCGGGTGCGCCGGGCCGCCGAGGTACGTGAGCGAAGAGCCAGCGCCTCTGCCTGCGGTGCTGAGCGAGCCGCAGTCTCCGCGTGCGAAGGACTTCTCAGAGAAAGTGTCGGACTTCTCGCGGAGGGTCGAGGACTACTTCAGGAAACAGCCGGAGTTCACGACGCCGCAATAGGGGTGAAGTAGCTCTATACTTTTTTGGGCGGATGTTTCCTGCCGAAACAGTCCTAGCAACTGTCCTAAGTACACCAAGAAGTACACCACCGTGACAGGTGCATTTTGAAATCGGTGTGAGAGAAGCTATCTTGAATCCTCTCACCGACCAGGATTTTGAAAGGCGCTGTTCCATCAGGGACGGCGCCTTTTTCTTTATCCTTTCGGCCAACAGGCAATCAAACCTTAGAGATGCAAATGTGCTGGATTTTGGGCTTAACGGGCGGAGCTGGCTCCGGAAAGAGCACCGCTGCAGACATCTTTCGTGAACTAGGACACCCCATCATTGATGCGGACCGCATTTCGCGTGCTGTAACTGCCGCCGGGGGCGCTGCTGTGCCCGCCATCCGCCAAGCCTTTGGCCCAGAGATGATTGAAATCTCGGGCGCTATGAACAGGGCCCGCATGCGTGAACTCGTCTTTCGAGACCCTGAAGCCCGCAAAAAACTCGAGGCCATTGTCCATAGCGCCATGAAGCAGGTGCTTGATGATGAATTTGCTTGCGCCAAACGCTCCGGCGCCCCATTTGCGGTTTATGACTGTCCGCTTTTAATCGAAAGTCCTCAAGCACGAGCCCGCGTTGACCGCATCCTGGTCATTGATGTGCCTGAATACCTGCAAGTTGAGCGTCTTGGAACCCGCTCCGGACTAGCGCCGGATGCAGCGCTTCGCCTCATTCGTGCGCAGACTTCCCGCCGCAATCGTCTGCAAGCGGCGGACGATGTGCTTGTCAATGCCGGGACTCGCGAGGATTTTGCCTGCCGAGTCCGTCATTACGCCTTGCGTCTCTGGGGAGCCGCAGAGAAACACCTTCTCTGAAACCTCTTGTCGCTTTTACCTCTTTTCGTAAAGAACTTCGTCGGATAAGATCAGAAGGTGTGCGCAGTCTTTTCGAGACTGCGTCTTTTCAGGAACGTCTAATTCGCCAACTCGAGCATGCCTGACACTGGACTGATTCTCTATGAGTTCCCCTGCAGCGAGAAGATTCGCTTTTACCTGCGGCTGGAAGCGCTCAAGCAGCGTCTGGACTGGTTCCTGACGCTCGATGGCAAAGCTGCTCACCAAGCGGCAATCAACGCACTTTTCGATCTTTCGGACGTTGCTGCCCGATCGGACCTGAAAAACGAACTCCTTAAAGCGCTCTTGCAGCAGCGCCGCGACATTGAAGCGCTTCCCGCAAACGCTACGGTGGATGGTCAGCCGGCTAAAACGGTACTGGCCCTTGTATCTGAAGCTGCTAATTCCGTCTCGGCAGCTGTGGGCCGCACCAGCCAAATCCTGCGCGACAACGAGTGGCTGCAGCTCATTCGAAACCGCCAGCGCCTGCCCGGCGGTACCTGTGAATTTGACCTTCCTCAGCTTCACTATTGGCTCTCTCAGCCGGCTGAAATTCGTCGCCAAGAACTCCTGTCACTCGCGCAGACCCTTTTGCCGATTACCAACGCGGCTCAGCTCATTCTCGACCATCTGCGGGCGCAGACCATCATTTCTGATGCTGTTGCCGAGCACGGGACAATGCAGATTCCCACATCAGGCAGTCCCTATCAACTCGCACGCATCTGGATGCCTCAGGAAAGTCAATGCATTCCTGACATGAGTGCAAACCGTCATACGCTCTGGCTGCGTTTTTCAACGCCTGACGCCAAACACCGCCTCCATGCGGTGCATGAAACGCTATCCTTCCGTCTTGGGCTCTGTATTTAAGAGCAGCTTCACACCGCCCCCCATCTCTATATTCGGCCGGCCGGCACTTTGCCGTCGCCGGCATTGCGCATCATGAAAGTTCCCTGTCCGGTCTGCCACACGCTTACTGAATATTCCTCAGCCAATCCCTGGCGGCCGTTTTGCAGCGAGCGCTGCAAAATGATTGACCTGGGCGAATGGGCTAATGACGGCTACCGAATTGAGGGAGAACCGGGTTCTGCTGACCGCATGAGCCCAGAAGAACTCGACGCCGCCGCCGATCGTGCGCGCGAACTCGAGGAGCGTCAGCGCTCCGCCAAAACCAACGGCGCCCGCAGGCGCCGTTGAGATCCGCATGCAAAGCGGTTCCAGCTTCACCGTTTTTTAAATCAACGGTTTAACGCCGTGAGCCCCCTTGGCCTGCCACGTCTCAAGATCGGCCGCGGCAGCGCCGTCGACATACATCGGCAGACGCGGTTCTCCGTTAAGCAGGAGACTCTCAAACTTCTCGGGCGGCACGATCACGAAGTCGTAGTCCATGGCGACACACTTAAGCACCTCATCCATGGTTTCCGCGCGGGCACCTACCCAACGATAGCGGCGGTCACGAACGACTGTTGCGGCCAATGCCTCACGCGTCAGTGTTAAGAGATTATCAGACTCCTCAAACACTTCCGGCAGTTCGACACGATTCACAATAACCTGGTCCACCGGGAGCATTAAACCCGGCGTGCGTTCGTCAGCCGCATAGAACCCGCACTGCTGACCTTCCTTAGGTACCGGCGTGCCGGCAAAGTCATGCGAGCGGCGAAAGTGCAGACGCACATGCGCATGAGGATAGCGGTGCTCCTTCACAAACCACGGCGTCGAGTAAGAAACCGCCAGACCGAGTTCTTCATTGAGTTCGCGCGCGAGCGCCTGATGAACGGTTTCACCCTTTTCAAGCTTGCCGCCCGGGAATTCCCAGTAACCCGCATAGGGCTTGCCTTCGGGGCGGGAACTCAACAGCATCCTGCCGTCTTCACGAATAAGCACGCCGACGGCCACTTCAACAATGTTGTCGCTCACAGAAAATCTCCAATAGTTCGCGCGCGGTTCCCGCGCACGCAACTTGTTAATTGTCCTCCATCACGCCGATTTATGCTTGACTGCCGAACAGGATCGCTGAGCAGATCGCGCCTGTCTCAGCGAAAATCCGTAGACAGCGATATTTTTTTTATGGGTTCACCTTATCAACCACTGCACAGGCATTGAGTGTTCGCGGGAAGCCAAGGTAGACAACAGCGCACTGAAGTGCATCGATCAGATTGTCCTTCGTGTTCCCGCAGCGAAGATTTGCCGCAGCATGAGCACTAAGCTGTGCCTCACAGCCTCCGAGCGCCGCAATCGTGCAAAAAGTAGCCAGTTCGCGTTCGGCAATCGAAAGACCTTTGCGGGTATAGAAATCGCCGAAACACCAACCGGAAAGATCATCAATCATCAGACTGCGGCGCTCTGCCGGCGTCGTCTGATGCATGCGGGTAATTTGCTCACCAAAAATTTCTGTCTGTACTGCAATCCCCTTTTGCAGACGATTCTCATCACTGACGACAGTCCGACTTTCAAGCGGCAGCGCAATACCCGCCGCCGTCATGGCAGTATGAACGCCGGCCAACACTGCTCGAGTTCGCGCCATGCCGGCATAGGGAGAAGCATGAAAGACCGCCTCCTCAATGTCGCCGGGCGCCAATCCATCGGCGAGTGCGGCTGCCGCAGTGCGCTCGCCAAGATCCTCAAACCCCAAACCGGCGGCGACGGACAACACAGCCAAATGCTTCTGTCGAATTGAAAGTGAAGCACCGCGCTTCGTCAGAAGCGTCATACGGTCTTCAATCGCATCAAAGTCGGGCGCGTTTACCTTTGAATTTGAATCCGCTGCATATGCCGCACCGGCAGCGCCGGCTCCGACGACAGAAGCCGCCATCGGCAGCGAAAGCACTTGCCTGCGGGAAAAGTTCGTCATTTCCGCCTCCATTGGGATGTTTGAATGAAGCATCAAATGCAATGCATACATTCTGACAACGCCACGGATCCGCGTATCTGCTGATTCTGCCTAAAAATCAGATGAAGCCGCTCTCACTGCGTCCGGCAATTTCATGCCCAAAAGCGAAATCCCAAACGACCGCGCCCTAAATGGATGGAGAGCTCTTCTGAACCCTCCAGCCAAGCGTGAACCGCTTCAATATTGGCGCCTGACTGCTCGGGCTGACGCAGACCCTCATAAAGCAGTGCATTGGCAATCCGCACCGAAACAGGCGTACGTTCAAAACCCGCTATGCCTGTTGTGAGGAGCACCGAACGAAGAAATTCGCTCAGGACTCTCGGCCGATCACTTTCGGCAAGCTCCAACAATTCACAACGAAAAACAACCAATGCCGGAGCAAGCCGTCGCGCAGCATGCACCGCCTCCTGAGCAGAATCAGCACCTTCGAGCACGCAGGGCAGCGCTCCTATCGCGGCACCGGCTCGACGGGCCAGAACCCCTAATGCAGCTGAGAGAGCCGCCTCTAAGGGCGCTCGCCGCGGGTCCTCCCAGCGCATGACAGGATTGTCATGATGGGCAGCCGTCGAAAAAAGCAGCAGCACGTCACCTGGTACTGGTCCCGTACGAGCGCGAAGTGCTTCAGGTCCCGCGAGCCAAAGCGGTCTGGCCATATCTTCGAGTACGGGGCGGCCAACATCCGCGTCAATGCCGGCCATCCACACCATGCTGCCAAATCCTGGGTTCGGCGCAAAAAAGCGTGCCGCAGAGACTGCAACCGCCCCGTCCGTCAAACGAAACGGGATAGAAACGGAATCAGCACCTGGGCCCTCTGGGGAGATCGTTTTTTGCGCAGACATCGCTCGCTCAAGCCGACGGAGCTCTTCTCCCACAGGGAAATGCATAAAGACGGGGCCTGCCGACGCAAATAGGAGATTAGATTCGGCAATGCCCAGCCGCTCCGCAGCCGCATGTGCAAACCCCTGCGCGGCTGCTGTTGAAAGATCTCCGCGGCCTGCGCAGCCTGAGCCCGCAGTAATCAGCAGTCTGGACCCTGCACCAGTCCAAACTTTTTGAGCGGCTTGTACAAGTCTTTCTGCGGCGCCGTCATCCGGATAGGCAGAACCGAGCATTGCGCCGGTCGCGACGGTCCATCGTGCCGGCGGCGTAAATTCTGCGCACCAAAAATCTCCGGCACTTCGCCAGACCGCTCCGGGAAGCGCAAAACGCGGCAGTTGATGATGGGATGCAGCAGAGTTCATGCTAATTTGGAAAAAGAAACGTTCACCCAAAGCATACCGCCCGGCAGCTTTTCTATCGAAAAACAATTCCGGGCGGTGAACTCCACCGCCCCCTCAGGAGGGGGCCGCGGTCATCAAGGTTCAGAAAGCAATCAACGCAAACGGCCGTGGCAGTCCTTGAACTTCTTCCCGGAACCGCAGGGGCACGGGTCGTTGCGGCCGCAATGACGGAAAGCCGCCTGCAAGCGAGCGTTCTCGTCTGCGCTCAGCTGATCCAGAGAACTGCCCTGATCATTCGGCGCATTGAGTCCCTGTGAAGCGTCGGCGTCAGCGAGATGCGATGCATCGGCACGAGCCTCGCCGCGGGCAAGATTGTCTTGCGCAGCAGCCTGCGCCTCTTCAGGCTGTTTGATCTCAACGCGCATGAGTACCGTGGTCGTCGTTTCACGGATCGAGTCGAGCAGCTGCTCAAACATCGTGAAGGCCTCGCGCTTATATTCCTGCTTAGGCTGCTTCTGAGCGTAACCGCGCAGGTAGATGCCCTGACGCAAGGCGTCCAAAGCGGCAATGTGCTGGCGCCAGAGCTGGTCGATCACCTGCAGGAGCACCGAACGGCCAAAAGCAGCGAAAGCGTCATGGCCAACCAGCGTTTCCTTGGCTTCATAGATCTCGTTGGCACGGTCAATAAGCGCCTTCAAAAGATCTTCATCCGTCGTCGCAGTGTCCGCGTCGAGCATCTTCTTGAAGTCGATTTCAATGCCAAAACCGCTCTTGAGTTTGTCGTTGAGCGCATCAAGATCCCACTGCTCTTCAACGGTATCCGCCGGCACAAAGCTGCGGAACAAATCGGTGAAATACCCCTCACGCAGATTCTTGATGAGCTCACTGCAGTCGGTCGCTTCAAGAATCTCATTGCGTAAGCCGTAGATCTCATGGCGCTGATCGTTCTGGACATCGTCAAACTCCAGAAGCTGCTTGCGGATGTCGTAGTTGCGGCCTTCCACTTTGCGCTGTGCGGATTCGATCATGCGAGTCAGCATCTTCGACTCAATCGCAACGCCCGGCTCAAGCTTGAGCCGATCGGCGATGGCGCGCATACGGTCGCCGCCGAAAATGCGCAGCAGCTGATCTTCCATCGACAGATAAAAGCACGATGAACCCGGGTCACCCTGACGTCCTGCGCGGCCGCGCAGCTGATTATCGATACGGCGGGATTCATGACGCTCGGTACCGATGATCTTTAAACCTCCGGCTTCACGTGCATCCTCGTCCAGCTTGATATCGGTACCACGTCCAGCCATATTGGTAGCGATGGTAACCGCTCCGTGCTGTCCTGCCTGTGCAACGAT
>OODJ01002149.1_pt1 | contig 13630 bp, 8 predicted proteins | sample 1671611 | NCBI WGS metagenome assembly OODJ01 (sample SAMN06348174, study PRJEB24527) | human gut metagenome | biome: human gut; feature: ankylosing spondylitis patient; material: feces | host: Homo sapiens | place: China | collected 2015-10 | reverse complement strand
AGCCGGAGGTGATGATCATGCGCTTCATGCGCTGCGAGAAGAAGACGAAGCCGTCTTCGTCCATCTTGCCGAGGTCGCCCGTATGCAGCCACACATGGCCGTCCGAATGCGTGCGCAATGTGTTTGCATTCTCTTCCTTGTGGTTGAGATAACCTTTCATTACGGAAGGTCCGCGAAGGCAGATTTCGCCCAGTTCGCCGTAAGGAACTTCATCGTTTGTGCCGACAGCGCAAATCTGATAGTATGTGTCGGGATAAGGCAGGCCGATGCTGCCCTCACGCTCCTGATTGTAAGGCGTAAGACAGCTTGCGGTAACGCATTCGGTCGTTCCGTAGCCCTCACGAACATGAACTGTTGCACCGTGCGCTTCAAGGAATGCATCGAATCTGCGTTTCAATTCAACCGAAAGCGAATCACCGCCCGAGAATACGCCGCGCAGGTAGTCGAGTTTCTCGCCGTCAAGATAAGGATTGCGCGTTATCGCTTCAAACAGGGTCGGTACACCCGCGATATAATTGGGCTTTTCCTTTTTGATGAGCTCTGCATATTTCTTAACATTGAACTGAGGAACAAGAATGCTTGTTCCGCCGACTTCAAGCATCGTGTGTATGCAGACGCCGAGTCCGAAACCGTGGAAAATCGGCATTGCCGCCAGCATTCTTGCATGACGCACAACGCTGTTGCACATAGCCGCGGTTTGCAGTCCGAGAGCATTAAAGTTCATTCCGCTGAGCTGAATGCCCTTTGTGACACCCGTTGTTCCGCCCGAAAACAGTATGACAGCCGTTTCATTCGCCGGCATATGAACGATATATTTTGCAAGATCGACTTTTTTTCCGTTCCCGATAAAATCTTTCCAGAAGATAACGGAAGCATCCGCCTTGTTGACTTTGTTCTTTTTTGCATTCATCAGCTTGAATGCAGCGGACTTGACGGCGCCGAGCTCATCAGCCGCAGAAGTTATGATAACCTTTTTGATAGGATATGTTTTTTCAACCTCCGCAACTTTTGAATAGAACTGGTCGAGCGTCAGCAAATAGTCACTTTTTACTTCCCTAAGGTAGTAAATTATTTCGCTGACAGCCGAAAGCGGATGAATCATGCTTGCGACCGCACCGATTCGATTGAGTGCGTACATGCAGAACACCGCCTGCGGAACGTTCGGCATGCAAATTGTGATCATATCACCTTTTTTTACGCCGAGAGCTACAAATCCGGCAGCTGCTTGATTGATTTTTTCAACAAGAACGGTGTAGCTGAATGTTTTGCCCATGAAGGAAATTGCAGGAAAATCCTTTTCCTTTTCTGCCGTCTTCAACACCGCATCCGCAATGCTCACATTCGGATACTCAAGGTGAAAAGGAACGTCACCGTAATTTGCCAGCCACGGTGCGCCCTGTTCCAACGGGTTCATTTGATTGTTTTGCATATTATTCCTTTCGATTTTTGGGAAAAATCGAAATACGCAGCAACACACGGAGGACAATGCGCGCATTTTCTGTTTTGCGTCATTGTCCGACCGCTGTGCCGTTGTTCCGTTGTTGTTTGCGTTTGTTCAGAACTCAACAGGAGTCTGAATCGGCAGATCAAGCAGTTTTTTCAGCAGCGTTACACTTTTTGCAAAATAAACGCCGTCCGCAATGCGTTCATCAACAGTCAGCCCGAGCCTCAGCGCCTCACGCATTTCATAGCTTCCGTCAGCGTTGAAGAACGGGTGCAAATGTTTTTCATCAATAATAGCAAATAAAGAATTAGTGCCCCAGTTCGTCAGGTGATGATAGCTCGCATGCATCTTGATGCTTCCGAGATTGCTTATAAAAACGGATGAATTGTATGGGTCATCCTTTGTAAGCCATGTCGGAACCCAACCGTGATAATCCAGCCACATCAGAATGCCGACCACGATTCGAAGAAGAAAGCGCGGCATTTTTGTCAACGTTTCCATTGCGTCGGTCGTGCCGTCCGTCTTGTCGTGCTTGCGCACGGAAGTTACGAATTTTTCAACTTTATCGTGAATCTGATCAACCGGCGGCTGCCCCTGCCTGTCAATGTCTACAATCGCAAGTGCTTCATAGGAATTATCCTCGAAACGCTTTTTAACAACAAAGGAGACACTCAATGCCTTGCGCTCGTAAACCCGATGTCCCGCAACAAAGCAATTCAACCTTGGGCGCAGGGTTACGGTTTTTGCAATAGCAGCGCAGAGCACATGAAACAAAGTGTACCTGAATGCGGGATTTGATGCATTCTTTTTTGCAACGTATTCATTCACGGCGGTAAGGTCGATAAGCTCGCTCATCACTGCCTCATTATCGCACCTGTTCGGAAGCAGATACGGAATAAATTTGTGCATTGCATCAAGATCTCTCAAAAGGTACGCGTCCTTGCGGTCGCCGCGGCGACGCTTTCGGTTTGTTTCCATCGTATTGATTCTCCCATTGTTCAGCGGGTATTGGAAGCATCATGTATACTTCCCACTGTAAACATATCTATTATAGCCCGCTGCGCCGCATTTGTCAAATTTTGTACCCATTTGAGCCGCACTTTTTTTGATACATATCTGTGGTTAACCCGACAGCACCGCTCCGTATGCCGCAATTCTGTTTCATCTGACAACACTTCGAACGAGCCGCCGTTTTCATTTTAAACCTTGCACAACCTCGTTTTTTGTTTTATTACGTTCAGTAACTTCATTGAAGCCAAAAAGCATAAGAGGCCGTTTTTTTATACATGACGGTGTTGCAATCGCGTTTTGTTATGATATAATGAGTGTGCGAAACAGATAATACGACTTCTAAGCTGCCCGCAGCGGGCAAAAATGCAACAGCTTATGTTGTGCGGAGCCGCAGTTCAGTCGACATAATGCAATCAACTTCACATTGTCTGATTGCGGCAATGCGGGTTATATATTTCAGGAACAGCCGTTCCGCAAAAAGACCGGTTAAAACTATACAGCAGGCATTGGTTTATTTCGTTTTCGGATAATCACCGAGTGCGGTATTTTATCGGGAACCGTTCTTGTTTATTCTTTAAAAACTCAGAAAGGGACAACTATGCAGTTACATTTGACATTCAGCGCTCGGCATGTCCGTTTGCCGCTGTCGCACCGATACGCCTTGCAGGGAATGCTCTATCATGCTCTTGCAAGCAATCCGCATTATTCAAATTATGTACACAACAGCGGATATTCTTGCGGCGCGCGCAATTATAAGCTTTTTACTTTCGGCCGTCTTTCGGGACCGTTCATGCACAGCGAACATGAAATCATCTTTAAGGATACCGTGCATTTTGAGGTTCGCAGCGTTGATCCGAATTTCGTGTATCAACTCGGTTCGGTGCTGTGTCCGAGCAGCCGAATCAATTTGTTTGAAAACACACTTGAAATTCTGGACAGCCGCATTGAAGATTATTCACCCAATACCTGCTGTGCAAAAATCTCAATGCTGTCGCCTATTACGGTTTTTGAAACCGAGAAAAGCGGTTATCGCCGCTTTATAGCCCCCGATGAATCTCTGTTCTATACTGCTGTGGTCAACAATGCGCTCAGAAAATGGCAGAGCTATTTCAACACGCCCGCACCGACGGATTTTTCCTTTGAACCTGCCCTTCCTCCGGCGGAGTTAATTCAGAATCATCGCATCGTTTCAAGGTTTAAAAGATCCACCATCGTTTCATACGGCGGCAGCTATGTTTTGCGCGGCAACGGCAAGCTTATCAACTTTCTTTATGACGCAGGTCTCGGTTCAAAAAACTCACAGGGACTCGGCATGTTTAATATTGAATCATTTCCCGACCTTTAAACATTTTATTCTGCCGCATTTTCTCCGAACAGCCTTCCAACCGTTTCACGCAGACGCTTACGCAGCGGCGGAACGTACTCTTCCGAATTATATATTTTTATAAATTCTTCTTTATCCGCCCAAAGATATTCAACAGTTTCTCCCGGCTGCAATACAACGGAGTCTTTTTTCGCGCTGATAAAGCACAAATAGCCCATATATATTGAATCCTGCGAGATGTCCGTAAATATAGGCTGAAGCACATTCGCGGCAAGCCCTGTTTCTTCACGGAGCTCTCGTCTTGCTGCGGTTTCCGGTTCTTCTCCACGCTGTACCAAACCGCCCGCACTGCTTTCCCAAAGCCCGGGATAACCGCCTTTATTGTAATCTCGCCGTGCCAAAAGAACCGAACCGTCCTGATGCACTGCCAAAACTTCAACAACAATGTGGTATAACCCTTCCGGTATCGGCTCCCCGCGTATCAGGAGCTGCACGGTGCGCTCACCTATTTTCCGTGTATGCATCCCAAAGCTCGGGAACGCCGATGTACCATGACGGTATCTCATTCGTCATACCGTTGTACCATTCATAAACCTCACGGGTCTGACGGAGCATAACCTGAATTTCTTCCTCTCCGAATCTAACTGCCCACGGCACGGATGCAATCCCGTTTATGCATGTATACAGTGCGAGCAGTTTCCAGAATTCCTGCGGCACGGCATTATCAAAATAACCGTTCACAATTCCGGATGCAAAATACGGTGAAAGGTGTGCGCTCCACACAAGGCGATTGAATTCCTGCCACGGATCGCCGAAATCCGAGCGATTAAAATCTATAACGATAAGTTCGCCTGAATCGTTTACAAGAAAATTGCCGATATGATAATCCCCGTGGCGAAAAGTCTGCGGCCTGTTTTTCAGCAGATGCCGATTCGCCTTGATATACTCGACAAAGGAATCTGCAACATCATTTTTGATGCTGCATTCACGGCAAAGCCTTAACTTGTTCTCTATGGATACATTAATGCGTTTCTCCCAGTTCTGTACATTGTCCGGAGCCGGAACTTCGTGTATGTATTTCAAAACTCTGCCTGCCCTCAGTCCGAAAGCGTACTGTTCTGCAGCTGGCATCACTGCAACAGCGGGTTCGGCCGCGCCGCCGTCCGCCCAAGCATAAACAGCATATGCTCCTTCGGTGTGCTGTCGAATATCATCACAAAAAGCATGGATATCATCAAGCATACCGCACTCGATCGGTATGCTCATCGGAACTTGCTGCATCGGAATGTTTTCGGCCGCACTAATTATCGATGCGCATTTCTTCTGTGCTTCAAACAGAGTTATAAAATCGGGATTTATCTTTCCCGGGGTAACGCGCAAAAGGTACTTTTTGCCGTCGGCACCCAATGCAAAATACTTATAATCATCCGACCAACCTTGGGTTATCGGTGTCTTTTCGATGAATTTTATCATTCTTTTCCTTTCAAAAGGCATTCGGCATTTTTTACTGCCGTTGTCGCCGCCCATTCCGAAACGTTCACTCGGTTGACTCTGCTTCACTCCGCCTTGTTTTTGCCGCGCCTGCGTTTCACCGCAATAACCGCCGCAAAGGCCGCAGTCAGTATAATCGCACCGCATACGATCATGATATAGGGTGTACGGTCCTTTTTTATGACTTTTTCAATGGCAAAAATGCCATTGTTGTTCAGCTCAAACACAATGTATTTACCGTCACGTTTGAATTCGCACTCGTTCCAGCCGGCATCGGTCAACACACTCAGCCTGCAATCCTCTTCCGAGAGACAGCGCACGGTGTATGTGCTTTCGCCGGCCTCCGCGCCGAAAACGCGAACGCGGAAAGCCGCTGTCGGAACTCCTTCGCCAAACCCGTTTTTTAACGCAAACTCCTCCGCATCTTCGGCAACGACATATGCTTCATCGTCAAAAATGCCCTCAACAAGTATTTGGGGAATCTCTTCGTTTGTTGCAATTGTTGTTATCATTCGGTGCCACTCCCCGCTCACGGTTTGACTGAACGTTACGCAATCCGCTCCGAAATCATCCCACCGCCAATACTTGCCCTGTTCGTTCCCGATTTGCGGAAGATCCGCGATCCTGCCGCCGCAGGGAACCTCGAAAACCTCTGTGATTTTGCCGTCTATGCTGAATTTGACCGTTACCTTTTTGAACAGATTCGGTGTTTTTGCTTTTTCGGCAAGTTCGTTAAGACTCACCGCATACGCAATGCCTGCATAGCTTATGCCGTCAATGCCGCCCAAGCCGCGCACCGAATCGAATGAGTCATTAAACTTAGATGTGTCTGCAAAGATATTGTTTCTGCACTCCTCCGTCAATTCTCCCGCAATTGCGCCGATATAGGCTCCGTCGGCAAAGCTTGATTTTCCGGCAAACAGCATTGTCGGTACTGCGGCGCAGTCAATCACCGATTTCGCACTTCCCGCAATGCCGCCGACATAAGCTTTGCCGTCGAGCGCAGTAATGCTGCCGCATTCACGAATTGTTCCGGAAAGCCTTCCTGCAATACCGCCTGCGTATTTCCTTCCCGCCTTAACGCTGCCGCCGCTTTCGCAGCCAAGCAAAAAGCCGCGGCTGCCGTAACCGAGAATTCCCCCTGCATTATCATACTTTGCCGAAATCACCGCATCATTTGAACACATGAAAACGGTTGCCCTGATAAAAAGAGTCGTATCGGTGAAAAGAACATCATCGATTGACGGAATGTCTATTTCCTCCAAGTCGGATGGAAGTTCTTTTGAAAGGTTCCCGATAATTCCGCCTATACCGTAGTCACCGGAAACATCGCCGAAATTTCTGCACTTTGCGGCCATTCCGCCTGCTCGATTTTCAGCATCACGTTCCGCATTTTCGGAAATATCTTCAATGTTCCCGCCGTTTCCGTTCAGTACGTTGCGTATGTTTTCGCGGAGGATCCGCATTGACTTCACACATTTTTGAACGCTGTTTTCCAGTCTGTTCCCGTCAGCTTTAACCAGTTCAAGGTATTCGCTTGCTGTTTTTGTAAGTTCATCAAGTTTTTGTTCGGCATTTTTAATAAGCTTGCAGCAATCCTCCGCCGCCTGCCGCAAACCGCTGATTGACACGGACAACAGTCCGTTCAGTGCCTCCGCAAGTGCCTTCAATGCAGGAGCGGCCGAAGCAATATCGCCAAGCAGGATGCGCAGCTGCTCAATCTTTGCCTCCAATTCCTGAAGCAGTTCGACCCACTCGGACGGCTCTGCATTCCGCAGTTCTATGATTATCAATTCAATTTCGGCAATCAGCTGAGTTACTTCCGCTGAATCCGCAAATGCTTTCCACAAAGTTTCAAGGTTTTGTTCAATGGTGTCCAAATACTTTTCCGCATCGGCAAGCCATGCGGCATCACCCGCAATGGTATCAAAATCGGCAGACAACCCTTCTCTAAGCTCTTCCGCTTCCTCAAGCACATTGCGAAGACCTTCTCCACCGTCCTGCACGGCCTGTCGAAGATTCAATATCGTTTCATCCAAGGCGTCCGAAAAGCCCCGTATGCTTTCATTCAATATTTCAAGCGTATTCTTCCCGTATTCAACTTTGTAAAACGGTTCGGACTGACCGATGATTCCGCCTATATCGCGTCTTCCGCGAACATTTCCGTTGTTAATACAGTCGCCTGTAAAGCCACTGTTGAGCCCCGCTATGCCGCCGACATTATAACCCGTGTGCAGATATCCGATTTCGGCACTGTTCATGCAGCCCGTCACCGTTCCTGTGTTCGTCCCCGCAATGCCGCCGATATTTCTTGACCGTTCGTTTGCCGAAAGATTAACCCCGCCGGTATTCGTGCACTCATGGATTTCTCCCGCATTCACACCGACAATGCCGCCGATTTTGTATGTTCCCGAAAGCTCCGCCGAAGAACTGCATTCGATTATTTTCCCGCTTTGTTCGTTTATGCCTGCGATTCCTCCGACAGCGTTGTATGCATCCAGTCTGCCCGCTGCAGCGCAATTGCGAATCGTGCCGCGATTCACGCCGCAAATCATCCCCGCCGTTCCGGATTGTCCGGTTACAGTCACGGAACCGCTGACATTCAACTCACATACAGTTGCATCCTTTTCGATAATTCGAAACAACCCTGTTCTTTCCGCATCCGTATTCGGCTTCATTCCGCTCACAGTATGTCCGCCGCCGTCAAAGTTTCCGAAAAACACGGGAACGGCATAATCCGTCTCTCCGCTCAAATCGATATCCGCAGTCAGTTTTACCGAAAGACCCTTTGAAAACGAATCCAAACGGCAGTTCTCTTTAAACTCCAGCCATTCCGCTTTTGTTGCAATGCGCACCGTGTTTATGCTCGCCGCAACTGAGTGTATCGGCACGAACAGGCAGCAAAACAGGGTTGCAGCCAGAAGCATTCCGCAAGCAAACAACCGCAGTTTAAAGCGGAGTTTTTGATTAACACCTCGCCCGGAGCAAGCCGGGCAGTCGCCCGTCATCGTCTTTTTTTTACTTTGTTTCATCGAGCTTTTCCTGTTCATCCGCGCCGCCTCCGAGCAATTTTTTAAAATCAATCATTGTTTTTTCAATCAGTTTATTTCCAACCAAAAGCACCTGCGGCAAAACCGTTAGCACAAGTATCACCGAAATCAATGCACCGCGTCCAAGCGTCAGCCCGATTGAGCTGATGTAGAGATCGGTGGTCCGCAAAGCAATAATAAATCCTGCCGCCGTCATAATTGTTCCGGAAGTCAGTATTGTTGAAAAGCTTTCGTTAACGGCAATTGCCATCGCCTGTTTCGGCGCATAATCCTGTTTTCTGAGCTGAAACCTGTTATACAAAACAATTGCATAGTCGATCGTCGCACCCATCTGTATCGCACTTACGATAAGATAAGTAACGAAGAAAAGGTTCGTCCCCGTGATATACGGGAAAGAGAAGTTAAGCCAAATACTGCTCTGAATCACAAGAATCAGCAGCACGGCCGCACCGAGCGAACGGAATGTGAACAGCAGCACAACAAAAACAAACGCAATCGTCAAAAAAGACACACGATTGTTGTCCATTCTGAATGAATCCTCCAGATCCTTTGCGCTGGTTATGTCCCCGATTACGATTATCGCATCTTCCGAAAGCTCCGTTTTCCCGTTTTCGGAATATAATTTGCGTGCAGCCGATTCAATGTTTTCAATCAGAGCAACACTTTCCTCTCCTTCGACCGGCACGGCGGCATTGAATACGATTCGCGAATAATGCTCGCCGCGCAGCTGCACAAGCGCATCATCCAGCGTTCCGCGCATGGATTCAATCATTTGCTCCTTGTCGTCATCAAGAGTTATCATTCCCCTGTCCTTTGCTTCAAAAAGAAACTCAAGCATGTCAATAAGCGGCACGGCAAACGCATCGCTGTCGCCGAGAATGGGCTGAAAGCTGTCATGTTCATAGCCGTACAGCGCATACAGAAGCTTTGCGGTTTCAATATCAACACCCAGAAGTTCGGAAGCGGCGCGGGCGGTGTACGGATCCGTCAGCACACGCCCCTCCTCAATCTCTATGCTTGCAAGCCCGAGTGCCGAACGTATCCCCGGAAGACTGTTAACCTCTGAAATAAGTGCCTTCTCCTTTGTATAATCTCCGACGGGAACGAGTACCGCTATCATATTTGTTTCATCAAACGTGTTGTAGATATGGGCTTTTATTCTGTCCTGCTCCGAAAGCGTAATCCTGTCCGTTTCGGAATCCGAAAATGTGTATTCGCATTTTGCCGAAAACACGATTGCAGCCGGCAGCAAAAACGCGAATATAATCAGGAACACGGGAATTTTTTTTGAAAGCAGCCTTCCCCAACCCGTTATATTCGGAACAAGATTCTTATGGCGGGGTTTAAGCAAAGCCTTGTGGAACAGCATAATGAGTCCCGGCATAAGCAAAAACACCGTGAGCATGCTGCATATGATGCCTTTCGTCAGAACGAGACCCAAATCATAACCAAGGCGGAACTGCATCAGCATCAGAGCAACAAGTCCCGAAATCGTTGTCAGGCTTGAGGACGATATTTCAATTATTGAATATGCAAGTGAATCCGTAAGCGCGCTTTTAACATTGCGCTGCCTGTCATATTCATCCTGAAAACGATGGCAGAAAATAATCGCATAGTCTATTGCAAGCGCAAGCTGAAGAATGATTGCAATGGAATTCGTTACTGACGAAATCTCCCGAAGCCAATAATTCGTGCCCATATTCAGCACCGCCGCCACTGCAAAAACAATGAAAAGGATTATAACCTCAAAATAGCTTTTCGACGTAAACAAAAGCACTGCCGCAATTACAATGAGTGCAAGAATAAGAACCTGCGTTATTTCCCCCGCAATCTGCTTCACGTAATCCTGTCCGACAGTTGTTGAAACGCTTACTTCATAATCCGAAAGGCTGTCCTTAATCTGTTCAAGAGCATCGATCGCACGTTCATCCTCGCTTTCGGCAGAAAAAGCAACCGTGAACAGCGCAGATGAGGACGCATAGTGTTCAAAAGAAACAGTTGCAACATTTTCAATTTCACGCAGGTTCTCGGCAAGTTCTGCGGCTTTCTCATATGTAATGTTGGAAACCATGACATTTGCCGAAGCAAAAGCCGTGAACTCATTTTCCATGATGGTAAGGCCCCGCCTCGTCGCCGTTTTCGGCGGCAGCAGTGCCGTTATATCTTCATTCACGCGAACCTTGCTTATTGAAAGCGCGCTGTATATGACGAGTACAACGAACAGAAGCATAATAATTATATGCTTTTCCACGATAAATTTCGCAATTTTGCGCATGATGCTGTTACTCATTCGTTTTCACCTCGGGCTTTGTGCTTTTTCAGTGCCTGTATACTTTTCTGCATTTTTGTTCCTCAACCGAGTCTGAAACCGTTCAGTCAAAGTAACCGTCCTTTTTCAAAAGTTCATGCAGTTTTTGCCCTGTCCTTAAGATTTCGAGCGTATCCTCAGCCGTTTTTAATGCGCTGCGGCGGGTACGTTCGGTCAAGTTCGTTTTTTTTGCGCGAAGCAAAAGGTTCTTCGGCGTGTGCGAAAGGTCAACAAATTCCATCAATCCCGTCCTGTATCCGCATGCCGTCAGAAGCTTTTGCCGTATCGAGTCCGTTATCAATGCCGAAACACGCTCCCGCAGTATCCCGTTATCGTCAAATATCGGCAATGCAGCATAATCAGCCTTTCCCGCCAATTCATGCTGGCAGCAAGGCACCGAAAGAATGTACTTTGCACCTCGCTTCACTGCATTATACAGTGCATAATCCGTTGCTGTGTCGCATGCGTGAAGCGTTATCACCATATCGATTGTCTCATCCGCAGCGCAGTCCGCTATATCTCCCGCTTGAAAATGCAAATTTGAATAACCGTATTTCTCTGCAAGCTTCGTGCAGAAATCGATAACATCCTCCTTCAAATCGACTCCTGTCATTTGTACGGGGATTTTGCGAATAAAAGTGAAATAATAATACACGATGAACGTGAGGTATGACTTTCCGCACCCGAAATCTATGATATTGATACTTTTAAAATTTCTGTCCTTTATCTCGTCATTCAACAGCCTCATCTTTTACAATTTCGTCGATGAATTCCAAAAATCTGTTTATCTGTTTGAACTTATCGTACATGGCCTTGTGTACCGCACCGTTACTTGTCATAACACCCATGTCCGCCAGCGGTGGTATGACAGTGCCCTCTGCAAGGATGTATTTTTTCTTTCGGTTTTGCGATTCAACCGCCTTCGGAGCTGCAGTGCAGGCGCGGCTGCCGGTCAGCAGATTGCCCTTTTTTGTCAGCTTTGCCGTAAATTCGCGCTCGCCGTTCCACGCATTAACCTGCGTATATCCCTCAAAATCGGAACATATGCGCATCGCAGCCTCGTTTTTTTCGCAATACTCATGGAACGCCTGCTTCTCTGTCAGCCTTTCAATGAAATATTGGCCGTTTACAAGTGAAAACGTGCTCTTCTTGTATCGTTTTTCCCCGCGCGGACCGCTGAGCACGATCCTGTGCGCACCGCAGGAAATAATTTGTTCCGCAAATTCACTGATACTTTCCATATTTTCCTCGTCAAAAGTCGCATTTTCAAGAGGTGCCCCTGCGTGTTTCACGCATGGCATGAATTCTCCTCTCATTATAATACTTTATCATCTTACGCCGAAAATCGCAAGTGGCAGCCGCATTATTCTGAGACAAACTCTGCGCATACCGTCCTTTTTACCGAAAAAGCGACTGATGCTGTTGACATTCGGCGGTTAATCTGTTATTATAATACTCGATTTCGAATTATTCTCAACTCTACAAAAGTTTTTGTTTATTTGTTTAAAAGGGTTTATCATGACAAGACGCTACGACAGTCAGGAAGTAAGGCGGCGGACAATTTCCGCGGGAATAAAGCTTTTTATTGAAAAAGGCTACCATAAAACAACCGTATCGGATATTTGCAGGCTTGCGGATGTTTCAAACGGTTCCTTCTTCAACGTTTTTCGAACAAAGAACGGCTTATTGATGGAGCTTGTTGTTAATATGTTCAACGGACAGTTTGATGCCGCGGATTCACTCCTTCCCGCCGATTCCGAGCCGCATATGCTTTATGTTTTTGAAACTGCAATTCAGCTTGCCATTGCCGAAACAAGCGAGAACCTGCGGGATATCTACGTCGAAGCATACACCAACCGCGAAACGCTCTGTTATATACATGACAGAACGGCGGCAAGACTGTTTGAGCTGTTCCGTCCGTTCAATCCCGATTGGAGTGAAAGCCGCTGCTTTGAAACCGAAATCGGTACTGCTGCGGTAATGAGCGGATATATGCGTTACCCCTGCAATCGCTATTTCACTTTTGAGCAAAAGTTGGAACGTTTTCTTGATATTGCATTAAAGGCCTACAATGTTCCCGAAGCAATGCGTTCCGATGCCATCGAACGCATAAAAGCTGTTGACATTCGAAATTATGCCGTTCGTGTCATACGTAAGCTTGCGGAATCGGTCGGGTTTGAGCACGACCTTTCATTAAACGGCGAGTCGTTTTGAACGGGTTCAACCGAGTAACGATCAACAACGGCTGATAATGATATCAAAGAGCAATACATGCTCTCTGATATATTCAATTTGCAGGAGGAAAAAATGAAAAAAAACGACTGAACAAAATCATCGTCATTCTTCTTGCGGTGCTGATGCTTGCAGCCATGCTGCCTGTTTCGGCAATTGCGGAAAGCTACTCCGCCGCAAGAGATCTGCGCATTTTGAACAAAGCACATCAGGAAGTTGAAAAAGACCTGCTTGCTGTTGATTCCGAGCAATACAAAGCAGGAAAAGCTCCCGAGGAAACAGTTGCCGAGCTTATCGGAATGCTTGAAAGCGATCCGCGCATTGCATCCGTAAAACGCGACAGCGCAACAACTTTTACCTACAAACTCCATTCAGGGCTTACCGCCGTGTATAACTACAACATCATCCACGGTCGCCCTCAAGGCAAATTGCCCGAACCGAGCAGTCTTGAACAGATGCTTCCGCTGAAACAGCCAATCAAACCTCACATACGAAAAGCCGCATCCGAGTCAAACCCGGGTGCGGCTTTTCAATTCACGCTGAAATTCAGCCGAAAGTCATGTTGCAAGGCGCATCAATTTGCTGCTTTTTCGGCCAGTTCATCCAGTTTTTTGTTTCTGAAATAGAGTGCAACGTCGATTGAAATCTCAACAAAATTCAGAATATAGAAGAAGAAGCTGAGGAAGAACAGGAATCCGCTGCTTCCGTCAACCGTCTGCATTATCTTGCGCGCAATTCCGCAAGCATAGCCGAGCAGCAGGAAAAGCTCA
>OODJ01002148.1_pt1 | contig 13630 bp, 11 predicted proteins | sample 1671611 | NCBI WGS metagenome assembly OODJ01 (sample SAMN06348174, study PRJEB24527) | human gut metagenome | biome: human gut; feature: ankylosing spondylitis patient; material: feces | host: Homo sapiens | place: China | collected 2015-10 | reverse complement strand
GCAGGAACAGGATCCCCAGCTAGAATCCCGCCGCCGCGGGCACAAAGGACCAGATCCCCATGCCCGCCGACCGGTCAATGGCAGGGATCAGCAGGCTCCAGACGGAAGCCGCCGTCATCACGCCCGCCGCGAAGCCGGTCAGCCCCCGCTGGATCCCGTCGGACAGGCCCTGCCGCATTCCGAACACGCAGGCCGCCCCCAGAGCCGTGCCCGCAAACGGCAGCAGCACACCATATACAGCCTCCATACGCACCTCACTCCTTTTGCCAGTTTATGGTTAGTTTAAGCTAACTACAGAGACAGCATACCGCAGCCCGTCCCCGGTGTCAATTCTCTTTTTTCTGGAAGACGCCCCTCTGGGCCTCCGCCCAGGCCGTCCATCCGTGGATTTTTCCCTGTGATTTCAGCCTCATTTTAGATTCCGGCGCTATGATACAAGATGATCAAACCAAGTCTTGGAATCGGAGGTCTGCTATGAGAATCGTTCATCGCGCCAGGGGGCCGCTGTGTCTGGTCCTCTCTCTGCTTCTTCTGGTCCAGGCCGGAGGGCTGACGGCCTCCGCCGCGGACGCGGAGGACGGCCTGGAGGCCGCCCAGTCCGTGCTGGACCCGGCCGCCTACGCAGGCGGCGAAATCCTGGTGCTGTATCAGGACGGCAGCTGTGAGACCGTGGCCTGCCCGGACGGTGCCGTGCTGGCGGAGACCCTGGCCCGGCTCTCCGCCCGGGAGGACGTGGCCCTGGTGCAGCCCAACTACACCTATGAGAGCACGGCCCTCTCCACCTCGGATCCCCTGGTGGGGGAGCAGTGGGCCCTGGACAACGACGGCTCCTTCCAGCTGGAGGAGCAGGAGAACCGCTACCCGGTCTTTGACGATCCCTTTGAGATGCCCTCCGCCCCCTGGCAGTGGATCGCCCCCTGGTGGATGTGGTCCGCCGGCAGCTCCACCGCCGGCAGCTCCACCGCCGGCAGCATCCAGGTGCAGGCGGTCCCCGGCATCGACATCGGCCTGGCGGAGGCCTGGGAGCTGTACGACGGCGGCAGCCGGGACGTGGTGGTGGCCCTGGTGGACACCGGCATCGACTACACCCACGAGGACCTGGCCGGCCGCATCTGGACCAACACGGACGAGATCCCCGGCAACGGCATCGACGACGACGGCAACGGCTATGTGGACGACGTGTACGGCTGGAACTTCTACTCCGGCACCAACGACGTCTATGTGGGCACCGAGGACGCCCACGGCACCCACGGGGCGGGCACCATCGCCGCCAACGCCGATAACGGCGTGGGCATCGCCGGCATCGTCCAGAGCGATCACGTCAAGGTCATGGCGGCGAAGGCCCTGGGGGGCTCGGACGGCAGCGGCACCACCGCCTCCATCATCCAGGCCATCCAGTACGCGGAGGCCAACGGGGCCCAGATCTGCAACCTGAGCCTGGGCTCCTCCCAGAACGACCCGGCCCTGTACCGCACCATCGCATCGTCCAAGATGCTGTTCGTGGTGGCGGCGGGCAACGACGGCACGGACCTGGAGACCTCGCCCAGCTATCCGGCCAGCTATGACCTGGACAACCTGATCGCCGTGGCCAACATCCGGTACGACGGGGAGCTGGATCCCACCTCCAGCTACGGCGCCGCCTCCGTGGACCTGGCGGCCCCCGGCAGCTACATCCTCAGCACCACCCCCGGCGGCACCTACAGCTACATGACCGGCACCTCCATGGCCGCGCCCATGGTCAGCGCCGCGGCGGCCATGGTCTGCTCCGCCTTCCCGGCGGCCACCCTGGCGGACGTGAAGGACATCCTCCTGGCCTCCGTCCAGAAGCTGGACAGCCTCACCGGCCTTACCGCCGCCGGCGGGATGCTGGATCTGGGCGCCGCCATGGCCTATGCCGCCACCGCCTCCACCGGCCGGGCCTGGGCGGAGCCGGATCTCACCGCCTATGCGGACAATCCGCCGGTGATCTCCCTGTCCCTCTCCCAGTGGCTGGGGCGGCGGTATCTCACCGTCCAGGTCCTGGATGCCGACGGGGACCTGCTGAGGGCCGCCTACGCCTCCGGGACCCACACGGCGGCGGACTTCCGGGGCGGCGCCGGGAATCCCATCTCCCTCAGCTCCTGGGGCACCGCCACCTTCCTGGTCCGCACCGGCGGGACCTACACCTTCTACGCGGTGGATCAGGCGGACAATGAGGCCGTCCGCACCGTGGAGCTGCCGTGAGGCCGGGTCTTACAGATACCGGCCGGTGACGCTGTCCGGGCTCGCCGCCACCTGGGCCGGCGTCCCGGCGGCCACCACCCGGCCGCCGGCATCTCCGCCGCCGGGCCCCATGTCGATGAGATAGTCGGCGCTGCGGATCACATCCAGGTCGTGCTCGATCACCACCACCGTGGCGCCGTTGTCGATCAGGGTCTGGAACACCCCCAGCAGCGTCCGCACGTCCAGGGGGTGAAGGCCGATGGTGGGCTCGTCAAAGACGAACACCGTGTCCTCCTGGCCCCGGCCCATCTCGCTGGCCAGCTTCAGCCGCTGGGCCTCTCCGCCGGAGAGGCTGGGGGTGTCCTCCCCCAGGGTCAGGTAGCCCAGGCCCAGGTCCTCCAGCACCTGGAGCCGCTGATGGACCACCTTCCAGTCCGCGCAGGCGTCCAAAGCCGTGTGGACGTCCATCTCCATCAGCTCCGGCAGGGTGAAGGCCGCCCCGGACCGGGTCTTGACCCGCACCCGGCCCGCGTCCCGGCCGTACCGGGAGCCCCGGCAGTCCGGGCAGGGGATGTCCACATCCGGCAGGAACTGCACGTCCAGGCTGATGGAGCCGGTGCCGTCGCAGGTGGGGCAGCGGAGCTTCCCCGTGTTATAGGAGAAGTCCCCCGCCTTGCAGCCCAGGGCCTTGGCCTCCGGGCCCCGGGCGTAGATCTTCCGCAGCTCGTCGTGGACGTTGGCATAGGTGGCCACGGTGGAGCGGATGTTGATGCCGATGGGGGTGGCGTCGATGAGCTTCACCCGCTCAATGCCGTCCGCCGTCACCTTGTGGACATGGGGCGGCAGGGGCTTCCCGGCGATCTGGGCCTCCAGCCCCGGCACCAGGCTCTCCAAGATCAGGGTGGTCTTTCCGGAGCCGGAGACCCCCGTCACCACCGTCAGCCGCCCCCGGGGGATGTCCACCTCCAGGGGCTTTACCGTGTGGATGGCCCCGGTGGACAGCCGGATGGCCCCCTCCCGGAACACCTCTCCCGGTTCCGCCGCCTGCCGCGCCGGCGGCTGGGGCCTTCCGGACAGGAAGGGGCCGATGCGGGAATCCCGGTTCTCCGCCAGATCCCCCACCGTGCCCCGGGCCACCACCCGGCCGCCCCGGGCGCCGGCCTCCGGCCCCATCTCGATGATCCAGTCCGCGTGGGAGAGGATCTGGGCGTCGTGGTCCACCAGCAGCACGGAGTTCCCGTCCGCCACCAGGTCGTCCATCACCGCCGTCAGCCCCACGATGTTGGCCGGATGGAGGCCGATGGAGGGCTCGTCCAGCACGTACAGCACCCCGGTGGTGCGGTTGCGCACCGCCCGGGCCAGCTGCATCCGCTGCCGCTCTCCGGTGGAGAGGGTGGACGACGCCCGGTCCAGCGTCAGGTAGCCCAGCCCCAGCTCCATGAGCCGCCGGGCCACGGCCTGGAAGGACTGGCAGATGCTCTCGGCCATGGGGCGCATCTCCTCCGGGAGGGAGACCGGCACCCCCGCCACCCAGTCCACCAGCTCCTCCAGGGACATCCGGCAGGCCGTGTCCAGGCCGATGCCCCGAAGCTTCGGGGCCCGGGCCGCCTCCGACAGCCGGGTGCCGCCGCAGTCGGGGCAGACGTCCTCCTTCAGGAATTTCTCCACCCGCTTCATGCCCTTCTCGTCCTTCACCTTGGACAGGGCGTTTTCCACCGTGTGGACGGCGCTGTAATAGGTGAAGTCCAGCTCCGCCACATCGTTGGAGTTTTTTGCGTGGTACAGGATGTGCTTCTTCACCGCCGGGCCGTCGTAGACGATCTCCTTCTCCTGGTCCGTCAGATCCCGGAAGGGCACGTCGGTCCGGACCCCCATGGCCCGGCACACGTCGGTCATCAGGGACCACATCAGGCTGTTCCAGGGGGCCACGGCGCCCTGGTCGATGGTGAGGGAGTCGTCCGGCACCAGGGTGGCGCGGTCCACCGCCCGGACCACGCCGGTGCCGCCGCAGGTGCGGCAGGCCCCCTGGCTGTTGAAGGCCAGCTCCTCCGCGCCGGGGGCATAGAAGCGGGCACCGCACGCCGGGCACACCAGCTCCTGCCCCGCCGCCACCGCCAGGGAGGGCGGCACATCGTGCCCGTTGGGGCAGCGGTGGCTGGCCAGGCGGGAGTACATCAGCCGCAGGCTGTTGAGCAGCTCCGTCCCGGTGCCGAAGGTGCTGCGGATGCCCGGCACTCCGGGCCGCTGGTGCAGCGCCAGGGCCGCCGGGACGTACAGCACCTCGTCCACGTCCGCCTTGGCCGCCTGGGTCATCCGCCGGCGGGTATAGGTGGACAGGGCCTCCAGATACCGGCGGGAGCCCTCGGCGTACAGCACCCCCAGGGCCAGGGAGGACTTCCCTGACCCGGACACACCGGCCACCCCCACGATTTTGTGGAGGGGCACATCCACGTCCACGTTTTTCAAGTTGTGCACTCTGGCTCCCCGGATCTGAATGTGGTCCGGGGCGTTCTTCTGATCCTTCACAGCTTCCACTCTCTTCCCAGCGGCTCCAAGGTCCGGGCGGCATCCCGCTTCCCGGCCTCTCCCTTTGTTTTCAAAATGATTATATCACATGGCCGCCCGCTGGAAAAGCCCCTTGGCGCCGGCGGGCAAACCGAATCCCCGGAATCACCGCGATTCCGGGGATGTTTGCGTCAGAACGCCTCGCCGATTCCATATGCCGGCCATGTGTCCAGCGGGTCTGCCTGCCTGTTTTCCACACGGGCCGCACACCGGAGAAGGCCCTGGCATCCTGCCGGCACATCCCGCCAGGCGGCCTCGAAGTCACCGGTGTACCAGGGAGCGGCCTCCTCGCCGAAGCAATGACCGCTTTTCTCCGTTCCCGCCTGCGGCGAAAACGCTCCTGCCTCTCCTCCATCACGAACTCGGCCATTGGACTTCTGCAAAGCGGAACACCCGCCTCATTCCGGTGCTGGTAATACAGATCCACAAAGCCGGTGCGGAGACGTTTCAGAGAAGCGTCAGGGCGGCTCTCTATTTGCTGCTCCAGATTTTCTCTGCTGTAAATATGCGATTTTGTAGCAATCGTGACTTTATGGCGGAGCGGAACCAGCGCCTCGCCCGCAGGTTCCTCATTGGCCCCCGCTCCGCAGCTCTCCGCAGTGTCAAAATAGGGCAGCCCATTTCATGGGCCATGCGAATAGGCCGGATTGCGTCCTCCCTTGGCGGTAACGCTCCACAGCCATGAGAAAAGCCCATACAGTCATATCCGATTTCTGATGCCTTGATATTTCATAATCTCCTTGTTTTCATGCTTCCTCGTTCCCCAATGCTGCATCCCGCGTGATGCTGACGTTTTCTCTTGCATACAGGTCTTCGTCCGAAATAAGCTGTAGGGCCAGTTTCACAAGGGACGGAATGGTCGTAATATACCCTTTCGCCGGTTCTCCTTTTACGGACAGGACAAAGTCGTTTTTCCTCCCCCTCTTTCAGATATCCGGGACGAAGAACCGTGCAGTTCAGGCCGCTTGCCTCCACAATATCAACCGCCTGGCGGTTCGGCATCTGCGCCGGTTCGTTGTCCAGATTATCCTCTCCGTCCATTTCGTCCGGGATTTCATTGTAGATACCAACCGCACCCATAAAAATCAGACGCTTCACGCCGCACGCGCTCATAGCCGCAACAATGTTTTCCGCAATTTGCGGCAGGGCTTCTCCCGATATGGCGCAATATACAACGTCCTGCCCCTGCATGGCCTTTTTCAAATCCTCCATGTTTTCAGCGTCGCCGTTCACAACGGTTGTACGGGGACGATCTGAAAACTGATCCCCTGCATGGCGGGCAAACAGGGTAACATGGTAATCTGTATCAGACAACAATTTTTCGGTAATGGCGCTTCCGGCAGTGCCGGTAGCCCCCAGCAGCAAAATATGTTTCATCGTGTGTTTTCTCCTTTTACCATTTCATAGCGGCTTCAACCACAGCGGGATTTTCGGGATTCCCAATCATGGGAACCGCTGTGTCCATCTTTACGAGCTGAGCCATTTCGTCCGCAGTCAGCTCAAAGCCGAACACATCAAAGTTTTCTCTGATTCGTCCCTCATGGACGGATTTGGGGATTACGATTACACCGCTCTGCATCAGGAAACGCAGCGTGACTTGGGCAGGGGTTTTCCCGTAGGCCTTTGCGATGGTGACCAGGGACGGGTGTTCGAACATCTCGTTTTTTCGTCCCTGGCCCAGCGGTGCGCAGGCCATGTGCTGGACGCGGTATTTTTCCAGCCATTCATGTTCTGTCCGGCGCTGGCACAGCAGGTGGGTTTCGATCTGGTTCACAGCCGGGACCACCTGGTTAAACTCGATCAGGTCGATCAGGCGATCCGGGTCGAAGTTCGATACACCGATCGCCCGGATGCTTCCCTCTTGATACAGCTTTTCCAATTCCCGCCACGCGGCATAGTAGTTTCCGAAAGGCCAGTGGAGCAGCACCAGATCGAGATAGCTGGTTTTCAGTTTTTCCAGTGACGCTTCCACGGCCCTGCGGGTGTTCTCATAGGAGCGGAAATTTACTTTTGTGACGAGAAACAATTCCTCCCGGGGAATACCGCTTTTCTGGATCGCGTTTCCAACCGCTTCCTCATTCCCATAGGCCTCTGCGGTGTCAATCATGCGGTAGCCGCTGCGGAGCGCGGTCAAGACGCTTTCCTCACATTCCGCGCCGCCCATCAGGAATGTGCCGAAGCCGAGCATGGGCATCTGAATGTCGTTGTTCAAAGATACCGTGTTCATCATCATTATTCCTCCATTGATTCCTATTGAAGCACTTGAGCAGGATCACCATTTGTGCTAAGATCAGCATAGCAAGTTCGGGTAACTCGAAGTCAATACCTTTTTGAAAAAAATTTAGGAGGAACCATGACTTATACATTGAAACAGTTTGCCGAGATGTTCCATACGACAGAACATACCATCCGCTATTATACCGACATCAATCTTTTGCCCTGCCAGAGAGATCAGGGCAACCGCCGCATTTTTAACGAGGAATCCGTCAACTGGATGCAGGGGATTGCCTGTTTGAAAGGCTGCGGTGCGTCTATTGCGGATATGAAGGAATACTGCGATTTGTGCCGCCTGCCGGAGTCCAGAGAAACACTTTACGCAAGGTATCAAATCATTCTCCGGCAGCGGGAGCAGGCGTATCAGCGCATAGAAGAAGCGAAAGCGACGGCGGCCTATATGGACGAAAAAGTGCAGCACTATGAGCAGATTTTATCCGGCCTGATTCCTGATGACAGCAACCCGGAACATTGGACGGAAGCCACAAGGCCGGAAAAACATTAAAAATTGCGGAACAGTGAGCAGCGGGTTACAATTCTGTTATGGCTTTGAAGATACACAACTCTTTCAAAACACATACTTACCTCCGAAAAAATAAGCAGCAATATTCCGGCCGGAAATATTGCTGCTTGCTTTATTCAATACAAACTCATCACATCAAGGTACTTTCTAAAATGGTGCAGCAAGCGCCCTCCTGCTTCGTGAAACCGTTGATTTTACTGGCTTTTTCGTGATTTTTCAAGATACTTCCGCAGCGGATAAAAAGCATTTTTATCATCGGTCTGAAACTCCCTGAAATTGCTGATCTCCCTTGATATATAAAGGTTTTTAAGAGATCCGCTCCTCTTCGCTGCACCGGCACATCGTGACTCCCAAAAGGAGTACGAAAAGCGGCAAAGCGGCCTGATTCCGCAGTCTTACTTCCCGCCGTTTGCGACCCCTTCGGCCCGGTTTCGGCGTCCCCAAAGCTCAAATGGGAATAGTGCTCCATGATACTGTGCAGATCCGATGCAGGAGCAAGAAAAAATCCCTGGAACCGTAACGATTCCAGGGATTCTTATGGCAGCGGGTGAAGGATTCGAACCCTCACATACAGAGTCAGAGTCTGCTGTGCTACCCTTACACAAACCCGCTATGAAGTTGTGTTCACTCCGCAGCGAACAGATATTATTATACAGAAAAGCGTGATTTTGTCAACCCCCTTTTTTATTTTTTTCCACATGTTTTTTCAAGCGGGCGCGGAATCCCGATCCCGCGCCCGCCACTATGTAAGACCGTTCACTGGCCCCGCAGGCCGTCCAGAAAGCCCCGGAGGAATCCGCCGCCCCGTCGCCTGCTCCCATCTTTCTCCATACGGTCCGCTGCCTCCTGGGCGCCCGCATACCCTTGCTTCGCTGCGGCCTGATAGAGTTCTCTCGCCTGCCTCAGATCCCGGGGCACGCCTTTGCCGTGCTCATAGCACCAGGCCAGGTTGTACTGGGCCCGGGGATAGGACTCCTCCACCGACTGGCGGTACCACTTCACCGCATCTGCCCAGCTCTGGGCCACGCCGACACCGGTCTCGTACAGATATCCCAGGTTGCAGGCGGCCACCCGGTCGCCGCCCTCTGCAGCCTGCCGGTACAAATCGGCTGCCTTGGCCGGGTCCTTCGCCACGCCGTGGCCGAACTCCCAGCAGACCCCCAGGTTGCACTGGGCACGGGGATAGCCCTGGTCCGCCGCCGCCTGATACCAGCGGACAGCCTCCTGCCAGTTCTGCTCCACCCCTTCGCCAGATTCATAGAGGTATCCCAAGTTGCACTGGGCGGCGGCATCCTCCCGCTCTGCTGCCTGACGGTACAGCCGGGCAGCCTCGGCCGGGTCTTTCCGAACGCCCTCTCCCCGCTCATAGCAGACGCCCAGATTGCACAGCGCCGCCACAGAACCGGCGTCTACCGCCCGGCGGTACCACTGGACCGCCTCTTCCCAGTTTTCCTCCACACCGCGGCCATACTTACAGCAGACGCCCATGCAGAACATCCCTCTGGGATCCTCCTGGTCCGCAGCCTGGTGATACCAGTGGACGGCCCGTTTGAAATTCTGTTCCACGCCCTTGCCGTACTCATAGCACCAAGCCAGGTTGCACTGGGCACGGGGCAGGCCCTGCTCCGCTGCGGCCCGGTACCACCGCACCGCCTCCTGCCAGCTCTGCTCCACGCCGCGGCCGACCTCATAGAGATAGCCCAGGTTGCACTGACCTGCGGCATTGCCTGCCTCTGCGGCCCGGCGGTACAGGCCGACCGCCTTGCCCAGGTCCTGCTCCACACCTTCGCCCCGCTCATAGCAGACGCCCAGGTCGCACATGGCCGGTGCGGAACCGGCGTCCACTGCCCGCTGGTACCACTTCACCGCCTCAGCGCTGTCCTGTTCCACACCGCGGCCATAGTCAAAGCAGTGGGCCACGGAGAACAGGCCGCGGGGATCATCCTGTTCCGCTGCCCTGCGGTACCAGCGGTAGCTCTCCGCCGAGTCCTGTGCGACGCCCTTGCCGTACTCATAGCACCAGGCCAGGTTGCACTGGGCGCGGGGCAGGCCCTGCTCCGCCGCGGTACGGTACCACCGCACCGCCTCCTCCCAGCTCTGCTCCACGCCCTGGCCGGTCTCATACAGATAGCCCAGGCAGCACTGGGCGTCTTCCTCCCCCTGCTCCGCCGCCTTGCGGTACCATTCCGCAGCGGCAGCCAGATCCAGCGGGACGCCCCGCCCCCGCTCACAGCAAAGCCCCATGCACAGCTGCCCCCGGGGATACTCCTGCTCCGCCGCCCGCAGATAGAGCCGGGCCGCCTGGGCGTAATCCCGCTCCACGCCTTTTCCGTACTCATAGCACCAGGCCAGATTGCACAGGGCACGGGGATAGTCCTGGTCTGCAGCGGCGCGGTACCATCTCACTGCCTCCTGCCAGCTCTGTTCCACCCCCTGGCCGCTCTCATACAGAAAGCCCAGGCAGCACTGGCCCGGTGCGTTCCCATTGTCTGCGGCAGACCGGTACCACTTCACCGCCTGCTGGATATTTTGGGGCACGCCGGTGCCAAACTCCAAGCAGCGCCCCAGCTCCGTCTGGGCCGGCGGATAGCCCAGCCATGCGGCAGACTGATACCAGCGGGCGGCATCCTCATCGCTGCGCTCCACGCCCAGGCCCCGGGAATATGCCTCACCCAGCAGGAACTGGGCCCGGGGAAAGCCGTTTTCCGCCCCCTTCCGGAAGCACTCCACAGCCTTGTCGTCATCCCGGGCCACACCCACACCGTGGGCATAGCAGTAGCCCAGGTTCGTCAGCGCAGGCATGTAGTCCTGGGCCGCGGCCTGGGCATACAGCACCACTGCCTGCCGGGGATCCGCCTCCACGCCGACGCCTGCCTCCAGGCACCAGCCGAGATTGGTCACGCCCAGCACATCATCCAGGGCCGCCGCCTGCTGATAGCAGGCCAGGGCATCTGTGTGCCGCCCCTCGTCCACGGCCCGGTTGCCCAGCTGCACCCAATCGGAACCTGTCAGCTCCTCCTCATCCACAGAGAGGAAAAACGTGCCGCCGCAGTGTGGGCAGACATCCGGCTCCTCCTCTGCCAAAAATCCGCAGTCCGGGTTTTCGCAGCGATAGTAATTCATGGTCATGCCTCCTCTGTATCCGCAGCCGGCGCCTGCGCCCCGGCGGGAAAGCCGGGCAGATCATAGGCCTCCTCAAAGGAGAAGGCCCTTCCCCGGAACTTAAAGCCAGGGAAGGTGTCCAGCTGGACACCGTGGATCGCCCGGAACATGCTTTTCTCGATATTGGGATTGGTCTTCTTCAGCTGCCGCAGCAGCAGCTTCATCTCCTGGCGCTTGCTGTCTCCCACGCCGTCGTCTGCGCCGTCCCGCTCTTCCGTGAACCGGCAGGCACACTGGAGAAAGCGCAGGCCGTTGTAGTTCTTCCAGGCGATGATAGCGTCCTCATGGACACAATACAGCGGCCGGATCAATTCCATGCCCGGAAAATTTCTGCTGCGGAGCTTGGGGGGCATGGTCTGGAGCTGGGCGCCGTAAAACAGGCCCAGCAGCGTGGTCTCGATCACGTCGCTCATGTGGTGGCCCAGGGCGATCTTGTTGCACCCCAGCTCCCGGGCCTTGCTGTACAGGAACCCCCGCCGCATCCGGGCGCACAGGTAGCAGGGGTTCTTCTCCACCTGATACGCCACATCGAAGATGTCGCTGCGGAACACCGTGATGGGGATGCCCAGCCGGTCGGCGTTCTCCTGGATCAGCGCCCGGTTGGCGGGGGCGTAGCCGGGATCCATCACCAGGAAGGTCAGCTGGAAGGGCTGCTCCGTGTGGCGCTGGAGCTCCTGCATCAGCTTGGCCAGCACCATGGAGTCCTTTCCCCCGGAGATACAGACGGCGATCCGGTCTCCGGGAGCGATCAGCTCATACCGCTTGACGGCGGCGATGAAGGGGTTCCACAGCTCCTTGCGGTATTTTTTGATGAGGCTGCGCTCGGCTGCCTCCTGGGGTGTCAATTCACGGGACATGGGTTCCTCCTGAACGATGAAATGGGCGTCAGAACCAGATGGCCGCCAGGCGCAGGAGGGAGGCAAACAGCCGCTGGTACCAGGGCCGCCGCTTCCACTCCTCCAGGGTGTAGCGGCTGCTCTGGGCCATCACGTGGTCCATATCCTCCAGCAGATCCTCCACTGCCGGCATATGGTAGAGGAGGACGGCGCACTCGTAATGGAGCTGGAAGGTCCGGTAGTCCATGTTGGTGCTGCCGATCAGCGCCACCTCCCGGTCCACCATGACGCTTTTGGCGTGGATGAAGCCGGGGGTGTAGCGGTAGATCTTGACGCCGTGCTCCAGCAGCTCCCCCCAATAGGTCTCCGCCACCATATAGACATATTTCTTGTCCGGGATGGCCGGCACCATCAGCCGCACGTCCACGCCGGCGTCCGCGGCAATGCACAGGGCCTTCTGCATGGACTCCTCCACCGCGTAGTAGGGGGTGGTGATATACAGCATCTTCTGGGCGGAGGAGATCAGCTGGAGGTAGGTGTCCTCCACAGGGTTGTCCGGATTGTTGAAGGGGCCGTCCGTAAAGGGCTGGCACCAGCCGGTGCCCTCGATCTCCACCCGGGGGCGGTAGTAATCGTCCTCATTGGGCAGAGAGCGGCCGATCATCTTCCACATCTGGATGAACTGGGAGGCGAAGCTCCAGGCCCCGGCGCCCTCGATCCGGACGCCGGTGTCCTTCCAGTGGCCGAAACGGACGAACAGGTTGGCGTACTCGTCGGCGATGTTGATGCCGCCGGTGTAGGCGTACAGCCCGTCGATGACGGCGATCTTCCGGTGGTCCCGGTAGTTGAAGTAGATCCGGTTCACATAGCGGTGGACGGGGTTGAACACCTCCACCTCCACGCCGGCGTCCTGCAGGGCCTGGAGGGAGGCGTCGGAAAAGCGGGTGAGGTTGCCGAAGTCGTCGAAGATGATCCGCACCTCCACACCGGCGGCGGCCCGCTCCCGCAGCACATGGAAGATCCGGTCCCAGATCTGGCCCTCCGCCAGGATGTAATACTCCAGGAAGATGTAGATCTCCGCTCTCTGGAGGTGGAGCACCAAGTCATCGAAGAAATCGGCTCCCTCCGCGAAATACCGGGCCTGTGAGCCGCCGTACAGCAGGAAGTCCCGCGACTGCAAATAGGAGGCCAGCCGTCCCCAGGCCGGGGAGCGGCGGCTCAGGTGGGCCACATTGGCGGCGCTGGCCTGACGGGCGCCCTCCCGCTCCACCGGAGGGGCGACCTTCCGCAGACTCAGGCTTTTGGCCTGATGGCTCCCGCCCCACAGAAGGAAAAGAATCATACCGGCCACCGGCAGGGCCAGCAGCAGGCACATCCACACCAGCTTATAGGAGGGGCTGCCGGGGCGCAGATACACCCAGATCGCCACCACGGCGCCAGCCAGCTCCAGAATGAAATAGACGTAGCTGATCTTTTCCGCCAGCAACTGGGTCAGCGCCAGCGTCAGCACGATCTGGGCAATCACCGTCAGTGCGCAGATGGACAGGCTGGTGGCGGCGGAGATCCGCCGTTACGTCCGCTCTTCCGGCTGGGGCAGACTTCTTTTTCGCATGGTGCGGTCCACCTCCTTCTCTCTCAGCTTCGACCGCTTATCTTATTATTATACCGAAATACCCAGCACTCCGCAACCAATATTCTGTGAACAAACAGCCCCGCCGGAGGGCGGGGCTGTTGGGTCATCTGCTCCGGCAGAGCAGATCCTGCTTGATGTCGAACAGCTTCTGACTCAGATCCACATAGTAGGTGTGAGGGTTCTCGAACCGCTTCACCGTGTCCCACAGGGTATCCACCTGGGCACGGCAGTAGGCCTGGATCTCCGGCAGGGCGGGCAGCTGATAGACCAGCTCTCCTCCCTGAAAGACCGGGACCTGAAGGGGCTTTGCGGTAAAGTTCGTATAGGTCTTGCGCTTCCAGGTGGCCCTGGGATCGAAGAGCTCCAGTGGGGCGCTCTCGTCCACCGTCTCGTCCCAGACGGTGATGTAGTCCGCCTCCGCCTTGCCGGTGGCGT
>OODJ01002146.1_pt1 | contig 13633 bp, 6 predicted proteins | sample 1671611 | NCBI WGS metagenome assembly OODJ01 (sample SAMN06348174, study PRJEB24527) | human gut metagenome | biome: human gut; feature: ankylosing spondylitis patient; material: feces | host: Homo sapiens | place: China | collected 2015-10 | reverse complement strand
TGATGGCATCCCGTGCGGCTGCATGGGCACGCATCACCAGCAGATCGCCTTCCGGGGTGCGCTCGCTGACAAAGATCTGCGGCTGGGGTGTGCCGAACGCCTGTGTATTCTCCATGGCGGCATACTTCATGTTTTCCATCATCTTCTGAAAGTTCATGCCCACCTGCACCGTGCCCTCGGCAGACTTTCCGGTCGATGCGGCATTTTGGGCAGCCCGTTCTGCCATCAGACGGAACCGCTTGGAGATCGCGGCAAGCTGCAAGCCCATATTGGCCTCGTTGATGGTGCAGACATAGCGCAGCTCGCTGCCCAGCTGTTCCATCACATAGGTCACATAACGTTTAAAATCCTCTACGGTGCTTTCGGTTTCCCAGCCGCCCTTGCAGATGAGCCATTTCGGGCTGGTGAAGTGCAGTAGGGTGACGATGGGTTCTACGCCATGCGCTTTGCAGCAGGCGATCACCTTGCGGTAATGCTCGATAGCTTCCGGGTCGAACTTTCCTTCCTCCGGCTCTACCCGTGCCCACTCGATAGAAAAGCGGTAGGCGTTCAGCCCGGCATCGGCCAAGAGCTTGATATCTTCTTCGTACCGTTGATAATGGTCACAGGCAATGCCGCTGGGCTCCGTAAAGCTGGAATGGGGCAGCTGCTCCTGTGCCCAGTAGTCACTATTCGTATTGTTGCCCTCTACCTGATGGGCTGCTGTTGCAGCACCGATGAAAAAGCCTTTTTCAAATTTCTGCATGATGGTTCTCCCTTCCTGCGTGTTGCTTGTTGAGACTATTGTAGCAGACCTGTTTTTCCCCTATGGGACAATAAATCGCGAAAGCGGATGCAAATTCACGCACCACAAATTATTGCACGAATTTTTGTCCTTAACTATCGTTTTTCATCCGGCAGTGGCTGTTGCATTCTGTTATTCTGGTGTCAGAGAAAGCGGAACTCAGTTCACACAAAAAGGAGGAAAATCATTATGTTCCAAAAGAAACCCAGTGCCAGTGAAGTAGACGGCGTCCAGTACCGCCGTGCAAAGCTCTGGCAGATCATCTGTTACGCCTGCAACGCTTTTGTAGGCATGAGCATCTATTCCCTGATCGGTATGGCCAGTTATTCTGCCAGCATCGGCTACGGCATCACCACTGCAGCCGTGGGCATCATCCTGATGCTGGCTCGCATTCTGGACGGTTTTACCGACCCGATGCTGGCGTTCGTCTACGACCGCGTCAACACCCGTTTCGGCAAGCTGCGCATTCTGCTGATCAGCGGCTACCTGATCGAGGCTGTCGGTCTGCTGTGTATGTTCAACCTGTGCTCCAGCAAGGGCTTCGGCTTGCCGGTGTTCGTTTTGACCTACATTATTTATATCATCGGCTATACCGTCACCAACATGACCGCCCAGACCCTGCCGGCTATTATGACCAACGATCCCCGCCAGCGTCCCACCATCGGTGTCTGGACCACTGCACTGAACTACGCCGTGCCCATGGGCATGAGCATGCTGATCTACACCGTCATCCTGCCCAAGTGCGGCGGCACCTTTAATCAGGGCTTCCTCAGCACGGTCTGCACCATCGTGCTGATCATTGCCGGTATCGGCACCCTGATCGTCTGCGCCGGTATCTCCGCCTACGATAAGCCCGAAAACTTCGAGGGCACCAGCAAAAAACACGAGCCGCTGAAAACTGCGGATATTCTTGAGGTGCTCAAGCACAACAAGCCCCTGCAGTGCTACATCGCCTCCAACGCTTCCGATAAGCTGGCACAGCAGGTAGGCAGCCAGGCCATCATCAACACGATGCTGAACGGCATCCTCATCGGCAACATGGGTCTTGCTACCACCCTTGGCGTGATCAGCATGGTGCCTTCCATCTTCTTTGCGGCCTTCGGTGCAAAGTATGTGGGCAAAAATGGCAGCAAGAAGGGCATCGTGACCTGGACCTGCGTCAGCATGGCCATCGCCTCTGTGCTGTTCCTGTTCTTCATCTTTACCGACACTCGTCAGATCGGTGTGATCGGCAGCTGGAACATGATCGTTTACGTCCTGCTGACTCTGCTGCAGAATGGTTCCATGATGTGCATTACCACCTCCAACACTTCTTACATGGCCGATACCATTGACTACGAGCTGGACCGCAGCGGCCGCTACATCCCGGCTGTCGTTTCTGGTACTTACAGTCTGGTGGACAAGCTCATCACCTCGGTAGCTGCTGTCATCGCCACCGGTGCGGTCGCCCTTCTGGGTTACACCACCACCATGCCCCAGCCCACGGATTCCTACACCAGCGGCATCTTCTGGATGACCCTTGCCATCAAGTTCGGTCTGCCCATGCTGGGCTGGGTCATCACCCTGATCGCCATGCTGGGCTGCCCGCTGACCAAGGAAGAAATGGTCAACGTCCAGAAGCGCATCGCAGATAAGAAAGAAGCCCTTCGTCATGAAGTAATTGCAGAAAAGATGCAGTAACACCCTGCAAAGACCGAAAGGGCTCATACGCTCTTTCGGTTTTTGCTGATTCTATCCATCTTTTATAAATATAAAGGAGTTTTTACCATGAGCAAGACCATCCTGTTGAATCAGAGCGACTGGCATTTTACCAAGGAGAACCCTGGCATCCCCACCGCTGTTATGGGTGAGGCCATTGCCCTGCCCCACACCTGGAACGCAGTGGACGGTCAGGACGGCGGCAACGATTACTACCGCGGCACCTGCTGGTATACGCTGGCCCTGGCAAAGCCCACCATCCCGGCAGGCGGCAAGGCTGTTTTGCAGCTGGACGGCGCAGCCATGACCGCCGCCGTTTACCTGAACGGTGAAAAGCTGGCCGAGCACAAGGGCGGCTACTCCACCTTCCGGGTAGACCTGACCGACCACCTCAAAGAGGAAAATCTGCTGGCAATTTCCGTGGACAACAGCGACAACGACACCGTGTATCCCCAGAAAGCCGATTTTACCTTCTACGGCGGCATTTACCGGGATGTGACCCTGCATATCGTCCCGGCAGAACACTTTGCCCTGCCCGCTAATGGCGCACCGGCACTGAAGGTGACCCCCATCGTCACCGACCTCGCTGCCAGGACCTCTGAGATCACCGTGGAAGCCGCCGTGGTGGACGCACAGAACGTGACCTTTGCACTGGAGGGTCAAACCCTCACCGCCCCGGTGGAAAAGGGCACCGCAAAGGTTGTTTTCACGCTGAACAACGCCCATCTGTGGGATGGCGTGGACGACCCCTTCCTCTACACCGTATCTGCCAAGCTGGACAATGGCGAGGAGACCTCCGCCCGGTTCGGCTGCCGCAAGTTTGAGATTGACCCCCAGAAGGGCTTTATCCTGAATGGCAGGGAATATCCGCTGCGCGGTGTTTCCCGCCACCAGGACCGAAAAGGTGCGGGCATTGCCCTGACCAACGAAATGATGGAGGAGGATATCTCCATCATTCTGGAAATGGGTGCCAACACCATCCGGCTGGCACACTATCAGCACGCACAGTATTTCTACGACCTGTGTGATGAAAAGGGTCTTGTCATCTGGGCAGAGATTCCCTACATCACCATGCACATGCCCAACGGCCGTGCCAACACCCTGACCCAGATGGAAGAGCTGATCATCCAGAACTACAACCACCCCTGCATTGCCGTGTGGGGCTTGTCCAACGAGATCACCGCTGCTTCTGCTGTCAACGAGGATCTGCTGGAAAACCACCGTCTGCTGAACGAGCTGGCGCACAAGCTGGACCCCACCCGCAAGACCACCATGGCAAACGTGTTTATGCTGGAGACCACCAGTCCCATTCTGGAAATTCCCGATGTGAACAGCTACAACCTTTACTTTGGCTGGTATCTGGGAGAATTGGAGCAGAACGACGAGTTCTTTGATAAGTACCATGCCGATTACCCTGACCGCTGCATCGGCTTATCGGAGTACGGCGCAGATGCCAACCCCCAGTACCAGAACAGCCACCCGGAAAAGGGCGACTACACCGAGAGCTACCAGTGCATTTACCACGAGCACATGGCCAAGATGATCGCCGACCGCCCGTGGCTGTGGGCCACCCATGCGTGGAATATGTTCGATTTTGCCGCCGATGGCCGTGATGAGGGCGGCAAGCACGGCGAGAACCAGAAGGGACTTGTCACCTTTGACCGCAAGCTCAAAAAAGACCCCTTCTATCTCTACAAGGCCTATTGGAGCAAGGAGCCGTTCGTGCACCTGTGCGGCAGCCGCTATGTAGACCGCGCCGAGGATGTGACTGAGATCAAGGTCTACTCCAATCTGCCGGAGGTCTCGCTGTACAAGGACGGTCAGCTGGTGGAGACCCGTAAGGGCGACAAGGTGTTCACCTTCCAGCTGCCCATCACCGGCAAACACAGCATTGAGGCACGCTCCGGTGAGCACAGCAGCGTGATCCTGGTGAACAAGGTGGACGCCCCCAACCCGGATTATGCCATGGACAACCGCAAGAACGTGGCCAACTGGTTTGACGGCGAGCTGGACGAAAGCTGCTGGTCGGTCAAGGACAACATGGCTGCCGCCACGGCAGACCCGAAAGTTGGTCCCATTCTGAAGCAGATCTCCGATAAAGCCGCCGCTGCCCGCGGAGATGTTGCCGCCGCCGTGAAGGACAACCCGGCTCTGGTGGCGATGATGGAGCGTGCCATGCGGCGGATGACCATTGAATCCATGCTGATGCAGGCCGGCGCTTCGGAAGAGGATATCAAGCAGCTGAACCGTGTATTGCAGGGCATTTCCAAGGAGTGATTCGATGAAACAAACCTATTGTAACCCCCTTGATCTGGGCTACCGTTACCAGCACATGAAGGAAGGCCCCCGTACAGCAGGTTTCCGGGAGGGTGCAGACCCCACGCTGGTATCCTTCAAGGGCAAATATTACCTCTTTGTTTCCATGTCGGCAGGCTTCTGGTATTCGGACGACCTGCTGCACTGGGACTTCCATGCAGACCCAGATCTGCTGATCTACGATTATGCCCCCGATGTGCGGCAGGTGGGCGATTTCCTGTACTTCTGCGCCAGCCGCAAGGGGCGCAACTGTCCCATTCTGCGCACCGCCGACCCCCTGACCGAGCCGTTTGCCGAAGTATCTGCGCCCTTTGCTTTCTGGGACCCGGACCTGTTCTGCGATGATGATGGCCGGGTGTACTTCTACTGGGGCTGCTCCAATACTACGCCCATCTACGGCGTGGAGATGGACCCGGACACCATGACCCCCATCGGTGAAAAGCAGGAGCTGATCTTCGGCAATGAAACCGTACTGGGCTACGAACGCCCCGGCAACAACGGCATTGTGGACCGGGAAGCCAGCGTGCTGTACCAGTCCATGAAGCAGTTCTATGACCCCAAGACCGGCAAGCTGGATCTGCCGCCGCAGATGGCAAACATCCCCGGCCTGAGTGCCGAAAGCCTGACTGCCATGTTCAACGCCATCGGCAAACCCTACATTGAGGGTGCCTTTATGACAAAGCATGACGGCCTCTATTACCTGCAATACGCCTGCCCCGGCACCCAGTACAACACTTACGCCGATGGTGTATACACCTCCACTTCTCCGCTGGGTCCCTTTGTGCGACAGGCATCCAACCCGTTTTCCGCAAAGCCCGGCGGATTCATCACCGGCGCAGGCCACGGCAGCACCATTGCCGACCGCTATGGCAACTGGTGGCACGCCTCTACCATGCGCATTTCCGTCAACTATGACTTTGAGCGCCGGGTGGGGCTGTTCCCTGCCGGGTTCGACAAAGACGGGGTTCTCTACTGCAACCAGAACTTTGCCGATTACCCGCACCGCATCCCGGCTGGCAAATTCGATGCCGCCAGCCAGCAGCCGGAATGGATGCTTCTGAGCTACAAAAAGCCGGTCACGGCTTCCAGCACTGCCGAGGGCAGCAGCCCGGCACTGGCAGTCAACGAGGACTGCCGCAGCTGGTGGAGCGCCGCTGGTACAGAGCCGGGCGAATGGCTCTGCGTGGACCTTGGCAAAGAGAGTGATATCCGCGCCATTCAGGTAAATATGGCAGATGAAAAGCTTGTGGTGGACTTCCCGGCCGACAGCTACGGCGATACCCGCAAGACCCGCCACATCGAGACTCGGCCGCAGATCTCCCATTACACGGTAGAGACCAGTGTAACCGGAGCAGACTGGACGATTTGCGAAACGGTTGCCCGGGAGTGTTCCAACGGCTACTTTGAGTTTGCGGACGGCATCCGGGCACGGTATGTCCGGGTGACCGGCGGTGCGCTGCCCTATGGGCAGGCACTGCGCATCAGCGGCCTGCGGGTGTTCGGCAACGGCGAGGGCGCAAAGCCCGCACAGGCCGAAGCCGCCGGGATTCGTGTGGATGCACTGGACGCAAAGATCAGCTGGCAGCACATCGAAAACGCGCAGGGCTGCAATGTCCGCTATGGCGTTGCACCCGACAAGCTCTATCTGAGCTGGTTGGTCTACGATGCAGACGAAGTGACCCTTTCCACCCTGACCGCCGGGCAGGAATACTACATCTGCGTGGACAGTTTTAACGAAAACGGCATCACGCCGGGCAAGACATTCAAACTGGAGGGGTAAATCATGCCCATCAAAGCCGTGCAGCAATTTATGCTGGGCACTGTACTGAGCAACGAACAGCAGGCCAAAGAGACCCTTGCCGCCATGAAGGCCGCCGGATATGACGGCATTGAACTGTGTGGATTTATGATTCATCCCATTGGCTTTGTGGTCAAGCTGCTGACCAAAGCCGCCGGAATGCCGGTGGGCAAGGGCGGCAATCTGGACTGGCACAAGCTGGTGCAGGAAGCCGGCCTAAAGGTGGTCAGCCTGCACACCGACCTTGGCAGTCTGGAACGGGATGCCCATGCAGTGGCCGAGGAAGCAAAAAGTTTTGGCACGGAGTATGTGGTCATCACCGGGATGTACCGCTTTGATTATGGCGATGAAACCACGATGCACGAACTGGCCAAACGTCTGAACAAGGCGGGCGAGACCCTGCAAAAAGAGGGCATCCACCTGCTCTACCACAACCACAACTGCGAGCTGCGTCCTGTGAACGCAGCCAAGCGCGCTTACGATATTCTTTTAGAGGAAACCGATCCAGCCTTCGTCAACTTTGAGTTTGACAGCTACTGGTTCACCGAGGGCGGCGCAAACGCCTTGGCGTGGATGCAGCGGCTTGGCTCGCGTATGAAGCTGTGGCACATCAACGACCGTGGCACCCGCATCACCGGCAGCGCCATTACCCCCATTCTGAAAACCGACAGTATGGAGCTGGGCACCGGCAACATGGATCTGGACAGCCTGATGGCACAGGCACTTTCCGTGAATGTAGATGCCATCATTCTGGAAAGCCACCGCAACTGGGTGGACAATTCCCCTGTTAAAAGCTTCCAGCTCAGTGCAAAATACCTTGCACAAAAATTCTGATCTGCCATTTTCTCATCATTTTCTTCTTCATTACCCCATAAAAGCAACGCCCCGCACCGGTTACTCCTTCCGGTGTGGGGCGTTGTGTTTTGCGGGAAATATTTTTGCGTTACAGGGTATGGGTTCCCGGCTGCAAGGTCAGGTTTCTGCCATCCGGGAGGACAACTTCTGCGGTCAGATTACAGGGCACGGTGATGGTGTAGGTCACGGCATCGCCTGCATACTTCCAGCCGCTTTCAATGCGCCCCACCGGGGAATCGTACACCGCTTTTGCCCAACCCAGTGCAGGATTCGGGGTGGGGGCGATGGTCAGGGTCTGGCCCGCCAGATGAATGCCGCACACACCGCCGAACAGCCAGCCGCAGATTGCGCCATAGGAGTAATGGTTCAGGGATTCACTGGGGTGTCCATTGGTGTCAATGCCCGTCCACGTTTCCCAGACGGTGGTAGCGCCCTGTTTGACCTCATAGAGCCAGCTGGGGGCGGTATCCTGCAGCAGCAGCTTGTAAGCGGTGTCGGTGTGTCCGTGCTCCGCAAGCACTTTGCACAGGAACGGCGTGGACAAAAAGCCGGTATTCAGATGACAGCCGTTGTCCAGCACCATCTGGTTCAGCGTATCCGCAGCGGCTTGGCTCTCAGCTTCATCCAACAGACCGAATGCAATGGCACGGACATATTCACACTGCCGGTCGGATGTGATTTTTCCATGATCTGTAAAGGCTGCATGATAGGCAAGGCGGGCTTTTTCCGCTGTGTCACGGTACTGCGCTGCGTCCTCTGCCTTGCCCAGCGCCTGTGCAATTTCTGCCAAAAGCCGCCCGGAATAAGCCAGATACGCCGTACCAACGCTTTTGCGCGGGTTCATCATCGCCTGCATCGCGGTGATGCCCGGCTCACACCATTCGCCGTAGTCCAGACCGTTCAGAACCGTGTATTGGGCGTACTCGCCGGTCTGTTGCTCCTCGGTGGTCTGCTGGGCACGCCCCAGCAGAAACGCATACCACTTCTGCATCATCTCGTAGTTGTCCGCAAGGATCTTGCGGTCTCCGGTACGCTGATAAAGAGCGTAGGGCACCAGAATGGCAGCATCGCCCCAGCCCGCCGACATACAGAGCATGGGGGTCATATAACCGGGGCGGCTGGTGGGCGGAGCAATGTTTGCCATGCGTCCATCCGGGTACTGGTTCAGGCGGCATTCTGCCAGCCATTTTTCCACCACCGGGTAGCAATCCATCAGGGTCAGACCAGTTTCAATGAACACCCCCATGTCGCCCGTCCAGCCGGCACGCTCACGGGTAGGACAGTCGGTGGGGATATCGCAGAAGTTGCCCTTCTGGCTCCACACACTGTTTTGCACCAGCTGACTCACATCCGCATTGCCGCACCCAAAGCTGCCGGTCACCGGCATCTCCGAATAGACAGCATGGGCGGTAAACTCTGCGCCGGTCAGGTCGATGTCCGTTTCTACTTTTGCGTACCGGAACCCCATGATGGTAAAACTGGGCTTATAGTTGTTTTCGCCCTCTTTGCAGATCAGTTCCAGCATCTGTGCCGTGCCGCCCTCTTTGTGGCGGTTCCGGTCCTGAAAGTTCTCCTGTGTGAAGTTGCCGTTCTCGTCCAGCGTTTCGCCGCAGAGCAGACGGATCTTCTGACCTTCGTGGGCAGTCAGCTTCATTTCTACATAGCCTGCCATATTCTGCCCGAAATCCAAAACCGTTTCTCCATTGGGTGTGCGGAACAGCCTGCCCGCAAAGGCTTCCTGCTCCCGGATGGGCACGGTGTTCATGCCAATGAGGGGGAGCGTGTTGGGCGCAGTCCTCACGCCGTGCCAGCCGGTCAGTTTTCCTTCCCGCCGGGCATCGTACACTTCGCCCTGCTGCAGATCATTCTGGCGGATGGGGCCGCACTGGGTTGCTTCCATGGCATCATCCGAAACGCAGACCGCCTTGCCATCCACTTCCAGCTGGAACAGGACAGCCAGTTCCTTGCCGAACAGGTCTCGGTCACCATCCACGCCGGAAGTGCTGCGGTACCAGCCATCGCCCAGCGCGATCAGCAGTTCATTCTCGCCGGGATGAACAAGCACTGTCACATCGTAGGTCTGTGCCCCAAGGTGCTTGTCTGCGGTAAAGCTGCCGGGAGCAAGCACCATATCGCCGACCCGCTTGCCGTTCAGCCATGCCGTATACAGACCCTTGGCGGTAATATACAGCCGCTTGCTTTCTCCTGCCGGGGCTGTGAACAGCTTGCGCAGATAGCTTGCCGGACGGTGGGGCTGATACGGCTGCGCCTGCCCTTTGCCGGAGGCTTCCAGCGCAGCCTGCTTCTGCTCCCAGTTGGGTTTTGCAAAGGCGTTGATTGCATCGGTGCAGTCGATATCCGGCTCTTCCGTTTCCGGGCAGACCCACACGCCCTGCCAGTCGGCAAAGGGCAGACCCGTTTCAAAGACGGCTTCGCTCCACGCACCGGGCTGGTCATTTTCATCCCACAGCCGGATGCACCACTGTCCCCGGGTCTTGGGCGGCATAGGGGTGGGCGTTTCGGTGTGCATCACACTGCTCAAAATCTTTCCGCTTGCCCACAGCGTTTCGGCTCCGGCGGTCACTTCGATTTCGTAGGCGGTCTGGCGCACGCCTTCGGCGCACTGCCACGATAAAAACAGCGTCCCGGCATCTATGCCGAGAGGCTGGGTCAGATGATTCGTTTTCAGGTTTGTTGCTTGCATCATCCACATCTCCTTTTTCCGTTTGATTTCTGCTCTTAATTATAAAGGGAATCCCACGGAATAAGGGTGCAAAAATTTGTGTTGCCGGTCAAAAAATCGTGCTATTTATGATAATCCAAAAAATTCATCTTGCTTCACGACTTTTCATCCGTACTGTCTGCGGTTTTCCTGTTATACTTTGGATATCATAGCGCAAACCAGCCTGTATGATTTGCTACAGGTTGGTGGCCGGTTCTGTTATTTTTCGATTTCTTCCAATGCAGGCATGGCAGGGATCGCACCGTGGCGGCTGGTGGTGATGCTGGCAGCTTTATTGGCAAAGGCCAGAATGCTTTCCAGTTTGTCCACCGTCAGGGTGTCCAGCTCCTCCTTGCAGAGTTTGGACAGAGCCGCCCCAAAGAAGGTATCGCCTGCGCCGTTGGTGTCGCCCACCTTGCAGGGAACGCCGGCCACATGGCCGGTTTTCTCTCCAATGCGGTAGAATACGCCGTTTGCACCCAAGGTGACGAAGATCAGCCGGATGCCGTTTTCAGCCAGCTGGGCTGTGCCCTCGGCACAATCGGTGGTTCCGGTGAGCAGGGGCAGCTCTTCATCGGACACTTTCAGAATATCCACCAGCGGCAGGGGTGCTTTCATCTGAGCAATGGCATCCTCTTTGTTCTTCCAGAGGTTGGCACGGTAATTCGGGTCATAAGTAATGACAGCACCCAGCTTTTTGGCGCGGGCAGCAGCATCCAGCGTAGCGGTGCGGGAGGGGTCAGCGGTCAGGCTGACCGAGCCGAAGTGGACGATTTTGGCAGCTTTCAGAGCGCCCTCCGTAATGTCCTCTTTGCTCAGCATCACATCGGCATTGGCGCTGCGGTAGAAGCTGAAATTCCGCTCGCCGGTGGCATCCACCGACACGACTGCCATGGTGGTGGGGTGGTCTGCATCCACCGCCATGCCGGAAACGTCCACCTTGTTCTCTGCCAGAACCTCTTTCAGGTAGCGGCCAAAGGCGTCTGCACCCACCTTGCCGATAAAGGCGGTCTGTGCCCCCAGCCGGGCAGCAGCCACCGCCAGATTGGCCGGGGCGCCGCCGGGGTTTGCGGCGAACTGCGGGATGCCGCGTTCATCCTTGCCGGTTTGGGTCAGGTCGATCAAAACTTCACCAATCGTTACAATATCCATGGCTGCTCCTTTCAGCGGCGCACCATCAGTGCCTGATAGGGTTTCAGCTCCACATCCGCCAGCCAGACGGTCTTTCCGTCAGCAGTCTTGTACCTGCCACCCAGAGCGTCCAGACTTGCCCCTGCCGGGTACTCGGTAAAGTTGAACAGTCCCACCAGCGTTTCCTCGCCGCGCTTGCGTACCAGCGCCAGCACGCCGGGGTTGTGGCTGTCCCAAGTTGTTACCCATGCATCCGGGGCAAAGCAGGGATCTGCCCGCATTTGGCGCAGCTGCTCCATGCCCTGCCACAGCTGGTTTTGCAGCGTACCCTTCCGGGTGCGCTGCTTTGCGTCCTCCCAGTTGAATTTGCTGCGGTGCAGATTGCGGCTGTCCTCCACGCGGTCGGGGTCGTTTTTGTAGTCCCAGCCGTTGAGTTGTGCGATCTCATCTCCGCAGTTCAGCATGGGGAAGCCCTGCAAGAATGCCATAGCAGTGTGCAGCAAAAGGTCACGCTTCACCGCATAGTCCAGTGCGGTTTTATCGTCCTTTTCCAGTGCCTGCTCCACGCCGCACAGGCTGGCGGTGGTGCCGCAGCTCCGGGCATCGCCGGTGGCAGGGTCGTAGTTGTACAGCTCACCCTTTGCCCAGCTGCCGGGGAAATTGCCCTCATAGAAGTGGTACAGATATTCTTTATGCTTCTGCGGGTCGATGCCCAGCCGGTTTTCCACCGCCTCATCCAGACCCCAGCCGATGTCATCGTGGCAGCGCAGATAGTTCACGAACCAGCAGTTGTCCGGCAGGGCGTGGAGGGCATCCAGCTGCGCCTTCAGCAGCCGGGTGTCCCGGCTGGCAAGGGCACCCCACAGGTTGACCATGGTGGACACGTTGTAGAGCATGTGGCATTCCGGCTTTTCCGGGGTGCCGAAATAAGCCGCCAGCTCCTTGGGAGCCATGACCACCTCGCCCTTGAGGATGACCGCCGGGCAGACGCATTCCAGCACCATGCGGAGCATCCGCACGATGGTGTGCACCTGCGGCAGATTGCGGCAGGTGGTGCCCAGCTGCTTCCAGATGTAGGGTACCGCGTCAATGCGGAACACCTCTACGCCCAGATTTGCCAGATGCAGGATGCTCTTGGTCATGTCTACGAACACCGCCGGGTTTGCGTAGTTCAGATCCCACTGGTAGTCGTGGAAGGTGGTCAGCACCCACTTGTGCATCTCCTCACACCATGTAAAGTTGCCGGGCGCGGTGTTGGGGAACACCTGGGGCACAGTCTGCTCGTACTGGTCGGGGATGGTGCGGTCGTCGTAGAGGTGGTAATACGCCTGAAACCACGGATCGCCCGCCTTTGCCGCCATAGCCCAGCGGTGGGTGCTGGCGGTGTGGTTCATCACGAAATCCAGACACAGGCTGATGCCGGCTTTCCGCAGCTCCCGTGTCAGGTTTTCCAGATCCTTGTTGGTGCCAAGGGCCGGGTCTACGGTGTCAAAATCCTCCACTGCATAGCCGCCGTCGTTGTGGGGATGGGGCATCTGCAGCAGGGGCATCAGGTGCAGATAGGTCAGCTTCTGCTCCTTGAGGTAGGGCAGTTTCTTTGCCAGCTCTTTCAAATTTCCGGCAAAGAGGTCGGTGTACATGGTCATGCCGAACATATTGCCCCGCTTGTACCACTCCGGGTCGGCAGAGCGTGCCTTGTCCAGTGCTTTCAGCTCGGCGCTGCGGGCGTTGTAGGCTTCTGCCATCTCCCGCTCCAGAACCTCCAGCCCTTCCCGGTTGTGGTACAGTTCCATGAACAGCCATTCCAGCTCGTCCTTGCGCTTGGCAAACCGGGACGCAAATTCCTGCTTTACTGCCATGGTTCAGCCCTCCACTTCCGCAAGGGTGGGCATGGCAGGAATAGCACCGTGGCGGCTGGTGGTGATACTGGCGGCCTTGTTGGCAAAAGCCAGAATGCTTTCCAGTTTGTCCACAGTCAGGGTGTCCAGCTCCTCCTTGCAGAGCTTGGACAGGGCAGCCCCAAAGAAGGTATCGCCTGCGCCGTTGGTGTCGCCCACCTTGCAGGGAACACCTGCCACATGGCCGGTCTTGTCCCCAAAGCGGTAGAACACGCCGTTTGCACCCAAAGTGACAAAAATCAGCTGGATGCCGTTCTGGGCCAGTTGTGCCGTGCCGCTTTCGCAGTCGGTGGTGCCGGTGAGCAGGGGCAGCTCTTCATCGGACACTTTCAAGATATCCACCAGCGGCAGGGGGGCTTTCATCTGAGCAATGGCGTCCTCTTTGTTCTTCCAGAGGTTGGCACGGTAATTCGGGTCATAAGTAATGACAG
>OODJ01002142.1_pt1 | contig 13644 bp, 10 predicted proteins | sample 1671611 | NCBI WGS metagenome assembly OODJ01 (sample SAMN06348174, study PRJEB24527) | human gut metagenome | biome: human gut; feature: ankylosing spondylitis patient; material: feces | host: Homo sapiens | place: China | collected 2015-10 | reverse complement strand
AGGTTTTCGGAACAATTCGTTCCAAATTTAGGGAACGACAGGGGAATATCACGGAAAAAACGCTTCAATGAGGAAAGTTTTTTGTAAATTTGCACGCAAATTGCCCCAAACACCCCCTCGGGCGGCAAACAGTACAAGCGATAACACAAAAACATAGCAATGGAATACGATTTCAGAGAGATCGAACAGAAATGGCAGCAGCACTGGCGGGACCATCAGACCTACCAGGTGACGGAGGACCCAACACGTAAGAAGTTCTACGTCCTCAACATGTTTCCCTATCCCTCGGGAGCAGGTTTGCACGTCGGCCACCCGCTGGGCTACATCGCCAGCGACATCTACGCGCGCTACAAGCGCCAGCAGGGCTTCAACGTCCTCAACCCCATGGGCTACGATGCCTACGGACTGCCCGCCGAGCAGTATGCTATCCAGACCGGACAGCACCCGGCCGTGACGACGGAGCAGAACATCAAGCGCTACCGCGAGCAGCTGGACAAGATAGGATTCTGCTTCGACTGGAGCCGCGAGGTGCGCACCTGCGACGCCGGCTACTACCATTGGACCCAATGGGCCTTTGAGCGAATGTTTGAGTCGTACTACGACAACCGCACGAAGCAGGCGCGCCCCATCCACGAGCTGGTGCGCCACTTCGAGGAGGAGGGCACGCTCGACATGGACGTGGCACAGACGGAGCCGCTCGTCTTCTCCGCCCGCGACTGGCGGAGCATGAATGAGAAGGAGCAGCAGCAGACGCTCATGAACTACCGCATCGCCTACCTCGGCGAGACGATGGTCAACTGGTGCCAGGACCTGGGCACGGTGCTGGCCAACGACGAGGTGGTGGACGGCGTGAGCGTGCGCGGTGGCTACCCCGTCGTCCAGCGCAAGATGCGCCAGTGGTGCCTGCGCGTCTCGGCCTATGCGCAGCGGATGCTCGACGGACTGGATCTCGTGAATTGGAGCGACTCCATCAAGGAGACCCAGCGCAACTGGGTGGGACGCAGCGAGGGAGCAGAGATGCGCTTCGAGAGCATCACACCCGAGGGCACGGAGGAACGCCGCGGCCACTTCACCATCTTCACCACACGTGCCGACACGATCTTCGGCGTCACCTTCATGGTGCTGGCTCCAGAGTCGGAGCTGGTAGCCCAGCTGACTACCAGCGAGCAGCGCGAGGAGGTGGAGGCCTATCTCGCCTATGTCGCCAAGCGCACGGAGCGCGACCGCATGGCCGACCACAAGGTGACGGGTGTCTTCTCCGGATCCTATGGCGTCAACCCGTTCACGGGCGAGCGCATTCCCATTTGGATCTCCGAGTATGTGCTCGCCGGCTACGGCACGGGAGCCATCATGGCCGTCCCGGCCCACGACTCACGCGACTATGCCTTCGCTCGCCACTTCCAGCTGCCCATCGTCCCGCTCATCGAGGGAGCCGACGTCAGCCAGGAGAGTTTCGACGCCAAGGAGGGCACGGTCATGAACTCGCCGCGCGAGGGTGTGAACTCCACGCTCACGCTCAACGGACTGACCGTCCAGGAGGCCATCGCCAAGACCAAGGCGTTTATCGCCGAACAGGGCATCGGCCAGGTCAAGGTCAACTACCGCCTGCGCGACGCCATCTTCTCCCGCCAGCGCTACTGGGGTGAGCCCTTCCCCGTCTATTACAAGGACGACATGCCCTATATGATTCCCGAAGACTGCCTGCCGCTGCAGCTGCCCGAGATCGACGCCTACAAGCCCACCGAGAGTGGCGAGCCTCCATTGGGACGCGCCGAGAAGTGGGCCTGGGACACGGAGAAGCGCTGTGTGGTCGAAAAGCGACTCATCGACCATAAGACCGTCTTCCCCATCGAACTCTGCACCATGCCGGGCTTCGCCGGATCCAGCGCCTACTACCTCCGCTATATGGATCCGCACAACGACCAGGCACTCGTGGGCAAGAAGGCCGACGAGTATTGGCAGAACGTGGACCTCTACGTCGGCGGAACGGAGCACGCCACGGGCCACCTCATCTACTCACGCTTCTGGAACAAGTTCCTCTTCGACCTCGGCGTAAGCTGCAAGGAGGAGCCCTTCCAGCGACTGGTCAACCAGGGCATGATCCAGGGCCGCAGCAACTTCGTCTATCGTGTCAATGCAGCCGACGCTGCCGAACACCCCGTCTTCGTCTCCAAGGGACTGAGGGACCAGTACGACACCACACCGATCCACGTCGACGTGAACATCGTCCACGCCGACATCCTCGACCTCGACGCCTTCCGCGCTTGGCGTCCCGAATTGAAGAACGCCGAGTTTGTCCTCGAAGACGGCAAGTACGTCTGTGGCTGGGCCATTGAGAAGATGTCGAAATCGATGTTCAACGTGGTCAACCCCGACGACATCGTAAGCCAGTATGGCGCCGACACGCTCCGCCTCTACGAGATGTTCCTCGGCCCGGTGGAGGCCAGCAAGCCTTGGGACACCAACGGCATTGACGGTTGCCACCGCTTCCTGAAGAAGTTCTGGAAACTCTTCCAGCAGGAGCTCGTCGACGAAGATCCGACGAAGGAAGAACTCAAGAGCCTCCACAAGCTCATCAAGAAGGTGAGCACGGACATCGAGGTCTTCTCCTACAACACGAGCGTAAGCGCATTCATGGTTTGCACCAACGAGCTGACGCAGCAGAAGTGTCGCAACCTCCGCATTCTCCGTACCCTGGTGACGGTGCTCGCACCCTTCGCTCCCCACATTGCCGAGGAGCTCTGGGAGCAGACAGGCGGCGAGGGAAGCGTCTGCGACACCGAGTGGCCGACCTGGAACGAAGACTACCTCGTCGAGGACGAAGTGCAGATGCCTGTCTCCTTCAACGGCAAGGCGCGCTTCCAGATCAACCTGCCCGCCACGGCCAGCAAGGAGGCCATCATCGAGGCGGCCATGAACGACGAGCGAAGCCAGAAATATCTGGAGGGCAAGCAGGTCGTCAAGACCATCGTCGTACCGGGACGCATCATCAATATCGTGGTAAAATAGACCGACCAAAGACGATTAGCATAGACTGGGGTCGGGAGCTGAAAACATCTTCCGACCCCTCTTCACAGACACAAGATTATCTCAATAGATTTTGTCTCAGCAATAGTATATCTCTATAGTATAGTATATCTCGATAGTATCAATAGTAACAGTATATCTCAATAGCAATTATGTCAAAAACGGTAAAAAACTTTCTCAACAGTAGGGAGCACATGAAAAACCAGATGCTGGACTACCTCTGCATCGCCCTGGGCCTGATGTTCTACACCATAGGATGGACCTGCTTCCTCTTGCCCTACAAGATTGTGACAGGTGCGCTGACGGGTCTCTCCGCCATCGTATTCTACGTCACGGGCATTCCCATCTACCAAACCTACCTGACGCTCAACGTCGTCATGCTCATCGCGGCGCTGAAGATCCTGGGCCTGCGCTTCCTGCTCAAGACCATCTACGCCATCGTCCTGCTCTCCACCATGCTCACGCTGGCACAGAGTTGGATGACGGGGGCCGACGGCCAGATGATCCAAATCCTCGGAGCAGGCAACACGTTCATGGCCTTGATTATTGGCACGATGTTCACCGGATCGGGCCTTGCCATCGTCTTCCTGAGCAATGGATCGACCGGTGGCACGGATATCATCGCGGCCTGCATCAACAAGTACAAGGACATCTCGCTGGGCAACGTCCTCATCTGCGTCAACTTCTGCATCATCGGTTCCTGTCTCTTCTTCTCAGCCTTTGGCGCAACGATGCAGGAGCGTCTCCACACGGTGGTCTTCGGCCTCTTCACGCTGCTGACGGAGAACGTCATGCTCGACTACGTATTCAACTCTCGACGACAGAGCGTGCAGTTCTTGATCTTCTCCAAAAACTATGAGAAGATAGCCAGCGCCATTGGCAGCACGACCCACCACGGCGTGACGATCCTCGACGGCTACGGCTGGTTCACCAACACACCGACCAAGGTGCTCTTCGTCCTGGCCCGCAAGCGCGAGAGCCAGTATATCTTCCGCCTCATCAAGTATGTGGACCCCCACGCCTTCGTCTCACAGTCGGCCGTCATTGGCGTCTTTGGCAATGGCTTTGACGAGATCAAGGGCAATATCTCGGAGAAGATGCGCAAGGAAATGGCACTGGGCGAGGAAACCGAGAAAGCAGCCCAAAAGAACCATACAGAAGCCCCTGACGCAAAGGAACAGAAACCCACTATGAAGGGGGAAATACCTGCCGCAGAGGAAAAAGCATGATCAACAAGAAGATGATGGACTAGAAGAATATAAACAACGAATAGAAGATGAACAACGACAAGATAAAACTGGTTTTTGCAACCAACAACGCGCACAAGCTGCGCGAACTGCGCGAGATACTGGGAACGGGCTACGAGCTCCTATCCCTGGCCGACATCGGTTGCCACGAGGATATTCCCGAGGACGGGGCTACGCTGGAGGAGAACAGTCTCGCCAAGGCACAGTATGTCTTCGACCACTATGGCTACGACTGCTTTGCCGACGACACGGGACTGGAGGTCGATGCCTTGGGTGGCGAGCCGGGAGTCCATAGCGCGCGCTACGCCGAAGGAACAGACCACGACAGCGAGGCCAATATGCACAAACTGCTGGTCAAATTAGGAAATAATAACAACCGCAAGGCACGATTCCGCACCATCATCACGTTAATAAGGAGACAGGACGCGCCGTCGGCCTCACCCCGCACGGACTGCTTCTGCGGCGAAGTGGAGGGAAAAATCGCCCTGGAGAAGCATGGCACGGAAGGCTTCGGCTACGACCCCATCTTTATCCCCAAAGGCTACGACCAGTCGTTTGCCGAACTGGGCGAGACCGTCAAAAACCAAATTTCCCACCGAGGAAGAGCCGTCAGAAAACTGGTAGCGTTTCTCCACGGAGAGAAGGCGTAAGCACAAGGCGGAACGGATATCCTTGCCCGTTAAGGCTTGTCCGTCCCCATTTATACCTATTTATATCTCATAGATGATGAAACATTTCGTATCAGCCCTGCTCTTGTCCGGACTCCTGAGTTCGGCCACGGGCCTGCAGGCACAGGAAATCGGAACGTGGAAGGCGTATATGTCCTACCACAACCCCACATGGGTGGAGAAAGGAGGCGACCGGCTCTACGTCCTCGCCTCCAACGACCTCTATGCCTACAACGAGAAGGACCAGAGCATCCACACCTTCGACAAGACCAACGGACTGACCGATACGGGCGTGACGCTCATCGGGTGGAACAAGGGGGCCGCGCGCCTCGTCGTCATCTATGAGTCGGGCTATATCGACTTGGTCGATGGCAAGGACAACGTAGTAAGCATCAGCGACTACTACAACCACTCCATGACCGCCGACAAAACCATCCATAGCATCTACAACTACGGGAAACTCTGCTACATCGCCACAGGCTTCGGCATCGTCTGCCTCAATGTGGCGCAGGCGGAGATAGCCAACACCTACAACCTCGGCTTTGCCGTGGACTACTGCCACATCGAGGGCGGCTACATCTACGCCGAGTCGAAGCAGAAGGGACAGTATCGGGCCCTCATGACGGACAACCTGCTCGACAAGGGCAATTGGCGGCGCACGGGCGACTATGTGGCGCGCAGCGTGAGTCCTGACCCCGATCTGATGGCTACAGCGAAGACGCTTTCACCGGGCGGCCCCCAATACAACTATTTCGGCTTCATGCGCTATAGCGGCGGCAAACTCTATACCGTCGGTGGCGGCTACGGACTGACCGAGCTGCGCCGTCCCGCCACCATCCAGGTGCTCAACGGCGGAGAGTGGCAAATCTATGAGGACGACGTGGCGGCGAAGACGGGCCACCAGTATCTTGACTTGATGTGTATAGACGTCGATCCAACCAATCCTGCCCGCGTCCTGGCGGGAGGCAGAACCGGCCTCTACGAGTTTAGCAACGGCACCTTCGTCCGCGAGTATAACTACGATAATAGTGGAGGCTGCCTGCAGGTGGCCCATGGCGTGGCGGCTGGCAACAAGGACTATGTCATCGTCAGCGGACTGAAGTTTGACACCACGGGCGACCTGTGGGTTTTCAATGGCATCAGCGATGGTTCCTCCCTGAGCCAGCTCACTAAGGATGGACAATGGGTGAGCCACCACAACAAGTCGTTTATGGGAAGCGACGGCACGTCGCTCAACAACGGTGGCTGCCTGACCTTCGACACCTCGGGCAATCTCTGGTTGGCCAACAACCACTACAAGACGCCAGCCCTGGTAGTCTATCAGCCCTCCACAAAGGGTATCAACCGCTATACGCGCTTCGTCAACGAGGACAATGCCGAGGTCAATGGCGGCGGTGGCGTGCGCTGCATGGCGGAGGACCGCGACAGAAATATCTGGGCGGGACTCAACGGTGGCCCTGTCTATCTGCAGCCCTCCGACCTGTCAACCGATCCCGGAAGCGTGGTCTTCCAGCAGTACAAGGTGCCACGCAACGACGGCAGCAACCTCGCCGACTACCTGCTCAACAACATCGACATCACCTGCATGGCCGTCGATGGCGGCAACCGCAAGTGGTTTGGCACGGGCGGCAACGGCGTCTATCTCATCAGCGCAGACCTCAACACGCAGGTTCACCATTTCCTTTCCTCCAACAGTGGCCTCGTGAGCGACAACATCGAGTCGCTGGCCATCGACCCCAAGACGGGAGAGGTCTTCATCGGCACCGACAAGGGGCTTTGCTCCTATCTGAGCGACGCCTCGGAGCCCTCGCAGACGATGGACAAGGAGACCACCTACGCCTATCCCAATCCCGTTCGCCCAGACTACCGTGGCACCATCACCGTCACGGGACTGAGCTACAACGCCGACGTGAAGATCGTCACTACTGCAGGAACACTCGTGGCCGAGGGTAGAAGCCAAGGCGGCACCTTTACATGGGACGGCAACGACCTCGACGGCAAACGGGTGGCAAGTGGCGTCTATATGGTCGAGGCAGCCACGGAGGATGGCAGCAAGGGTGTGGTCTGCAAGATTGCCGTCATCAACTGATTTTCTCCTTTTCAGATTCTACCACAACAATAAGAATCTGTTCGAAAGGGCCGGAAATCTCAAAAAAAAAATAAAAACATGAAGAAAGTCACCCTGCTCATTCCCTGCTACAACGAGGAGTCGTCGCTCCCCGCCCTCCATGCAGCCCTGTGCGAGGTCATGGACAGCCAGGTGCAATACCAATGGGAGGTATTGCTCATCGACGACGGCAGCCGCGACCAGTCGCTCAGCGTTATGCGGCAACTGCGTCGCAAGGACCCGCGGGTGGCCTTCATCAGCCTCTCACGCAATTTTGGCAAGGAGAACGCCATGCTGGCGGGCTTCGACCACGCCTCGGGCGACTGCGTCATCATTCTCGACGCCGATCTCCAGCATCCGCCTGCCCTCATACCCGACATGCTGCACCTTTGGGAGGAGGGAGCACAGGACGTCTATGCGCGGCGAGACATTGCCCGCGAGAGTTGGCTGCGGCGCCGTCTGAGCCGCCTCTACTACAGCCTCCTCAACCGTTCCACCCGCTTCGACGTGCTCGAAAACGTAGGCGACTTCCGCCTCCTCGACCGTCGCTGCATCCTCGCCCTACGGCAACTTCGCGAGTCGCAACGCTACACCAAGGGCATGTACGTGTGGATTGGCTTCAAGAAACAGGAAATCAGTTACCACGAGCAGAAGCGCACGGCAGGCCAGTCGTCCTTCAACTTCCGCCGCCTGGCCGACTTGGCCATCGACGGTCTGACCTCCTACACCACCGCCCCGCTCCGCCTTTCCACCCTCATCGGCCTGCTCAGTGCCCTACTGGCCATCCTCTACATGGTCTATGTCTTCATCAAGACGCTTGTGGTCGGCGAAGCTGTCCAAGGCTTCCCCACCATCGTCATCCTCATCCTCTTCCTCGGAGGCGTGCAGCTCATCTCCCTGGGCATTATCGGCGAATACCTCGGCAAAGTCTTCATTGAGACCAAGCGACGCCCAGTCTATCTAATAGACCGTATGGAAGGTGTGGACCACGTGCTCACCAAGAAAGAGGAGGAGAATGCTCAGTAGGTTTTCCTATACATTATTTCCTGACTTCATCACTTTTCTGCGCCATCACATAGCGCAGATTGAAAATCAATGAGTTATGTCAAAATTATGGGTGGTTTTGGGTGGCGCAAGCAAAAAATGTGTACCTTTGTCCCATGTATGTACGCAAGAAACATAACAGATCAGGAACCACAAGCGTGGTTGTTGTCAGCAAAGCCAGCGGCAAATATAAGGAGATAAAGTCCTTTGGGTCTTCATCGTCAGAGGAAGATATAGAATCACTGTGTAATAAAGCGACTGCATGGATTCGCTCTTTTGGAGGTCAGCAGGAATTAGACTTTGACGACCGTCGCGGAAAGGAAGTAGAGGACACTAAGCGTCTCCTCAACAACATAGACAAAATATTAATCAATGGCACACAACTGCTACTTGGCCAAGTTTACGACAGCATTGGCTTCAACAGCATACCAGATAAGATTCTACGTCATCTTGTAATAGCGAGAGTGTCGCAACCGAAGAGTAAGTTGGCAACGGTTGACTACCTGAAGTCTTACTATGACGAGGACGTTGATCTCAATCACATCTATCGCTACATGGACAAGCTCTACAATACGCAGATGGAACTGGCTCAACAGATTAGTGTAGAGCATACGCGTAAGATATTCGGTGGAAAAATAGGACTGATGTTTTATGATGTAACGACACTGTACTTTGAAACTGCACAGACAGATGTGCTACGTGAGCCAGGCTTCTCAAAAGACGGCAAGACAGCCGAGTCGCAGGTCGTGCTCGGCTTGCTAGTTTCCGAAGGAGGCTATCCACTATCATATTCCTTGTTCAACGGCAGTCAATACGAGGGTTTTACCATGATACCGATGATAGACGACTTTAAGCAGCGCTTCACGCTAGGAGATGATTTTGTGGTCGTTGCCGATTCTGGCTTGATGAACAAGAATAACGTGAAACTGCTACAACAAGCCGGATACAAGTACATCTTGGGTGCACGTATAAGAAACGAAAACAGCGACGTCAAGCAATGGATTCTCTCATTGGACAAAGGGGATAATGTCAGCCATGAACTCAAGCGGTCCAATGGCGAACGTCTTATTGTCAGCTATTCCGAAAAGCGGGCAAAGAAAGATGCCTACAATCGTGCCCGAGGCATCGCACGACTGAGGAAAGCCTACAAGAGCGGACACGTCACCAAGCAGCAGGTAAACCGCAGAGGTTACAACAAGTTCCTTGAGATTAGCAAGGATATTGATGTAAGCATAAGCGAGGAGAAAATTGCCGAGGACTGCAAATGGGATGGCTTGAAAGGGTATATCACCAATACTGACCTTGCCGCAGAACTTGTAATAGACCAATACCACGGGCTATGGGTGGTAGAACGTGCCTTCCGTATCTCCAAAGGAACTTTGGAAATGCGTCCGATGTTCCATTTTACAGAAAGAAGGATAGAAGCACACATTTGTATCTGCTTCATCGCCTATAAAGTATATAAGGAATTAGAGAGACTTATAGAAATCAACAAAATAGAAATGAGTGTTGACCATGTGCTTGATGTCGCCAAAACAATCATGACAATAAAGATACGGATGCCAGAGAATGGAGTGTTCTTCACAAAAACATTGTTCCTAACCGATAAGCACCGTACTATCATGTCACTTTTCGACCTATCAAAAGACCATTTTTAATTTGGGTGGCGCATTGACGAAGTCAGGGGTACATTCGCTTTTGAAAGTTGGTGAATCCTTTGGCGAATAGGACCGGCTTTTTATCCCGATAGTAAGTGCAGGTCTTGTCTTTGCCGCATCTGGTGGGATTGATCAGACGCAGATACTCTTCGTGCTGCACCATGAGGATGGAGTAGGCTATCTGGTGCAAACAGGTAGTCGCCATGGGGCAGCAGCTATGCTCACACACTGGATAGTCGGTTGGTAACGATGTATATTCTTTTTTAGGCATAATCTTCTTGATACTACCGAGCAAGAACTTTTGTTGTTTTCCCGTTCTCGTCTCGCATGATATAAATCTGCCCTGGTGTCATAGCTTTTACTTTGCGTCCCTCAATAGTGTAAATAGCTTTTGCACCATTTGGCGTTACAAATATTCCTTCTGCACCTGTGCCTTGATTCATCTTGGCGGAAGATATGCCTCCCGATGCTTCATAGCTGAGCCAAATCATATCTCGCTTGACATCTATCTGCACCTGAATTGGCCACGGATTAGCCAGCCCACTGTTGTAGATTGTGTAAGCATCCCATTGGTTTTCCCCATCGAAGCGTACAAGACCTATATCAGATACTGCCATCCATAGGGCATCATGCTTGTCTATTGCAATATCCACGATGCAGTTGCCGCCTATGTTGGAGTTATATTGGTTATAGATTTTCCAATTCGTGCCATCGTAGCAAACCAATCCACCACCATAATCTTTACCCATTACAGGCGTTCCATTCCTACTATATCTACTATTCATCCATACTCTGTTATGCGAATCAACAGCGATACAGTCAACATAATTATATGGAATAGGGGAATTTATCGTATCATGACACACCCAATTATGCCCATCAAAACAGCACACTCCAAGGTCCGCGATTCCAACCCATAGCCTGTCGCTCTTATCAAAAGCGAGGGATGTTATCATGTCGCCTGGCATTGGCGAATTTGAAGAGTTGTATTGAGACCATTGTACGCCGTTGTATTTATATAAGCCATTTGATGCTCCAACCCATAAATGGTTTTTGCTATCGAATTCCAGTTGTTTTAACTGCCCTGTTTGAAATGGCGTGTTATCTCGTTTGAAAACAGTTGTATCGGCATTTTCTATAACAGCCAGTATGGTATCGCTATTATTGGGTGCAACCCACAAACGTCCTCGCTTATCGTATGCAGCTGCGTTAATAGCAGGGTAATAATCCTTTGCATTAGGAAACAGGTGTTTCCATTCCCCTTTCTCTGTGTATTGGGCAAGATAATCATTGGATGCAAAGCACACGTTGCCTTTCTCGTCGACTGTGGAAACCTCGTGCATCAGGTTCTGCGTCAATATATTCTTCTCCAGTTCTGTCTGTTCAAACGTGCCGTCATAGAATCTGAGCAATCCATGAAATCGTGTTGCTACCCATACATCGTTACCATCGGGTGCAATGTCGCATATCCAGTCGTTGCTGTAGTTTGAAGGAAGCGGGTAAGAGGTGAATTGTTTTCCGTCATATTTGACAAGTACGTTCCAATTTCCCATCCATAAATTACGATTCGTGTCGAAAGCTAATCCATTAACAGTGTTACTTGACAGTTGTCCGCCTGAAGTGTTGTACGAAGTGAAAGATGTGCCGTCATACTTGATTAACCCTCTGTTAGTAGCCAACCATTTGTTGTCTTTATCGTCGATTATTATATTGTTAACTTCACTTGCGCCACAGTTTAGAAGCGTGGTATTTCCATTGGAGGAAAGGAAACCAAACGTAAAGCCACCAAACCACAGCGTACCGTTTTTATCAAGAACAAGAGATTGGATAGCAGGATAGGGATGCATGTCTGCTTTGGGGTCGGGAGTGTAAACCGTATAGTAATTATCTTTCAAGATATAGATATCGTGTATTGCTCCAATATACACCTTATCTAATGCATCATCAAAGGCGAAACAGCTTTGAAGTGCAAAAGGGAACTGCCAATTCTGAAATGAGTTTTCATCATAAATGCTCATGCCTGTGTATTTGCCACCTATCCACCACTTGCCATTGTGGTGAGCCAGTCCAACGATATTGTTGTCTGCCAATCCATTTGTTCTATCAAGAAATTGGCATCGGCCAGTGTTTTTGTCGTAAATAGCCAGACCGCCATCCGTTCCCAGATAAAGTTTGTCGCCATCTACAACAATGTTTCTGACCCATGCCTTTGAAAGATAATTCTTCCAATCGTTCACCTGTGCGTGACATACAGAAGCAGAAATCTGTATGCAGAGCAACATAAGGAAAATGACCATCTTTTTCATACGGAAATTATTGTTGTCCAACATTGTTTTACGAAGGTCTATTCTGTTCATCGTTTCTCTATGTTTTTATTCCAATATGCAAATATAAGACTATTTTTTGAAAAAGTGGATGGATTTCGTAAAAAACTTATATCGTTACAAACGCCTCCGACATATTGCCGTAGGACGTCACCTCTTGCATGATATAGCCTTCTCTGTGCATGGTCTTTTCTGTATGGAAGATAAGGGCCTTCCTTCCCCGGGCCAGACTTCTTCGAATCGTTGCCGACCTACCAAACTCCATTGCCCGACACTTGATGTTTCAGCTTTCCACCTCGTCGAGGTGCTTTTGCTGTGGCTCCTTTCCCTCGGCACCGCATCGGGGACACGTCCCCATCGTTGTACGCCGATTAGCTAGATTTCCAGGCGCGAGCCGACATTCGTGTTCGCATTCGAGGCATCGTTGTTCGCATTCGCAAACGAGACACCGCCATTCGCGTTCGCATTGTTGTACCCGCGATAGACCACGCGGCCTATGGGAAACTCTACCAGGCTGCAAAGTTACTCATTCTCGGTGTAAAAAATGGCCGGGCGCTACACAATGAGCCAAAGCGACATCGCAATGATGCCCCCGAGCACTGTGCAGGCCCAGTCTATCCAGTCCCATTGACAGCCGTGGAGCTTGTCTTTGAGTTCGAGACATGAGGCTGCGACGATGGCAGAATAGATGGCTGCCCATGGCGACAAAGCACTTTTAATGGCAACGACTCCATTCCCAAATTCTTGTATAACTCGAACGATCGCGCCTCTGGCTCCGTGCATTGCCTGATTTCCACTTGTTGTCCGTCAACACGCTTGGCTATGGTGCTTACCACGACCTGTGTGCTGGCTATCCTCATCAATTCGCGCCATGAGATTCAGTTTTTCTTCTGGCGCAACTGGCACTGGGTGGTTGAGACGACCCAGTAGGCCAGTACCGCGAGGTTGAAATGGGTTTTGACGGCCTCGTCATTCTGATAGCAGACAGGACGGACGTCAAGGTCGGTCTTCAATGTTTCAAAAACGGCCTCGACTCTTCTTATGACGTTGTAATACTCCCAAATTTGCTTCTCGCCACATCCCTTGAGGCTGGTTTGGACGAAGTACAGGGTGAATTGCCATGCCTATCTTATCATTGGTATCTACACCTACAATGAAATATCCACCGCCAAGGTCATCAAAGTCATTGGCGAAAGCACATACACTGTGATATATGCTTCCTGGGTTCCAACCTTTCTTGAACTCAATACGGTTGGATTCTTTTTTCTGCTTGTTAAGCAGGTCGTTTATGTTTATTGCGAGTGCCATAAAATGTTTTTTAATTGGGCATTATGTAGCCTTTGTCTTCAGCCTTGTTCACGATTTTAACCAAACGCTTACATTGTGAGGCAGAAGGTAAATTCTGCTTTGCAATGTAGTCTGCAATTCCTTTTATAAAGCTACAATCACCATAAGAAAGAACGTTCTCTTTCATAAGGTCATTGTATACTTTCATCCAATAATTTGCTCCAAAATTGAAAATTTCCACAGATGCATCAATAGCTGCGTCAAACTTATGTGCACGTTTTG
>OODJ01002137.1_pt1 | contig 13665 bp, 7 predicted proteins | sample 1671611 | NCBI WGS metagenome assembly OODJ01 (sample SAMN06348174, study PRJEB24527) | human gut metagenome | biome: human gut; feature: ankylosing spondylitis patient; material: feces | host: Homo sapiens | place: China | collected 2015-10 | reverse complement strand
GAGCCGATGCGGAAGCGACCATCGGTCGGATCGGCATACAGGCCATTGCCGTTCTTGTTGATATTGCGGAATGCTTTGGCACCGTTGGTGTATGTCACCACGTTCGTGCCATCGGATACGACGGCGATGTGATACCAAACGCCACCGTGATCCATGGTGACGCCCCAGCTGGTGACGCCGTTGTTGGGATCATCGGTGTTCATGGTCGACTCATTGTCCTTGTTGGCGGCCTTGAACTGGGTTTCCTTGCAATTGGAGATCGACAGGCTCATCGACCCCATCTCGTGTTCATCCATGTTGCTGTTTGTGGATTGCCTGGCCGCAAGCCCCATCCACGAATCGGTACCGGCGTTGAAGTCATCGGGAAGGTAGTACACGAACTCCATGGTGTATCCGTTGGCAAATTGCTCTTTGTTGATGGGAGCGCCGCTCGCGGTGATGAAATCCGCGCCCTTGGGATCTCGCTGCTCGGGATGATCCTTCTTATGCGCCAGATCGCTGTCGCCGTTGAGCTTCAGGCTTCCACCACCGTCACCGTTCATCGAATTCGACGACCAGTTGACATAGTCGCTGAGCTTGTAATCATTTTTCCCGTAGGTCTGCATGTGCAGATCGTTGCCGTTGCCCGACATATCCTTGATGACCAGGTCACCACCGTCGATGGAACCGGTGGAATGCGCCTGCTGGAATTTCCAATCGGCCACCACATCCAATGGGGCACCTTCACGTTCAAGCGCCGCGGCGGAGACTACCGTACCCGGCGCGGCGAACACGGCAAGCGCTATGCACGCCACCGCTGGTTTGATGATATTGCGTATCTTTCCTATATGCATGACCAGGCTCTCCCTAGCACTCTCCTATTTCAACGACGATGCGAATGTGCCGTTGCAATGCGCCTACGCATCATGGCCTTTACAAGGCTATCCGCCGCTTTTCGGAGACGATGGCTGATTCAGGCACTGTTCATGGTGCGCGCATCAAATATCATTCGTCGTTCAACTGATGTTCAATGTGCGATGAACCGTATGAACTTGTTATGGACCGTCCCTATACCGGTCGAGTTGCCGTGTCGTGGCGGTACCGCCGGTTCCGGCCTCGTTGCCGGAGTAGGCATGGGGCATGTCCATGACCGCCGACCATATGAACGAACAGGCCCGTCCGCTGTGGACCTCATCTTGCGGTTTATAGCGGACGGGCCTGTTATATGGGAGGGGTGGCGGCGAACGGCGATGGCGCCACCAGGACTTCGGCTGCTATGGGGTCGAGCTCATGGGCCTGGCGCCGCGCGTGGCGTGCGCGGAGCATGGCGTGGTGGCCGCCCAAGTGCCGTGGCGGAGCCGGACAGCCGGCTCACCAGTGGTTTCGAGATGGAGTGCGCGTGGCCGGCGGCGGTCGCCAGCCAGAAGACCGTGGGCGGATTCCCACGCATCGCGTGGAGGACGGCCGGCCATATCGCGCGCAGGGTCGCCGCCCGCTTGGAATCCTCGATGCCGTGCATGTTCGACGGTCCCACCGCGATAGGCGTGGACGAGACCAGCTGCAGGAAGGGGGGCACACGTACATCACCGTGGTCGTCGACCACAAGCGCAGACGGGTCGTCTGGGCGCACGACGGATACGGCAAGGAGGTGCCCGGCCTGTTCTTCCGACAGCCGACCGACGAGCAGCGCGCCTCCATCAAGGCAGTCACCGGCGACGGCGCCAAGTGGATCGACGCCAGCGTGAAGGAGCGCCTGCCGAACGCCGGGCGCGTCCCGGACTCGTTCCACATCGTCTCCCGGATGAGCGACGCGCCCGACCAGGTCAGGAAACGGGTGCGGAACCAGGCCCGGCGCGGCAACGACAAGACGGCGACCGAGGCGATGCGCGGCGTCAGATACGCCGTGCCCAAGAACCCGGAGGATCTCACCGAACGGCAGGACACGGATCCCAGGGGCCAGCCCTACCGGTCATGGCAACTCAAGGAACTCCTCGGGACGCTCCCGCACCAGCCCACCGGACAAGCCGGGGCCAAGCTGAAACGATGGATCTTCCGGGCCTCCCACAGCCGCATCCCCGAGATCGTCGAATCATTCACTGTCCCAGCACTCCCGGAACCATTCAACTACCAAAATTCGAATTCCGCCTACGGATAGAATCTGGTCAAATCAAGCAACGATGCTGTCCTCACTTTGCAAAAGCGCCGACCATAAGGCGCGAATTGATGCATCGTGTTCAATGGCGGACAGCCGATACCGCACCTCGCCATCAGCCGCCCGCCATCGTTCGCCACCGCCGCAGCCACTCACCGCTCACCCGAGCAGGCCAAGCTCCTTGAGCTTGTTCTGGATGTCCACGACGGACGGCTCGACCTGGAACGACCCGTCGCCATAGAGCACGACCGGGATGTGCTTTTGGCCGCTGATCTCAACGGCACGGTCGGCCGCGCCCTCCTCCTGCTCGATGTCGTGCCACGTGTAAGCGGCGCCGAACCGGTCGAGCGCGTTCTTGGCACGGTGGCAGTCGCCGCACCATGTTGCACCATATACATCAATCGCCATGGGAACTCTCCTCTCGTCATATGCTCTACGGCACATCTCATGAAAGACATGCACCTTGCGACCTGCGATGAAGCTCGCAGCCGTCTCATACGATATCGTATCCGGCAATGCTTGGTGCCAGTTACCCTGTCGGCTGACAGCGGATGTAGCTAGCTCCGGCTCTCCCCGCCCCCCCGCCGGCACTCGGCGATGAACGCCGCGCAGATCATAATCACCTGCGCCACCAAGTTGAACCAGATGAGCACGCCGATGATAGCTGCGAACGGCGCCAGCATCGGGTTGCGCGACGCACCCGTCAACAGACGAGCGCCCAGCAGCTGCATCACCGCGACCGCCAGAGCCCCAAGCGCCGCCCCCACCAGCGTGAATTTGCCCGCGCGTATGTGCGCGACCACGCGCAGCAGCAGCATGAACAACGCGAAATTCAGCAACACGCCGGTAGCGAAACCGGTCGATTCCAGCAACAGCGCGCCCGGCAGCGAATCATCGGCGATGCCAAGCGCCCGCAACACCAGTCTCATCAGGCCGCCAGAGACGACGCCCGCCGCGGTCGACAATATGAACAGTACCGCCACCATGATCGCAGCGACCGTATCGCGCAATCGCGCCTTAACCACGTTCAGCTCCTGCGTGCAATCGTCGAACATGGTCGTCACTGCATTGCGCAGGGAATTCATCCAACCGGTGACCGTCCACCAGAACACCGCCAGCGTCACCAGACCGGTCCATGTCAGCGTATGCGAGATTCCACTCAGCATCGACGCGGAAAACAGCGAATCGGAAACGCTCGGAATCACCGTGCGCAGCATCGCGAGCAGCGCCTTCTGCATCTCCTCGCTCCCGGTCACCACCAGTCCGAGCGCGCTGACCACGATCCATACGCCGGCGAAGAACGCGAACAGTAGCCCATATGCCAACCCGTTCGCCAGCAGCGGCCCGCGCCGCGACACATACCGGTCAATCACCCGCCCGATCAGCGAGCGCCGCCACCATGCAACCAGCGAATCAATCGCCTCGCCTATCCTGTGCAGCCATTGCATGATTCGACTATACGCGGTCGCGCGACTGTCCACCACGACGGCGATAGTGGTGGCACACATGGGCATCGAGGTAAAAGGGCACGCATCATGACAGAAAATCACGCAAATGACCAATCACCGCAGCCCGGACAATCCAGCCAGCCCGCTCTTCCCACGCGACTCACCCCCGGCCAGCCCGCTCCTGATTTCACCCTGCCTGCGGTCAACCCGGACGGCGGTGAGACCTCCGTCACGCTGTCGCGGCTGCTGGCGCAGGGCAAGCGCGTGGTGCTGTACTTCTATCCGGCCGCGATGACGCCGGGCTGCACCACCGAGGCATGCGACTTCCGCGACAACATTGCCCGGCTCACCGCACTCGGTTTCACTGTGCTGGGCGTCTCCAAGGACCCAATCGACAAGCTGCAGCGTTTCCGCGAGCGGGACCACCTGTCGTTCCCGCTGCTGTCGGACGCGGACCTGACCGTGCATCGGCTTTACGGCGCGTACGGCGAAAAGAAGCTCTATGGGCGCACGCACATAGGCGTGATCCGCTCGACATTCGTCATCAGCGTGCCTGTTACAGGCGCAGCCGGCACGATAGAAATCGCCCGTTACAACGTCCGGGCGAAGGGTCATGTGGCTTCTTTGATGAAGGCTCTGCAATAGGCGCTCTCAGAACTCGCAGGTATAACGATTGACGCTCGAAAAGAGCTTTGTATCTGCGAGTTTTGAGAGCGCGATTATACGCGCATGGCCTCTTTGGTGGCCTCAACCTGTGCAGGACCGCCTTCGCCGGTGGCGATGAAGCGCCCGGAGGCCAGCACATAGTAGCGATCCGCCCGTTCGACGGCGAATTCCTTGAGCACCGGGAACATCGTCACGGCCTCGTCGTACCGCGTTTTCGCCTCGGACCCGTACCGGTCGGCGACCACATGCAGGTTCTCGTCGACGGTCATCGTGCCGAACGACTGCTGCCCCTGCGGCACGAACGCCATGCCTTTGCGGATGCGCTGGTTCGGCGCGGCCTTGGTGATGTCGTCGCCGTCGAAACCGCCTTCGGCTCCTGCAGTCCGACCTCACTGCACATCTTGACCATTACGTCACATAAGCAACACGCTGCGTCCATCCAGAATGTGAGATAACCGGGTACGCTGGTACTCATGGAACTTCACGTACTCGACCACCCGCTGGTGGAACACAAGCTCACCGTCCTGCGCGACAAAAACACCTCATCCGCCACTTTCCGCGAGCTCGTCACCGAACTCGTCATGCTCGAAGCCTACGAGGCGACCCGCAACCTCGACATCGTCGACAAGCCCATCGAAACCCCCGTCGCCCCCATGGTCGGCAAGCACATCGCCAGTCCCGCCCCCATCATCGTTCCCGTCCTTCGCGCCGGACTCGGCATGCTCGACGGCATGACCCGCCTGATTCCGACTGCTGAAGTCGGCTTCCTGGGCATGAAGCGCGACGAGGAGAACCCAACCCAGCAGATCACGTACGCGAACCGTCTGCCCGACGATCTGAGCGGCCGTCAGTGCTTCCTGATCGACCCGATGCTCGCCACTGGCGGCACGCTGGTCGCAGCAACACATTACCTGGCCGAGCGCGGCGCAAAGGATGTTACCGCCGTGTGCATTCTGGGCGCTCCGGAAGGCCTGAAGTTCGTTGAGGAGAACCTCGACCCATCCATTAAGTTCAAGCTGGTGCTGTGCGCCGTCGACGAGAAGCTCAACGACAAGTGCTACATCGTGCCAGGCTTGGGCGATGCCGGCGACCGTCTATATGGCGTGATCGACTGACCGCATCAGAGCTCAACCGAATCAACCCAATCAGTCAATCAAGTAAATCGAATAAAAACGGCCTGCCACAACGCAAATCATGCGGCGGCAGGCCGAAATCATATGTAAAACCTCTACTGCTCGTCGGGGACGAACGCCTCGAAAATATGATGGTCGAACCAGTCATCGCACTGGGCGAGCTCGTCGCGGCTGCGCACCGTCCACGACACGGGAACGGCACCCATGAAACGAGCCAACCGTACCTGCGGACTGTTGCCGCCATGCCAATCGTAGGCGACGAAATCAGGGCGGGAAATCCAGTCGAAAATCAGCGCACCGGCCGCATATTCCTTGGCGAGCGCAGCAGGATCAGACGGCTTCTCCTCCCCCTGCGGCCACCAGGAAAGCTGGCCACGGCACACTTCCGGACGGTTCTCCTTATACCAGTTGACGGCAGCCGGATTGAACGATTCGATCACATACGCGCCGGAATAGGCCTGCAGCAGCGCGTCGCCCTTTTCCATGAGCTCGACATCGCGCGAACCCCACTTGGAATTGTCGTCGAACTTGTATTCGACGATCAGCGGCACACGACCCGCCACTACCTTGAGCACGTCGGCGAACAGTGGCACATGCTGGAAATACCCTTCCGGAGCGCTGTCAGGTGTGGTGACCAGCGGCGGATTTTCAAGCGAACCCGGCAACGGCGCTGCCACAGCGGCACCGGGGGCGTCGGTCGGGAACAGCGGGATGCGGGTCAGCTCATCGTACGTGAGATCGGCGATACGGCGTGGATCTCCGGCGACGCGCATCAGATCGCCGTCATGCACCACCACGATTTCGCCGTCGGCGGTCATCTGCAGGTCAAGCTCGATGCCATAGCCGGCTTCGCAAGCCGCTGCGAATGCCGCAAGCGAGTTCTCCGGAGCGATCGCACCAGTCACGCTGGGGCTGCCATAGCCGGCCTTCATGGCCATGCGACGTGCCAGCGCCACATACTCGCCGCTCTCGTTGGCATACTGCGCGGTCAGACCGGAACCCGCGTCATGCAGGCCACGATGCGCGTACCACACGTCGGGAATGGACGGCACATAGTTGCGGCGCTTGTCGGAGAAGGTACGCGGCGCGATCGCCCACACTGCGGCGCCTGCAGCGACTGCGCCGCCGAGCAGCGCCTTGTTGACGAATGATTTGGACATGGGCTTTCCTCCCTTACGCGGCCGCTCGCGCATTCTCTCGCGTTGGTTCTCACCGTTCGCGGCCATCGAATCTGTCTCTTCTGAGATTAGCCCATAAATCACAAAAACGGCGACCACCTACGCGATCCGCGATCGTATGTCGCCGTCTCAAGCCACCAACAGCCGAGCCATATCTCGACTATATATGGCAGATTTTGAGTCTCGTCACGAGGCATCTCGCTTATATATGGCAGACTGGAGTCAGAAAACATGCGTTTTCATACCCCCTATATGGCTTTTTAGCGAAGTCTTCTGCCATATATAGGCGAGATGCTTCCTGACAGACCCGCAAATCTGCCATACATAGGCGAGTTATGAGCAAAATGGGGTCCGATGACGTCCGAGTTCACACAAACGTAGGGGTCGTACCCCAAAGGTCGGCGGCTGAATACGTCTGCTTGATCGTAGGCTTGGCCACTGAGCCGTGAAGAGGAAAGCCCAGTGGGTTTTCCTCAGGCGAAGTGAGCGGCTTGCCGCGAAGACCGCGTAACGGTACCTTGAGTGCGTCAAGCACACATATTCAGTCCAGAGGCCGAGGCTGAGAACTTACCACTTTTATGTTGGATTCAGTTACGCAGCTTGCCCCGCTTGGCTACGAAGATGGAGCACCCCGCCGTGGCCAGCACCGTCATGGCAATGACGATTGCCGTAGTAGCGACGCCTGTAGAGCTTAGCTTCTTCTTACGTTGAGACTGAGATTGCTGCGATGATTGCGGTTTCGCAGCAGGCTTGGCATTATTACCGTCCTGCTTGCCGTTGTTATTGTTATCCGGAGTCGGCTTTGGAGTTGGCGTTGGTTCCGGCTCGGGCTCAGGCGTCGGATCGGGGGTCGGGTCCGGAGTCGGTTCAGGTGCATGAACCTGCCATTCGGCGGCAGCCGGCGATGCACTGCCGGATTGAATCACCATGCGCAGCTTAGTGGTCTTCACCGCGTCAGTCCAGGTTGCCTGGCTCCATCCGCCGTTATCGGTACCGTAAGCGCCGGGAGCATTGGTGACCAATGTATATGTGGCATCGGGAATATCCACAAACGCATTCGTTTCAGCATCCCAATACTGCAGTTTCCACGACGCCGGCATTCCCAAGCCCCCTCCATCGGAGGTGAATTGCACACGGCTGGAATCGATGGTGACTTCGCGATCCCATTCGTAGTCGAGCTTCATTTCACCGGTATTCGGCCACGTACCCCAAATGCAGGCGTTATCAACCGTGCAATCGCCCGGAATGGTTTTGCCGTCGTTAAGCGCGGCAACACCAGCTGTCCAAGAAGACGCTTTTTTGTCCACGTCAGTAGCAACGGCATCTTGCTCGATATAGCCGGCCAACGGCACCGACGTATCGGATGGAATATCTTTGACGCCCGCAGCCGACATATTGCCAGCAATGTCCGAAGCCCGATAGCTCACCGTTTCGCGCTTCGACGAAGAAGCAGTAATCGCCGCGCCTTCTTCATATTGCTGCCATTCGCCGTTTCCAACCCGGTATTCCACCGTTTTCACACCGGATCCAGCACCATCTGAGGCGGTCAATGTCATAGTGCGGGAAACCGTATCTACCGAGGCGGTTACCGTAGGAGCCGTAGCATCCACACGCGCTTCCGCAGCAGCGATTTCGCTCACATTGCCGGCCGCATCAGTGGCACGCGCACGCACACTCACTATACCCTCGCCAGTCACAGCCTGTACCGCAGTGTTCACATTCGTTCCGACGGTCACCCATGCGCCATCCCCGACCGCAAGTTCGAGTTTTGCGATCGGCGCAGCCGCATTGTCGGAAGCCGTAATAAGAGCGATCGGTGAAGTGACCAGCCAACCATCATTGCCAGCCGTGCCAGCCAATGCCACACGCACGGCAGGAGCAATGGTATCAGCCGGTTTTACGTAATCGTCGGAAACATGTACGGTCACGGTTACGTTGCCGGCTGTCAGATCATCAGCCTGCTGCTTGGTTTCAATGCCAGCAACCACACCTTGCACGGTGAACTCACCCGCCTGCGCATACGAAGAAGCAGACACCGTGCGCCACAAAACCGGAGTTTCCACTGTTTCCGAGCCGTACGCGACTTTCACCGTGTTCGACAATTCCGGCGCGTCTCCGGTCTTGGCGTAGACGTCGGCTGGCCGTTCAGCCACAACTGCTCCCTGTTGCGCGTATACTTCCCATTCAGGAACGCCAACGGAAGCATAGCCCCCGTCAACGGCTTGCGCGGTCATGTCAAGTTTGAGCGCAGTGGTGGTCACTGCGTCGAATGTCACTTCATTAGGCGCGTTCTTGCCTGTATCCACGCCGTATTCGCTGGAATTGGGCACGTCCTTCCAGGAACCGTCTGCGTCAAGATATTGCAGTTTCCATGAGGCAGGGGCACGCAATGCGTTCGCATCGGTATCGAACCAGACTTTCGATCCATTCACACGTACAGCGCCATTCCACTGGTAGATCAGTGAATCGGAGGATTGTGTTTGTGGCATCTTTCGATAGTTCGTCCAATGGTTCGGCGGTACTACAGCAGTTTCCAGCACTCGCCCGTCGTTCACGGAACCCTTGTAGGCGGGTGTTTCGGTGTAGGTCGCGTCCACTGACGCATAGGGGGCCACGTTGCGTGAGGGTTGCAACCGTTCGGCTTTGGTCGGATGCGAAACGGCGTTCATGCGCCCGCCATTCCACGTCACTTCATCGATGCAGACTGCACGGCGGAAGTCAGTACCACCAGTCTTGTCTCCAGTGTGGTAGGTGACCCACCATTTGCCGCCGAATCGTTGAATCGACGGATGCATGGTGGTGGACGATCCCGATTCGACGATTACGCCTTGGTACGTCCACGGCCCAAGAGGGCTTGCCGACGTGGAGTATTGCACGCACGCCTGATAGTTGGATTCCACGCAGGTCGCCACTCCCGACCCGGGTTTGCCACCGTCGTACACGTTGTAGTAGGTGTCTCCTTCACGGAACACCCATGCCGCCTCAAAGAAGCCTTTGGGCCCGTTGGCATAAGCGCCGCCGTTGTTGCCCAAGGTCAGCGACGCGTTCACTTGGTTCGCATAGTCGCTGCCAAGCACGTCTTTGCTGGCATCGTAGTCGGGTATGTTGGCGAGCGCGTCGGCGTCACGCATATTGTAGATTTTCGGCGCTCCGTCCGCCGTTCCGTCCATGGTTTCCACGGCAACATATGAGGTGCGGCCAGTGTTGGCGTCCCGCTGCATTTTTACGGCGAGTTCGCTGTTGAAGGTGCCGAAGTGCAGATATCCGGTACCGTCATTGTCCACGAAGAATGCGGGATCGATGGTTTCGATTTGCGTCTGCGTGGTAGTCAGCAACGGCGCTCCGATGGCGTCGACCCATGGTCCGAGGGGGCTTTTTGATTTGGCCACGCCGATGGAGAACGGGTCGGCTCCCGCGGCTGCGTTCTTGTCTTTGACTGGAACGTAGTAGTAAAACCAGTCGTCGGCCGTGTCTGCGGTGCCAGCATCGTCGACTACTACTTGTCCTGCGTAGGCTCCGTCGCCGGTTGCCCAGTCGAACAGGTCGGCTTTGGCGATGGTCTTGTAGTGCGTCCATTTGCCGGATTCCGGATTGTCGGTTACGTAGACGCCCCAGTCTTTCATATTGAAGGACCCGTAGGTTGGTTCGGCCTCGTCGTGTCCTGTGAATACGAAGAGTTTGCCATCGTATTCAAGGGTGGATGCGTCTGCGGAATAGTAGTTTTGCGACAGGTCGTTGGGGGTATTGGTTCCTTCGTTCTGCCCGATGGGGTTGCGAAGGGTTGCCGGCAACGCACTGTTGTCGATTTGTGTGACGGTGACGTCGGGATTGCCGACCGGCAGATCGTTGTAGGCGTGTCCGGCGACGCTGGGCGCGGTACTTGCGTCGGCCGCGTTGGCTGTCTGCATGGTTGCGATTGCTCCCGTGCATAAGGTGGCTGCGGCTGCGATGCCTGCCACCAGCGTCTTCATCGACGCATGTGAGATGTGCGAAAAGCTCATGAATATTCCTGTTTTCACGATTGGATATTGAAAAGTCCTCTTACGGATTGCTTAGGTTACGTTGGTATTCCTCGTGCGATCCGTAAGAGGACTTGAGCAATTGCTAGCGCTAGTCGCGGTTGCGGCGCGTCAGCATGATGGCGGCTCCCGTCAGCAGGACGATCATTCCTACGACGGCGATGCCGATGACATTGCTGCCGGTGCTGCTGATTGCGGCACTGACTTCAGACTTGGAAACCGGCTTGTTTCCAGGCTTGGCATTCGGCTTGGGGTCGGTCTTGTCGTCGTCCGGCTTCGGTGCTGGCTTGAGTTCAAGTCCGGCGATGGCCTCGGTCAGCTGCTTGACTGCGGCATCCGCATCAGCTTGGGTGGCGTTCTCATCGTTCAGCACCTTGGAGGCGGCATCCACTGCTTCAGCCAACTTCTTGGCGCTGGCTTCGGTGTAGAGGTCACCGCTGACGCCCTGTGCCTGGTCAAGAACCGTCTTCAACTCAGTGGTGTCGGCTTTCTTCACCAGTGTCTGCTGGGCTTCTTCAAGCTGCTTGATGGCCGCATCCACCTGATCCTGGGTGGCGCTCTCGTCCGCATACACCTTTTGAGCGTTACCCATGGCTTCGGAGAATGCCTTCCAGCTGTTCGGCGTGAAATTAGCTTGTTGCACGGAACCGGCTGCGTTGATGGCGGATTCGAGCCTGCTCTTGTCCACGCTTGGTTCCGGATCAGGGGTTGGATCCGGGTCAGGAGTCGGTTCTGGATCAGGAGTGCTTTCCGCAGCATGCACGCCCCACTCGGCAACCGCCAGACCGAAGGTGACGCCCTCGGCGGTCGGCGGATCAAGCACCAAGCGCAACGACGTGGTCTTCACCGGAGTGAACGTGGCCACGCTCCAGCCTTGAGCATCGTCAGAGGCACGTGAGGCCGGGGAATTACGCACGGTGGAGTATTGCGCATTCTCCACATCCTTCCATATACCATCAGAAGCCAAGTACTGAATCTTCCAGCTGTCCGGAACATCCAAACCGCCCTTGGCATCATTACGCTCCGCGAAGTTGGCCCAGAACTGCACACGGCTGGAATCGACGGTGGCTTCCTTGCTCCAGGTGTACTGCGCGTACATGCCAGCGGAAGCTTGGCCCCAGCTGCCCCACACGCGGCCATTCACATCGGCGTCATCATCAGACGGCCACGTATCGTCAACCAGCACACCATCGTTGAGCTTGCCGGAAGCCGGAGACCAGCTCGCCTCGGCACTCACCGTGGTGTCAATGGCCCTGCCTTCAATCCAACCAGTCAACGGAGTATCGGGCTCCGGCTTGGGATCCGGCGTCGGCTCAGGATCAGGATCGGCACCACCATTCGGATCGGCGACCACATGCACTGTAATCTTGGCCTGCGAGCTTGAACCCTCAGCCGTGCCGGACACCTCATAATCGCCGATGGTGTCCAACTTGACGCCGGCAACACTTGCCTCATCCCACATAACCGTGCGATCGTCAAGCATGCCGTTGGGGAATCGCACCGGAACCACAGACGGCAAAGCCACCGACTTGGAATTCTGGTACACCGTCTGTTCGATCGGCTGAGCCGCACCAGCAGTCTGAGACTGCGCGTCGGAACGCACGCCAATAGTGGCCTTGGTTCCAGCGAGCGCGCCAATAACCGTTCCGGAAACCGCAAACTCGCTATCGGAAGCAAGCTGATCGTCAGTGATGGCATCCCACGCAACACTCAAGTCACGACGGGAACCGTCCGTATAGCTGGCACTCACCATCTTCGGCAGATTCACATCGGCAGCCTTGCTGCCAGTCTGCACCATACGATTCACGCCATCCACGCTCACCGGATCAAGCGCATACGCCTCAAATTCGGTAGCACCAACAATGGCACCCTTCGGGAACAGCACACGCAACTTGTTCGTCTCCACCGTTTCGGCAAAACGAACCTCATTGCCTTCACCCTGCATCGTGGTATAAGACTGGCCGGCGGCAAGCTTCACATCCTGCCAATCGCCATTCTCATCCGCATACTGCAACTTCCACGACTTGACCATCGGCACACCGCCACCGTCAGTCCAGAAGAACAGCTTCGCCTTCTTCAACGGAACAGTGCCATCCCAGGCAAGCTGCAGCCACGGCTCGGTACCGGTATTGTCACCCCAATTATTCCAGGTCTCATTCGGAGTATTGGTATACAACGCCTGACCGTCGATAGCCTTCTTGGCATTGTCCTTCGCCTGATATGGATTGGTGAAGCTGGCGCTCGCAGTGGACTGTGAAGCCACATTCACCGTGCCGTCGGAAGGAATGCCGTGAACGGTGACTTCCTTGAAACCGGTCTTCTCACCGTCGAATGCGGTGAGTTTGAGCACATAGTCACCCTCACGGTTGAACGTGACCGTAGTGTTGGCAGCGGTTGCGTCGACGAACTTCGCTTCGCCGTTTTCAGGGCCAGACACCTGCTCCCATGTGGTGGTGAGCGTGTCAGACGGCAGGCCGTCGTCCTTCACCGTGCCCACCAGCTGCGCACCGGACGAGGTGCTGCTGGCAATGTAGGCGTCAACGCTTGGCGCCTGGTTCGTAGGTTCGCCTTCCGGCACAATGTCGGTTTCGTAGGCCTGAATCTCCTTCAAGCCAATGGCCTGACCTGCTTGCGGAGTGAAGGTAGCACGAATGGCTTTGGCCACGACCTTGGAGAACTGCACGCGGTTGTAGTTGGCTCCCGCGTAAGTAGGCGTACGCACCTGGTTCGGCAGGACATGCCATGCGCCGGCCTCATCCTGATATTCAAGCGTGTACACCGACGGCTCACTGTAGCCGGCAATCGTCTGGCTGGACGAGGTCTGGTAGAAGTACAAACGCACGTCGTCGATGTTCTGCACGCCGTTCTTGAACGTTACGGTCAGCGAATCCTTGGCGTTCTTGGATCCCTTGGTGCCCCAGAAGGATTCCATCACGTTCTTGCCGTCCACTGCATTGGTTGCCGGGTATCCCTTGGTTTCGTAAGTGGCTTCCACATCGGCGTCCTTGGCCACGTTGGCCTGGCTCTTGGACGCTTCGTCCACGTTCTGTCCGGACTGCGCGAAGATCTGCGTAACCCTGCTGTTCGATA
>OODJ01002136.1_pt1 | contig 13666 bp, 16 predicted proteins | sample 1671611 | NCBI WGS metagenome assembly OODJ01 (sample SAMN06348174, study PRJEB24527) | human gut metagenome | biome: human gut; feature: ankylosing spondylitis patient; material: feces | host: Homo sapiens | place: China | collected 2015-10 | reverse complement strand
TTAATACAGATTTCTATTTGTACTATTATTATTATTGGTATGTTTATAAATTATGATAAACTTTACTTGATAACAGGTGTATTTACAGGCTATTTATTAGCAGTTATATGCGCTTGGGTAATGGTATATAGAACGTGGAAAGCTGCTCATTTAACAGTAGGTAAAGCTAAAGGTCAGATGTGGCTTAGTTTGATAACGAGGTTATTGATGATTTTTATTATACTAAGAGCTGCTATATTGCAATCAGTGGAATTATTTTATGCAGTAGTAGGAGGCTTTTTCTTAGCTTTTATACTGTATATGATACATTTAATTATTTTTGTTTATCATAAGAATATGGAATAATATTTGCTTAGTGCAAATATTATCTACATAGAAACTGAAAAATATAATCTGTATTTTTCGGTAAAATATGAAATATATAGTAAAGAGAGGTGAGGACACTGTTACTTATGGACTGTATAAGCGGCAGTGGGGAAAATGCATGAAATTGGTGTGCGTGAAGTGGTCACTTTCGCAGGTATGCAATTCAATATTCAGACCTTAGAAATGACCTGGCTAGCAATGGCCATTGTAATACTGATTGCATTTTTAGCAACACGAAGTCTAAAGCTTGTTCCTTCAGGTTGGCAAAATGTAATTGAAATGGTTATTGTTTGGCTCAATGAGCAAATTGGTGTTACACTGGGTTCTCGTGGTCAATTAGTAGCACCATTTTTAATCACGCTATTTCTGTTCTTATTGATTTCAAACTGGATAGGACTTATTCCAACGCTTGCATCACCAACAAATGACTTAAATACAACTTTAGGTCTAGCTTTATTGGTGATTGTAATGTTACATGTACTTGGCTTGTATTATAAAGGTTTTAATTATATAAAACATTTTTTCCAGCCAGTAGCGCCATTTGTAATTATCAATTTGATTGAAGAAATAGCAAAGCCTATTACACTTGCTTTCCGTCTATTTGGTAATATTCTAGCAGGGGAAATTTTAATTATTATCTTGCTTTTATTAGTGCCAATATGGATGCCAGTACCTAGTGTTGTTTGGCTTGCATTTAGTTTATTTATCGGTGCAGTTCAGGCATTTATATTTACTATGTTATCTATGTCTTATTTAGCAAATGCTATGAAAGACGATGATCACCATTAATATTTGTTGATATATTTTAGTCAGCAGATATTGATATAAGATTATCTATGGTTGTAGGTAATCTTGAAAAATTAATTTAATTTATGTTTATCTTTAAGGAGGATTTATTTTTATGGAAAACGCAATTATGGTTATGGCAGCATTAATTGGTGCAGGTATTACAATGGGTCTTGCTTCTATCGGTGCAGGTATTGGTGATGGTCTTGTTACTTCTAAATTTATCGAAGGTATTGCTCGTCAGCCAGAAGCAAAAAACACTTTATTCATGAACACTCTTATCTCTGTAGGTTTAATCGAAGCTATGCCAATCATTGCAACAGTTATTGCATTGATCATGCTTTATGCTAACCCACTTATTAAATAATTTGGGTAAACATTTAAATTTTAGATGTTTAGGAACGCATAAGGGGGCAATAAATTGATTGATATCAATATGACGATTGTGGCTCAAATCCTTAACTTCCTTATTTTGGTACTTATTTTAAAATTTGTAGCATATAAGCCTGTTATGAAAATGCTTAAAGAACGCGAAGAAAAAATCGCAAGAAGCATTGATGCCGCAGAAGCAGATGAACAAAAGGCTAAAGAACTGCTCGCTGAATATAATAAGCAATTAGCTGATGCCCGTATAAAAGCACAGGAAATTGTAGATAAAGCAATGAAACGTGCTCAAGAAGAACGTGATGCTAGCGTTGCTGAAACAAGACGTGAAATTGAGCAGATGAGAAAAGCCGCAAAAGAAGATATTGCTAGAGAACGTGAACGTGCAGCAATGCAGTTACGTGGTGAAATGGTAGCTTTATCCATGCAAGCAGCTGGCAAAATTATCGCTGCTAATATGGATAATAAAACAAATGAAAAATTGGTTAGTGATTTCATTGACCAGTTGGATAAAGATAAAATGGGTGGATTGCCATGCTGAATTTACAGTTAGCAAAAAAATACGCTGTGGCAATGTTTGAATTAGCTCAGGAAGAAAATAAGCTTGTAGAATATGGTGAACAATTAGCAGAAATTAGTACGCTTTTTAAAACTCAACCAGAATTAAAAGCTTTTATGAGTAATCCTCAAATTCAGCCATCAGCAAAAAAAGAACTGCTAAATAAAGTTTTTGGTAGCGATATTGAAAAATCAGTGCATAATTTTATGTTATTATTGATTGACAAACGTCGCATAGCATTAATTGAAGAGATAGTCGGTGAATATGAAGCTCTGTCTAATGAAGTTCGTAATATTGTAGTAGCACATGTTACTACAGCAGTTGCTATGGAAAAGCCACAAGAAAAAGCTTTAACTGCGAAATTAGAAGCTATTACCGGCAAGCATATTCAGCTAAAAACACATATTGATAAATCCATCATTGGTGGTGTCGTTGTAAAAATGGGCGACAAATTAATCGATGGTAGTGTAACTAGCAAAATTAAATCTTTAGGAAAGCAGTTAATGGCAAATTAAGTTATTTAAGTGGGGTGACAGAGTCGTTATGAAAATGAATCCAGAAGAAATAACAGCCATTATCAAGGATCAAATTAAAAATTATAATGTTGATTTAAATGTTGATGATGTAGGTACTGTTATTGAAATCGGTGATGGTATTGCACATATTCATGGCTTAGACAAAGCGATGTCAGGGGAACTGCTCGACTTTGGTAATGATATATATGGTATGGTCCTAAACCTTGAACAGGACAATGTCGGTGCCGTTTTATTAGGTGGCGACACAAAAATTAAAGAAGGAGATATCGTAAAACGTACTGGTAAAATCATGCAAGTACCTGTTGGGGAAAGTATGATTGGTCGTGTTGTTGACGCACTTGGTCGTCCAATTGATGGCAAAGGCCCTATTCATACAACACAGAGCCGTCCAATTGAATATCCAGCTCCTGGTATTGCTGATAGAAAATCAGTAAAAGAACCATTACAAACTGGTATTAAAGCAATTGATGCCTTAGTTCCAATTGGTCGTGGTCAGCGTGAACTTATCATCGGTGACCGTGGTACAGGTAAAACAGCTATTGCTGTAGATACAATCCTCAATCAGAAAGGTCAAAACTGTATTTGTATTTATGTAGCTATTGGTCAGAAAGCTTCTACAATCGCTCGTGTTGTAAAAACTTTTGAAGATCATGGTGCTATGGATTATACAATTGTAGTAGCAGCTACTGCTTCTGATAGTGCACCACTTCAATATATGGCTCCATATTCTGGTGTTACTATGGGTGAACATTTCATGTATCAAGGCAAACATGTACTTTGTGTATATGATGACCTTTCTAAACATGCTACTGCTTATCGTGCAATGAGCTTGTTACTTCGCAGACCACCAGGACGTGAAGCATATCCAGGGGACGTATTCTACTTACATTCTCGTCTTTTAGAACGTGCTGCTAAATTAAGTGATGAACTCGGTGGAGGTTCTATTACAGCTTTACCTATCATCGAAACTTTAGCAGGTGACGTATCTGGTTATATTCCAACAAACGTTATTTCTATTACAGATGGTCAGATTATGCTTCAGACAGAAGCTTTCTATTCTGGTATTCGTCCAGCTATTGACGTAGGTCTTTCCGTATCTCGTGTAGGTGGTAGTGCTCAGATAAAAGCTATGAAACAGATTGCTGGTCGTATGCGTCTTGACCTTGCTCAGTATCGTGAACTTGCAGCATTCGCTCAATTTGGTTCTGACCTTGATAAATCTACAAAAGAACAATTAGACCGTGGTGTACGTATGGTTGAAACATTAAAACAAGCACAGTATTCACCTTTAAAAGTAGATGAACAAATCCTTGTTATTTATACAGCTGTACGTGGTTTCTTAAGCGATATTCCTGTTAATCAGGTTGTTAACTTCCAACGTGATTTCTTGAAATTTATGAATTCAAATCACCCAGAAATTGGACAAACAATCGTTGAAAAACAAAAATTAGATGATGCTTTAGAAGCTTCTATCAATAGTGCTATTGAAGAATTTAAATCCACATATTCATATAATAAATAAGCAGTGAGGTGATTTAATTGGCTAGTTTACAGGACATACGCCGCAGAATAAAAAGCGTAAAAAGTACACAGCAAATCACTAAAGCAATGAAAATGGTTGCTGCTGCTCGTTTACGTCGTGCCCAAGAAGCGGCTGTATCCAACCAACCTTATGCTGAAAAAATGTATGAGGTTATTGCCGATGTAGCCTCTAATGCAGGAAGTTTTTCACATCCTCTGCTAGAAGTACGTGAAGAAGGTAAAACTTTATATGTTGTTTTAGCTTCCGATAAGGGTCTTGCAGGTGCTTATGCTAGTAATGTATTTAAAGAAACAATTTCTCATATCAAAGATGCAAAAAATACATCTATTATCACTGTAGGTCGTCGTGGTAAAGAATATTTCGTTCCACGTAAATATGATGTATTAAATTCTTATATGGGATTTACAGAACGTCCAGAGTATCAAAATGCTCGTCAAATTGCTGTTGAAATTATGGAGCATTTTAGTAAAGGTGACTATAAAGAAGTATATCTTGTATATACAAAATTTGTGTCAGCTATTTCTGCTATACCTCAGACAATTAAATTATTACCATTTACAGCACCAGAGTCCTCCGATCATAAACCTACTGCTGAATATATTTATGAACCATCAGCACAATCAGTGCTTGGATATTTATTACCGCAATATATTATTACAACAATATATGCATCATTATTACAATCAGCAGCAAGTGAACTAAGTTCACGTATGAATGCGATGAGCAATGCAACAGATAATGCTGAAGAACTCATCTCTAAACTTGATTTGCATTATAATAAAGTACGTCAGGCTGGTATTACTCGCGAAATTACAGAAATCGTGGGCGGTGCAGAAGCTCTGAAGTAAGGAGGTTTCACCTAAGTGGCAAAAGGTAAAATTGTACAGGTTATTGGACCTGTTGTTGATATAGAGTTTCCGGCAGAATCTTTGCCAGAAATTTTAAATGCTGTAACTATTAAAGGTAAATCTGGTGACATTGATATCGATTTAGTTGTTGAAGTTATGCAACATTTGGGTGACAATGTTACTCGTTGTATCGCTATGAGTTCTACTGACGGTTTGACTCGTGGCATGGAAGCTGAAGATACTGGTGCTCCAATCAGAGTTCCAGTAGGGGAAGCAACTCTTGGTCGTGTATTTAACGTACTTGGAAAAACAGTTGACCATGATGATACTCCTGTAGGCAACAAAGAATTTTGGCCTATTCATCGTCCAGCTCCAAAATTTGATGAACAAGAAACATCTACACAGATTTTAGAAACTGGTATTAAAGTCGTTGACCTTATCGCACCATATTCCCGTGGTGGTAAAATCGGTTTGTTCGGCGGTGCTGGTGTAGGTAAAACAGTTCTTATCATGGAACTTATTCATAATATCGCAACTCAACATGGTGGATATTCTGTATTCTCTGGTGTTGGTGAACGTACTCGTGAAGGTAATGACCTTTGGTCTGAAATGAAAGAATCTGGCGTTATCGATAAAACTGCTTTAGTTTATGGTCAGATGAACGAACCACCTGGAGCACGTATGCGTGTTGCTTTAACTGGTCTTACAATGGCTGAATATTTCCGTGATGTTCAAAATCAGGACGTATTATTATTCATTGATAATATTTTCCGTTTCATTCAGGCTGGTTCTGAAGTATCCGCACTTTTAGGTCGTATGCCATCTGCCGTTGGTTATCAGCCAACACTTGGTACAGACGTAGGTGCTCTTCAGGAACGTATTACTTCTACTAAAAAAGGTTCTATCACATCTGTTCAGGCTGTATATGTTCCTGCCGATGACTTAACTGACCCTGCTCCAGCAGCAACATTTGCTCACTTGGATGCAACAACAGTATTGTCTCGTCAGATTGCAGAGCTTGGTATTTATCCAGCAGTAGACCCACTTGATTCTACTTCTCGTATTCTTGACCCACATGTAATCGGTGAAGACCATTATGAAGTAGCTCGTGGTGTACAGGCTATTTTACAGAAATATAATGAACTTCAAGATATTATCGCTATCTTAGGTATGGAAGAATTATCTGATGAAGATAAGCTTACTGTAGCTAGAGCACGTAAAATTCAAAGATTCTTATCTCAGCCATTCTTCGTTGCTGAACAGTTCACAGGTACACCAGGTAAATATGTACCATTAAAAGAAACTATTCGTGGCTTTAAAGAAATTTTAGCAGGTAAATATGATGACTTACCTGAAAGTGCTTTCTATATGGTTGGTAGCATTGACGAAGTTGTTGAGGCAGCAAATAAAATGAAGAAGGAGGGATAATTTATGGCTAAAATAAAGCTAGAAATTATTTCTCCAAATAAAGTTGTTTATAGTGCTGATATTGATATGTTAATCGTGCGCTCTATTGCTGGGGATTTAGGTATTATGCCAAAACATGCTCCGCTTCTTGCAGGGCTTGTTCCTCATGCAATGAGAGCTATGATTGACGGCACTGAAAATCTTATTGCAGTTAGCGGTGGTTTTATTCAGGTTCAACCTGATAAAATTATTGTACTTGCAAGTGCAGCAGAACTTCCTATTGAAATTGATATCAATAGAGCGAAAAAAGCTTATGAACGTGCACAAAAACGTTTGGAAAGCTTTAAAGAAAATCCAGAAGTTAAGAGTGATGTTGATACACTTCGCGCTAGAGCTGCACTCGAACGTGCTAAAGCAAGACTTAAAGCAACTAAAACAGATATTGGTTAATATTTAATTAGTTTTATGTAAAAACGGTTGTAACTTAATTTAGCTACAACCGTTTTTATTTTAAAGGTGATAATATGATTTTTAGCAATATAAAAAATATAGATTTAACCACTATAGATGAACGAATTAAATTTTGTGTAGATTATTTTAATGAACATGATTTAATAAATTATAATGCAGGAACATATCAAACAGACAGAGAGGATATTTGTTTTCGCATTGATGAATATGAAACACAAATTGCTCAGGAAAGATATTGGCAAGCACATGAAAAACATATAGATGTATATATTTTATTAAAGGGACAAGAACGCATAGATGTTAATATTTATGAAGGTGTAATTTATCATCGTGATAAGATAGACGATATGTTGATGTTAGAAGAAATGCCATACACAAATATTAATTTTTTGAGCAATTTTGGTGATATTTTAGTTTGTAATCCAAATGAAGCGCATAAGACAGGAATTCATATGGATTTAAAGAATAAATTTAAGATAGCTTTATTTAAAATTAGAATTTAATTTGGGAAATAAAAAAGAGCAATCATATGATTGCTCTTTTTTCTATTATTATTTTACAACAGTAACGTTTACTGCACGAAGTTTGCTAGCATCACGGCTGTCAGCTTCTGTATCGAAAGTAACTTTTTGACCTTCTTCTAAAGTTTTGAAGCCTTCGGAATTGATAGCGGAGAAATGAACGAATAAATCTCCAGATCCATCATCATTAGTAGTGTACGAATACATCGTTGCCTGTCTCATCAGAGATGAAACCATAGCCTTTTTGGTTGTTAAACCATTTAACTGTACCTGTTCCCATTATAAAATCCTCCTTAGGATATAAAATATAATCAGTGCAGAGGTCAAACTAAAAAACACATAAGAATCTTCCACACTTATTAAGAGGAGGACTAAGACGTGACTTTAATTGTGTTCCAAAACAAGACTGAATATCTTAATAGTAGCATGGGAAGTATAATTTGTCAATTTACAAAATAACACATATCATAATTATTTTTTATAGTTGAATTAATTTTTAGATTTACATATTTACAATAAAATTTGACATAATAAATAGATGATGATATATTTATAAGTCGATAATAAATTTTATAAGTTAAAATCATTTATTTTTCGATATAAAATATAGACATATATATATTATCGAGAGATAAAAATTTTATTTGTCCAGAAAGGGTGATTAGATGAATGGAATAATGTTAGTTGGTTGTGCTATTATAATTTTTTTTCTAGCCTATAGAATTTATGGTCGTTGGTTATTACATACTTGGGGTGTTGATGAAAATGCAAAAACACCTGCTTTTAAATATAATGACGGTCAAGATTTTACACCAGCATCTAAATTTACGGTATTTTCTCATCAATTTTCTTCAATAACAGGTGCAGGCCCTGTAACTGGCCCAATTATTGCAGCTATGTATGGCTGGCTTCCTGCTTTTTTATGGATTATCGTAGGTGGTATTTTCTTTGGAGCAGTACAGGATTTCACTGCATTATATGCTTCTGTGAAAAATGAAGGTAAATCCATGGGTATGTTAATTGAACATTATATTGGTAAAACAGGCAGACGTTTATTTTTGTTATTCTGTTGGTTATTCACTTTATTAGTAATAGCTGCTTTTGCTGATATAGTAGCGAATACTTTTAATGGATTTAGTAAAGATGGTGCATTAATAACACCAAACGCAGCAGCAGCTTCAATATCCATGTTATTTATTTTTGTAGCTATTTTATTTGGTTTATTCATTAAGAAATTTAAACCGAATGAAAAAGTTCGTCTTGTTTTAGGTATTATTTTATTAATTGCTATGCTTGCTGTGGGTATTGCTTTTCCAATTTATTTAGATAGAATGATTTGGCTCTATGTAGTATTTGCTTATATATTTGCAGCTTCTGTAATGCCTATGTGGATTTTAAAACAGCCTCGCGATTATTTGAGTACATTTTTACTTTTAGCAATGATTGCTGGTGGTGTTATCGGTGTATTAGCGGTAAATCCAACAATTAATATGCCAGCTTTTGTAGGTTTTAATGTAAATGGAAAAGATTTATTCCCAATTTTATTTATAACTATTGCTTGTGGTGCCGTTTCTGGTTTCCATAGCTTAGTATCTTCAGGTACTTCTTCTAAAACTATCTCTAATGAAAAAGATACTTTATTTGTTGGTTATGGTTCTATGCTTGTAGAGTCTGTTTTAGGTGTTGTTTCTTTAGTAATTGTTTGTTCTGCTGCTACTAATGGTCAGTTGCCAGAAGGCACACCTTTCCAGATTTTCTCCACAGCTGTAGCTGGATTTTTCGCTATGTTTGGTATGCCACATGATATAGCAAATTGTATTTTGACTATGTGTGTATCAGCTTTAGCTCTTACTTCATTAGATGCAGTAGCTCGTATTGGCCGTATGTCTTTCCAAGAATTATTCAGTGTAGATGAAGGTCAAGAAATGAGTTTTGTACAAAAATTATGTACAAATAAATATTTTGCTACACTTATAACTTTATTTATTGGTTATTTATTATGCCTTGGTGGTTATATGAATATCTGGCCATTGTTTGGAGCTGCTAATCAGTTATTATCTGCATTAGTACTTATTTCTTTGGCTGTATTCTTAAAAACAACTGGAAGAAAAGGTTTTATGCTTTATATTCCAATGGTAGTTATGTTCTGCGTTACTTTGACAGCTTTAGTAGAGGCTGTGTATGCAATTGTTGTAAAATTATCTATGGGACAATTTGTTTTTGCTGTAGATGGATTACAGTTAATTATCGCGCTTGCTTTGATGATACTTGCAATTTCTGTAGCTGTTCATTGTGGTAGAGAACTTGCTGGTGCTAAAGATAATAGTAAAGCTGAATTAAATAATTAATAAAAAGAGTGATAGGTATTTTTGAACTGCACCCCAAAAGTTGGACAAAAAACAACTTTTGGAGGTGCAGTTTTTTTATGACTAAATACTCAAATGAATTTAAAGTTAAAGCAATTAAAATGGTTTTAAAAGGAGATTCTATTTCTCATGTAGCTAAAATTCTAAACATGCCAAACACAGCTTCTCTTTGCAGATGGATATTTCATTATGAAAATGGTGGCATCTCACAACTTCTTCATAAAAATCTTAAATATACTCCTATCTTTAAGCAAAAAGTTATTGAATATAAATGGCTACATCATTTATCATTAAATCAAACAGCAGCCAAATTTTCCATTCCTAATACTGGTACAATTTCTACATGGGAAAAGTTGTATCATTCTTATGGCTTTTCTGGCTTACTTGCTAAGAAACGAGGTAGACCATCTATGAAAAAATCTAAATCTAAATACAAAGTTAACAAACCTAAAAAAGAACTTTCTTATGTTGAAAAATTGGAACAAGAAGTTTATCAATTAAGGATGGAAAATGACCTATTAAAAAAGTGGCATGCCTTAATGAAGCAATGGGAAAAGGAAGGAAGACACTAGTTTTAGTAATTGCTAAATTAAGGAAAAAATATACTCTAAAAGCCCTATTAAACTATACAAAATTAGCTAAAAGCACATATTATGATGCATTAAAAAAATTATCTAGAGAAGATAAATATAAAGGATTAAAAACATTAATTCATAATATTTGTAATAAAAATCATGGAAGATATGGATATAGAAGAGTAACTATGCAGCTGCATAAACAAGGGATAAAAATCAATCATAAAGTAGTTATGAGATTGATGAAAGAAGAAAATTTAACATGCAAAGTAAGGAAATACAAATCGTATAGAGGGCAAGAAGGAAAAATAGCTAAAAATATATTAAATAGAAATTTCAAAGCAGAAAAACCAAACGAAAAATGGGCAACAGATGTAACAGAATTTGCATTATGTAATGAAAAAATATACTTATCACCAATAATAGATTTATATAACGGAGAAATAATAAGTTATAAAATATCGAAAAGACCAATACTAAAGCAAGTATTAGATATGGTAGAAGATGCAACAAGAAAGATAAAAGAAACAAAAGGGATAATTCTACACTCAGACCAAGGATGGCAGTATCAGAATAAAAAATATCAAAAATTATTAAAAGAAAAAGGCATTATCCAAAGCATGAGCCGAAAAGGCAATTGCTTAGATAATGCCGTAATAGAAAATTTCTTTGGTTTACTAAAAAGCGAATTATTCTATTTAAAAAAATTCAAATCCGTTGAAGATTTTATAAAAGAGTTAAAATCTTATATAAAATATTATAATACAAAACGGATAAAGATAAAACTAAAAGGACTTAGTCCTGTAGAATACAGAACTAAGTCTCAATTAGTAGCTTAATTAATATGTCCAATATTTTGGGTGCATATCAATATTGTCCTCTTTTTGTATTTGCATTATTAGATATCTCTTTCGTCGATAGCAGTTTCAAGCGCTATTTTAATCATATTATCAAAGGATTGTTCACGTTCTTTAGCTGTAGTTTCTTCACCTGTAAATAAGTGATTACTTACAGTAAATACGCCAAGTGCTTGTACATTATAACGAGCAGCAAGCATATAAAGAGCAGAAGTTTCCATTTCTACAGCAAGACAGCCATATTGGATTAATTTTTGCAAATCAACTTCTTCATCATAGAAACGGTCTTGGCAATATACATTACCAATTTTTACAGGAATGTTTAATTTTTTAGCGTGGTGATATGCTTTGCCTAATAATTCAAAATCAGCAAGTGGAGCATAATGAAGTCCATCACCAAAAGTGCGAACAATAATGCCGCTATCAGTAGTTGTTCCTTGAGCGATAACGACATCGCGAACATGAACATCATCTTTTAAACCACCACAAGTACCAACGCGAATTAATTTTTTAGCATGGTAATCGCAGATTAATTCATGTGCATAGATAGAAATAGAAGGAATACCCATACCAGTTCCTTGGATAGAAACTTTATGGCCTTTATAAGTTCCAGTATAGCCAAACATATTGCGAATATGATTGTAGCAAACAGGATTTTCTAGAAATTTTTCAGCGATGTATTTTGCACGTAATGGGTCGCCAGGAAGTAAAACGACATCAGCAACTTCTCCAATTTTGGCTTCAATATGATTACTCATAACAATACCTTCTTTCATTAATAATTTTATGAGATATAAGAATATCTATAAAAATTTTATCATAATGAATGAAAAAATGCAGGGATTATCCTGCATTTTTAAATTAACAATGTTCGATTGTAGCACCGAGGTATTTATTGACGATTTCAACAGCACAATAATCGCCACACATAGAGCAAGCAGTTGTGCCTTCTGGATTGCGTGAAGCGCGTCTTTGACGAGCTGTTTGTGGGTCGATAGCTAAATTCATTTGTTCTTCCCAATCAAGTTTTTTACGAGCTTTAGCCATATTTAAATCCCAATCTTTGGCACCAGGTACATTTTTTACGATATCAGCAGCATGAGCGGCAATTCTAGTTACAATAACACCATCTTTTACATCTTGAACATTTGGTAAAGCAAGATGTTCAGCAGGAGTTACATAGCAAAGAAAATCTGCACCGCAAGAAGCTGCCATAGTTCCACCGATTGCAGCAGTGATATGGTCATATCCAGGAGCAATATCAGTAACAAGTGGGCCAAGAACGTAAAATGGAGCATTATGACAAATGCTTTTTTGCAATTTCATATTTGTAGCTATTTGGTCAAATGGTACATGACCTGGACCTTCAACCATGACTTGTACACCTCTATCCCAAGCGCGTTTTACAAGTCCACCTAAATTTAAAAGTTCTTGAATTTGAGCATGGTCAGTAGCATCAGCAAGACAGCCAGGACGAAGACCATCGCCAAGACTCATAGTAACATCATATTTTGCACAGATATCTAAGATATCATCATAGCGTTCATAGAGTGGATTATTTTTTTCATTATAGAGCATCCAGCCTGTGATGAATGAACCACCACGACTAACTACGTCCATATAACGACCTTCTGCTTTCATGCGATTGATTACATCCATAGTTACACCGCAGTGAATAGTCATGAAATCAGCACCATCTTTGGCTTGTTTTTCAATGGCATGAAGTAAATCTTCTTCCGTCATTTTCACGACAGCACCATGAGCTTTGATGGCATCAACTGTTGCCTGATAAATTGGCACAGTTCCTACCATTACAGTGGAATGTTTTAAAATAGCTTGACGAGAAGCATCAATATTATTTCCTGTGCTTAAATCCATTACAGAATGAGTACCAGATGCGATAGCGACATTTAATTTTTCGATTTCAGGAGCTGGGTCAGGAAAAGCACTAGATGTGCCGATATTAGCATTTACTTTAGTACAAAGTCCTTCGCCTACACCATAAGGGTGTAAATTTTGATGATTGATATTAGCACAAATAGCGATAGTACCATTGGCAACGCGTTCACGAAGTGTTTCAATATCCATTTTTTCTTCTTGAGCTACGATTTTCATTTCATCAGTGATTTTACCAGCTCTAGCTGATTGCATTTGTGTCATTGTCATAATTTTGCCTCCATAATATAAGTGATAAATGGCAAAAAAATAAGCAGATATGCAAAGAAAGTTGCAAATCTGCCTTGATAATCATTTATTTGCCACTTCCCTACGTTGGTCTTAACCAAATCAGGTTCTAAGGGTCGGAATATTTCCTCTCAGCTTTTATAAGCACCCCTAGTGGATTTTTTCAATTTTCTTATATTATAGTTTATTCTTCAAGAAAAAACAAGATTTTAAAAATGAAAATAAAAAAAGGATATCATTTGATATCCTTTTATTGTTTAATT
>OODJ01002134.1_pt1 | contig 13669 bp, 12 predicted proteins | sample 1671611 | NCBI WGS metagenome assembly OODJ01 (sample SAMN06348174, study PRJEB24527) | human gut metagenome | biome: human gut; feature: ankylosing spondylitis patient; material: feces | host: Homo sapiens | place: China | collected 2015-10 | reverse complement strand
TCGCGCCGACCGACTGCGTCTCCATGCCGAGACCGAACAGCAGCCCGTCCGACCAGACGTGCAGATAGTCCGAGTAGCCGCTGAGCTTGAGCTCACCGACGACCTTCGGATTTGTCGGCTCGGTCAGATCGACCGCGAAGATCGGGTCGGTCTGGCGATAGGTGCACAGATAGCCGTAATCACCGTCAAAGCGCGCGGAGAACACCTGCTCTCCTTCCGCAAGGCCGGTCACGCTGCCGACGGTCTTGAGCGAGTCATCGAGCACATAGACATCGTTGCGCGTCTGCATGCCGTCTTCGTCCGCCTTCGTGTTTTCAAAGTCATGCTTCTCGTCACGGTAGACACTGTAGGAATAGGTCTGCTCGGTCGTGGCCATACGCAGATAGCCATCACGCTCGTCGAGCGAGAACTGATTATTGAGCGCACCGGGCACCGCACCGTTGGCGGCAAAGGTGAGCTTGCCGTCCGCGATCGCGAAGCGGTTGACGACCGTGTTCACATTTGAGGTATAGTCCGTGACAGTATAGCTGCCGTCCTTATAGGTCTTGCCCGCACCGTCATCGTAGATGCTCGCGCACAGGTAGAGGTTCCCCTTGTTCATATACACGTTGTCGCCGCCGCCGAGCACGGACTGACTCGACAGCCGCTCGCCGGAGGCAATGTCATACGATGCCGCGACCGCATAGGTCATCGAGCCGCCGTCCGGCATCAGACCGATGCTGCTGCAGGGCACGACCGTTGCCGTGTCGCCATCATACAGCCGGGGGGAAAACGTCGCCTCGTCGCCCTTTTGCGGGTTCGTGGGGTAATACGACGAGCACAGGTAGAGCACGCCATCGATCATGCGCGAGGCGATCTTGTAGCCGTCCTGCCCGAACGACTTGACAAGCGCCGGCGCGGTCGGATCGGTCACGTCATAGATATCGACTGCGACGTAATCCTTGCCGAAGCCGGTCGCCTTGTCATCCGTGCCGCCCGTGGCCGTCCAGTCGGAATAAGACGAGATGACGACCGCGCGGCCATCCGCCAGATACAGCTCCGTCGGCAGTTTTTCCTGCGTGTGGGTCTGACCGTCCTCGGTCGTCGTCTGCTCCCAATCCTGACCGACAAAGACATTGGACACGTCCGTGACGTCCGCGCCGTCCGCCTGCATGACGATCAGTTCGCTGCCGCGCAGGATGTAGATATACGTGCCGTCGGTCTTGACGATATCGCCCTCGTCGACGCCCGCGACCTGCACGTTCGTGCCGGAGTAGAATGTGCCCTCGCCTTCACCGTCGCCTTTGCCGCCGGACTCCGGGTCGTCGGAAGCGCCGTCGGTCATATTGAGGGACTTGTCGCGGTCCGCAATCGCTTTCTGCGCATCGGTCAGCGCGGAGTAGACCTCGCTATAGCTCTTGGCAAAGGTCAGGCCGCCGGCCGCCACCGTCTTGCCAGTCTGCCCATCCTTTCCGCAGGCGGTCAGCAGTGCGAGCGACAGGCACAGCACCAGAAATCCTGAAAAAAACTTTTTCATAGCACACCTCTATGGTTCGATGGTTTTCAACTGCATTGTACAGGATTGGACGCGCGCGGTCAAGAAATGTTCCGAAAAAAACGGAAGGGCGCCTGCGGGCGTCCTTCCGTCTGGGTCATCCATACCGTTATGCGCCGAGGTACGCCGCGCGCACCGCGTCGTTCGTCAGCAGTTCCTCACCGCTGCCGGTGAGCGTGATGCGGCCGGTCTCGAGCACGTAGCCGATATCGGCGATCTTGAGGGCCATGTTTGCGTTCTGCTCAATGAGCAGGATCGTCACGCCCTGCTTGTTGATCTCCTGAATGATGGAGAAGATATCGCGCACGACCAGCGGCGCGAGACCGAGCGACGGCTCGTCCATCATGAGCAGCTTCGGGCGGCTCATGAGCGCACGGCCGACCGCGAGCATCTGCTGCTCGCCGCCGGAGAGCGTGCCGCCGGCCTGCCAGCTGCGCTCTTTCAGGCGCGGGAACAGGCTGTAGACCCACTCGAGGTCCTCTGACAGATCGTCCTTGCGCAGGTAAGCGCCGATCTTCAGGTTTTCCAGCACGGTCATGTCCGGGAAAATGCGGCGTCCCTCCGGCACGAGCGTCACGCCCTGCGTGACGATCTGGGTCGGGTCCTTGCCGGGGCCGCGCCAGAACGAACCGGTTTCGTTGTCGAACAGGTTGACGTTCACCAGCCACTTGAGCTTTTCCATAGCCCCGCGGCTTTTGTTGGCGTTCGGGCCGGAGCAGGCGGGGTTCATGCCCCAGGCGAACAGGCCGTCGAGCTTGCCTTCGACCATGCGGTCAAAGATGGACATCCACATGTAGTCGGTCCGCTTCTTGTCGGCGTCGAGGCGCGGGACGTAGCTGTAGGCCACATCGGGCGTCACGCCGGGATAGAGCGACATGAGGAAGCTCGCCGTGTACTTGGGCCGGTTGCCCCACCAGTTGGCACTGTTGGGGATCTTGGTGACCGGGGTATTGGCCTTGTTGAACTGGGCCAGGGTCTGCCAGGGAGCCAGCGGCAGGCCGATATAGCCGGGCAGCACATGGTACAGCAGGGCATGGTCCGTGGAGCCCTGCACGTTGGGCTCGCCACGCAGGGCGTTGATGCCGCCGCCGGCCACACCGATGTTGCCCAGCAGCAGCTGCACCAGCGTGGAGCAGCGGATGTTCTGCACGCCCACGGTATGCTGGGTCCAGCCCAGGGCATACAGGATGGTGCCGGCCTTGTCGGGCTTGCCGGTGGCACAGAACTGCTTGTAGACCTTGAGCAGGTTCTCTTCGGAAACACCCGTGATGTCGGAAACGTTCTTCAGGGTGTAACGCGAATAGTGCTTCTTCATCAGGTTGAAGACGCAGCGTTCGTGCTTCAGTGTGGCGTCACGCAGCGGAGCGCCGTCCGGGCCCTTTTCAAAGCCCCACTTGCTCTGGTCATACTTGCGCGCCTTGGCGTCATAGCCGCTGAAAAGGCCATCCTTGAAGTCATAGCCCTTGCCGACGATGAACGAGGCGTTGGTATAGTTGACGACGTAATCGTGGAAATAGCTGTTCGATTCCAGGATATAGTTGACCATACCGCCCAGGAACGCGATATCCGTACCGGAGCGCAGCGGCACATGATAATCGCAACGGGCGGACGTACGGGAGAACTTGGGGTCGACGTGGATAAGCGCCGCACCGTTGTCCTTGGCCCGCATGATCCATTTGAACGAAACAGGATGATGTTCAGCGGCATTGCTGCCGATAATAAGAACCACGTCGGCATTCTTGATGTCGATCCAGTGGTTGGTCATAGCACCGCGTCCGAACGACTCTGCCAGAGCCGCAACAGTGGGGCTGTGTCAGACCCGGGCCTGGTGGTCCATCTGGACAACACCCAGGCCGCGCATGGCTTGATGGATAACGGCGCATTCCTCGTTGGAGGCATGCGAGGTGCCCATCATGAAAATGCTTTCCAGACGGTTGACCGTCTGGCCTTTGCTGTTTTTGAGGATAAGATCCTTGTCACGCGTATCCTTCACGCGACGGGCGATCTTTTCCAGCATCCATCCCCAGTCCTTCTCTTCCCACTTTTCACTGTAGGGCGCCCGGTACAAAGGCTTGGTGAGGCGGTGCGGGTTCGTGTACATGGAGAACAGGGCTGCGCCCTTGGCACACAAGGCACCTTCGTTGACAGGGAAGTCAGGGTCGCCTTCCGTACTGACGAGCTTGCCGTCGCGCACGTAAGCGATGACCTGACAGCAGACAGCGCAGAACGGACAGATCGTGATGACTTCCTTCGCGCCTTCTATTTTGAGACTCCCGGCATAGGCCTGGGCCTCGCCGAGGTTGAAACCGAACTGGCTGAGCGAGAGACAGAGTGCACTCACGCCTGCCAGTTTCAGGAATCCCCTTCGTGTGTAGCTCATAGGCTTCCTCTCCTGGGTCAGGATGAAACAGAGAACATGCCGGAGGGAGTGCTTGCCTGACGGCTGCGAGCTCCGGCACGTTTTTTCTGTGAAGCGTTCCTGAAACAAGGCGCCCCACAAAAAATATTTTATGAAATCGTAGCACCGAAACAAAAACTTAGCAAGGGGATACGACAAATAAACAACGTTGTTCAAAACGGGACAAGAGCATCCGCTCACCCCGGAAGTCTGCCCGGATAAGCTCCTTCCTTCGTTGCGAATTTGCGTGACAAACAGGAACAACCGGCAAGGCCGACTTCGCGCGGATCCTGGCATCTTTCCTTAAAAAAGCATGAGGTGAGCCCTCTTGCGGTCTCCCATGGATAGTCTGCCCGTCCCGCATGCAGAAACAAGTAAGCGGTCCAGGCATGTTCTCTGTAAGACCCGTACCAGACCGTGAGGGTACGTCCCCAGCGGGCGACCAGCAAGGTCTCGCCTATTTTAGATGTCATATTCATCCGGACAGCCTGCTCCCCCAAAACGCCCCCGGGGACGCTCTTCTGCCTGTTGCCTATCTACCAAGAAACGTTTAGCCTTTTTCAAACTCTTAGGGAGGATCATATGCAGAAAGTCCTGACGCTCACGGCAACCTGTCTCTTGGGTATCCTTCTTTGCGCATCCGCAGCACTGGCTGATGAAGTAAAGACCGACCACTTTACGCTGAACCTTCCCTCCGGCTGGACGCAACCCCAGCCTGTCCAGTCTGCCCAGGGCGCGACCATGGCCATCCTCCAGAACGCCGCCGAACAGACCGTCGTCACTGTGGCCGTCACACCTGTCCCGCTTTCCGCCAAAGATCTCGCGATCCAGACCATTGCCAATATGAAGGCTGCCGGTTTCACGACCTCCGAACCTGTGGCTTCCGGCGATTCCTATGTGGGAGAATTCTCCAAAGAGCAGGTCAAGGGCATCAGCTATTTCAGTGCCAACGGCAAGCTCGGCAGCGTCATCACCATCATGGGAGCTTCCCTCGATGCCGGTAAGAAGATGCTGAAGGACAATCTCAAGCCTGCCGACAGCAAGCTCTTCCCCACTGATTTCTAGCCGCTGCACTCCTCCGCTTTGCACACGTAACGGCCCCCGTCCCACAGGACGAGGGCCGTTGTTTATGTTTGAACGCATACAAGATGTCAAAAAAGCGGGATTTATCTCGCTTTGGCCAAGGTGTTGCCACCGACGGATTTTGATCCGTCCGCATCGCCATAACCAACTGTCAGCACATGAAATTCTATTCTGGTTGCTGCAACCACCAATCAAGGAAGCACCCATCATGCAACCCAACAGACTTTATAGAGATACAAGGTAACATACTTGATATATTTAATATATTTTACGAAAAGTCGAAATCTATAGCAAAAGGCCATGAGGTCATCCTCGTGGCCTTAAACTTTGTCTGGACCCTTCTCCAATCTTTGGTCTTCAAACCCAAAATTTGCGTAAAATATGGCTCTTATCCACTTCATCGAACGTGAGCTGGTCCTCGAAGAAGAGATGTTCAACCGTGGCAAGGACCGCTTCTTTGCCAACATTGCCCGCCTCAAGGAGCAACGCAACGAAGGCGGCACCACCTACGGCAAGATGCTGCTCAAGCGTGGCATCGCTCCCCTCGCCGCCGCCATCACCGCCTTCATGGAGAAGGCCAACAGCGGCACTGCCGGACGCAGACACATGGCCGTGGCCCTGCTCAAGGACATAGCCCCCGACGTGGCCGCCTTCATCACCCTGCGTACCGCCATCGCCCCCCTCACCTCCGAGCCCATGCTCCAGAACGTGGCCGTGCGTGTAGGCCGCGAGATCGAGGCCGAGCTGCGCCTGAGCAACCTCAAGCAGAACGACGCCGACCGCTACGCCATGACCCAGCGGTACATCTAGGGCCACAAGTCCCGCAAGTATCGCAGCACGGTGCTGCGGTATGCCTACGGCAAATCCACCACGGTGGACTTCGAGCCGTGGCCCCTGGCCCAGTGCCTCCATCTTGGGCAGAAGCTCATCGAGCTGGCCATCGACAGCACCGGCATCTTCGCCATCGAGCTGACCTCCAACAAGGTCCGCAAGGGCAACAAAGACATGGCCGCCTACAGTCTGGTCATGACCCCGGCCCTCAAGGAATGGATGGACGACCACCTCGAATCCCGTTCCATCATGGCCCCCGCCTACATGCCGACCCTCATCCCGCCCAAGCCGTGGGAGGGTGCCTGCGGTGGCGGCTACTACTTCCAGGCCATGCGTCCGCTGTCCGTGGACCCGGAGACCGGTGACGAACCGGATGGCAGCCGGGAGCATCCCTTCGCCTTCCTCTACGGCATGGACGTGAAGAACGGCAGCTACTACAGCTACGAAGGCAAGCTCTGGCTGGCCAAGGCCGACATGCCCGCCTGCGTCTGGGTGCCCGGCACAGCAGGCCTGTGGCAGTGGTAAGAGGTCATGGGATGATGACGCCCGGACACGACAACTATCCGGCCCCCATGGTCCCACCCCACCCCTGCCAGCATGAAGGGGACATCTCGGTCCTCAACGCCGCTCTGGCGGAAATCAAGGACACCCTGCGCGACCTCAAGGACCTGCTGGCCTCCAATGCAGCCCTGGAGGAACAGGCCATCATCACCCGCAACTCCCTGAAGGAAATCAATGAACGCCTCCGCAGCGTGGAGCTGGAACAGGCCAGGAGCAAGGGAAACAGCAAGTGGACGGACAGGATAGTCTGGGCCATCACCTCTGCGGCCCTTGGCGGGGCCGTGGCGCTGGCTGTAAAAATGTGATTGCCAATGGGCAATTTTTAGGCTAGGCTGTCAAAAGAAAACAGGAGGAAGTGCTGCGAACACTCCCTCCTGCCTGCATGATGTTGTAGCCGGGTAGTTGATAAAACTCTCCTCGAATCATGCGTCTAAATCGTGTTTTAATGTTGTAGAGACCCCTGCTTAGTGCCAGCTAAGTGGGGGTTTTCTCATCCCTAGCCGATGAATCGGTCGATGAGGTCCAGGGAGGACATGATGTCCAGCACGCGGACCATTACATCGAGCAGGAAGATAATCATCTTCATGATTGCTCCAGTAATAGGTTTCCCGGCTACGTAATCAGTGCATCGCACGACTGAGGAGCAATCTTGATAAGTTGGTTATACCCAAAACCCCATAAAAAGTCAAGAGGAATCCTCTTTAATTAAATCATATATACAGATGGCCGTCAATCACTTTTTTACAAAAGTAAAAATATTGCCGCGAGACCCAATGGAAGTTCAGTCCCCAAAGACAGAGCTATCCTAAAAAGTCCTATCGGCCATCAGTCCACGGCCTTGACGGGACGGCCCGCCTGAACGCGCTTTGAAAAGTAGTTGCGTTTTCGTAATACGGCGGCTATCCTTTTCTAAGAAAAAGGCGGAGAGTGCTGGTAACACTCCCCGCCCCGGCAGAGATCGTGGGTATGTTTTCTCCCACTACGGGAGCCGTCCCTTGCCGGTAAACGGTATTCTCAGAACAGCCCCTGATAGCGTTGGCCCGCCGTCAGGGGCCTTTCCATATCCATCGTGTGACGGCTAGAACTCATTCATGAGCAGCCGTTTCAGGACTTCAGCGAACAGGTTCGCGAGGACCTGGACGCAGAAATCCATGAACGCCTGGTTCATGGGCATCCCTCCTTGTTGGTGTCTCTCTGCCTTTGGACACACAGCAAGGGAACGACATACCGCCGACGATTTTACAGCAAGGCCCCGCCTCTTTCAAGCAAACGAAGGAGACGGGGCTTTTTTTCGTCCCCTCCTCCGCCGGACCACACGACAAACACACCACACCAAGGAACGACCACCATGTCCGAACGCAACCAACGCGGCACCGAAGCCGAGCTGGCGGGCCTCCACGGCCTGCTGTCCCAATACTTCAGTGCCCGCCTCAACTCCGGGGAAGCCCTCACCTCCAGCGAGCTGAACGTCATCAGGCAATTCCTGAAGGACAACGGCATCGACTGCGTGGGCAGCGAGAACCCCGTCATCAACGACATCACCAGGAACCTGCCCTCGTTCGATGACGACATGGACGGGCAGGACAGCACCGGTCTGCTCAACTAGCGACCATCCCCCAGAACCTTCGACCATCCCCGTGGGTGTCCTTGTGGCACCTGCGGGGATTTTTTTTGAGGTCACGAACCATGGCAAACAGCAGCAACCTATCCCCCAAGTGCACTCCCCTGCCGGACAAGCTCCGGGACTTCCGCACCTTCCTCGTCCTGGTCTGGCGTCACCTCGGCCTGCCCGACCCCACCCCGGTCCAGCTCGACATCGCCCGCTGGCTCCAGTACGGCCCGCGCCGCAGCGTGACCGAAGCCTTCCGTGGCGTGGGCAAGAGCTGGATTACGGCGGCCTTCGTGGTCTGGAGCCTGCGTATGGACCCGCAGCTCAAGTTCATGGTGCTGTCGGCCTCCAAGGACAGGGCCGACAACTTCACCTCGTTCTGCCTGCGTCTCATCAACGACATCCCCGTCCTGCAATGCCTCATCCCCAGGGCGGAACAGCGATGCTCCAAGCTCTCCTTCGACGTGGCCCCGGCCAAGCCCGACCAGGCCCCCAGCGTCACCAGCAAGGGCATCTTCAGCCAGATTACCGGGGGCCGCGCCGACATCATCATCGCCGACGACATCGAGGTGCCCAACAACTCCTACACCCAGATGATGCGGGACAAGCTCTCCGAGGCCGTCAAGGAGTTCGACGCCATCCTCAAACCCGGCGGGCGCATCATCTATCTGGGCACCCCCCAGACCGAGCAGAGCCTCTACAACTCCCTGCCCGACCGTGGCTACAGCGTCCGCGTCTGGCCCGCCAGGTTCCCTTCTGAGGACCAGTTGGTGAATTATGGGGAAACACTCGCGCCTTTCATTTTGAAGGCTCTGGAGGCCGGTTCCGGGCTGTCTGGGGCCACTACGGACCCGCGCCGCTTCTCGGACGACGACCTCCTGGAGCGCGAGCTGTCCTATGGCCGTGCCGGTTTCCAGCTCCAGTTCATGCTGGATACCCGGCTCTCGGATGCCGAGCGGTATCCCCTGAAACTTGCCGACCTCATCATCATGGGCTGCGGTGCCTCTGATGCCCCGGAAAAGCCCATCTGGGCGTCGGGAGTGGGCAACGTCATCAACGACCTGCCCTGCGTCGGTCTGAACGGCGACAGGTATCATTCTGCCGCGTTCCTGGCCGGCTCGTGGGTCCCGTACACCGGGGCCGTCATGGCCATCGACCCTTCCGGCAGGGGCACCGACGAGACCGCCGTGGTGGTGCTGAAAATGCTCAACGGCTTCCTCTACCTGACGGCCATCCGGGCCTACACGGACGGCTACTCCGAGGAGACCCTCAAGGCCATCGTCAAGCTGGCCAGGGAACAGCAGGTGAACAGCGTGGTCATCGAGGCCAACTTCGGTGACGGCATGTTCACCCGGCTCATCGGCCCCTACTTCACCCGCGACTACCCCTGCCACATCGAGGAGGTGAAGCACAGCAAGCAGAAGGAGGCCCGCATCATCGACACCCTGGAGCCCGTCATGCGCCAGCACAAACTGGTGGTGGACAGGAACGTGGTCGTCTGGGACTACGACAGCACCAAGGGGATGCCGGTGGAAAAGGCCCTGAAGTATCAGCTCTTCTACCAGATGTCCCGCATCACCCGTGACCGGGGCTCCCTCTCCCATGACGACCGCCTCGACTGCCTCGCTATGGCGGTGAACTACTGGGTCGAGATGATGGGGCAGGACGCGGACAAGAAGATGGTCCAGCGCAACGAGAAGCTCCTGCTGGAAGAACTGAAGGCGTGGGATGATGCCGGCAGCCTGAGCCTGAGCAGGAACAAGGTCACGGTCTCCGGCGGGCCTGATGCCCTGACGGAGGTCGTCCAGCCCGTGGACATGCTGTTCAGCTTCAGCTCGTTCACTGTGGGTGGCAGCAGGTCGTCCAGCTCCGGGGCCGGGAGGATTGGAGGACGAGGCGGCATCCCTGCCCAGACACGCTCCCGCTTCGGAGGTGGGGCAAGGCGGTGGGCCAGATAGGCCAAGACCTCTCCTACTTCGGGGTGGGCGGAGCAGACAGGTAAAGACCTCCCTGCTTTGAGGCAGGGGGTCGATTCGCTTAGGCAGAATATCTGCCCGGACAAGAAGGAAGAGGAGGAGAAGGAGGGGCCATGCAGCATCAGGAGGTCGATTCCCCAGGTGCATGGTTCCTCCCTGCTCCATCCTTGATTCATCATGAGTGGAAGAAAATCATGGTCTTAGAATTAGGTTGCACTTCTTGGAGGAAGGGAAAAGGGCCCCCCTAAAGAATCCCCTATCCTTTCCCTAAACTTTCCCTTAGCTCTTCTTGATTAAAGGTTCTGATAAGATTTTCTTTTATGATTGTGATAGAGCATCTTCAAATAAGAATACCTCTAGTAAACTGTAGTAACATCCCTATCTCATTTGACATCCTGTAGTTATCCAATATAAAATATTCTCCGGCTGTGATGGGCAAAGGCGCTGAAGGCAGTATGGAAAGCCGGGCTGAAGGCCGCGAAAGAGGGACGGAAGGAGAACTGAAGTGTCTCGGAAGGGCCTGGCAGTGTCTCTGGAGCTGGCTGGACCATGGGAGCTGAGAGGTTCCCAAGGGGCACTGTGGGAATCTTGGGTGTGACCGGGGTGTTTTTGGCAGAAAAATTTGAAAGCCCTACACGATGTATAGAGAACCTGGCTCCCCCCATCGGCCCAAGGCCATTTGAGCCTGTTCAAAGCCTATTAGAAAGGACGGCCTGCCCTGCCAAAACCTCTATATATGCAACCAAGGCCGCAACCAAAGCCGGCAACCCGTTGCTATTGCTTGCTTTGCGATAGATTGTAAATCCCTTTCACGGCTTGGGCTTGGTATTCCGGCCCTGTCGTGGCCTTGACTTGGCCTTGTCTTTGCCTTGTTATTCCGCCCTGCCTGAAAGCATAGCGTCAGGATTCTTTACACTTTGTGAAAATCGTTTTCAATTTTAGAAACATCTATTCGGGACACTATGGAAAGCCTGATAAAAAACATTGAATCTATAGTCGGGATGTTCTTAATCTCTTGCCTTGCCGCTCTTCCTGTTTGGGGAGTCGTCTATCAAGAAGCTAGGAAGAGAAGGCTAGAATCAAAATGGATATTATATAAAATTGCTCTAGTCCTTCTGTTTTTATATCTATGTGTTTATAGTTTTGAAATTTATGATCTTAAAGAGCATATAAAAGACCTTGAAAAACTATTGAGAATCAACGGTATAGAATACTAAAACAGCCCCACCATAAAAATACATCATCCATATCCCAGCCTCTTTGAGGACTACGCAATGCCTATAGAATTACACGGAACATACTACACGGCTACCGAAGCCGCCGAAGAGCTAGGCTACAGGGATGGCTCTTACGTTTCCCGTCTATGCTCACAAGGAGCAATCCCTGCCTCTCGTGTGGGCACAGTATGGCTCATCCCTGCCACCTGGGTACTTGAGCAAAAGAAAATTTCACCAAAAGGTCAAGGAAGTCGCGGAGTTAGTAGAAAATAAAAAATATTATCCAAACATCTTGACTTTTATCCAGATATTTGGATAAAAAGGACTTACGAGGGGGAAAGAGAACCTCCCAGGACGCAAGTCCTTTTTCTTTTCTCCTCATTATCCAGATAACTGGATAAAGCTCTTTCACAATCCGCCGGTACCCGGGCCGCCCACACGGACACGCATATTTCTGGAGCCTCTGCCGTGTGACCATAGGGAACACTTCGGAAAAAGTTGACTTGAAGCAGAAAAAACTGGAGTATCCAATATGAGCAACACAAATGAAAGAATCAAAAACTGGGCAGCCGCTTGGCTGGAGAAAATGTCCATTGTAGCTATTTTCAATGGCTTATTCAGTGGTTCTTCGTGGTCTTTCTGGCTAGGCCTTTTCTGTGCAGCTAGTAGCTTATGCTTGACCTTAATTAAGGAGAAATAAAAATGAGCGTGCTTGCACTGACGACAATCCTTTGTATCTTGGTTGCGGCTATAGGCCTCTATGCTGCCTTAACAAAGTAAATACTAACCATCCCACACCTCACCAAACACAAAGCCCGCTTAGGTCTCATCCTAGGCGGGCTTTTCTATTGCAAAAAATCAAACCATACACACCAAGACAAACGGGAGCATATAACATGCCTACCAATACAAATAGTTCCGACACCTTCCGCATCTATGTGGCCTCCCTGTCCGACTACAACGCGGGCATCCTGCATGGCACCTGGATTGACTTTGCCCAGCTCACCGACCTTGACGACCTCCGCGCCGCCATTGCCGCCATGCTGGCCACCTCTCCGACCGCCAAGGCCGCCCCCGGCCAGCCCGCCGAAGAGTGGATGATGCCCCACAGTTCGTTCCCCATATGCTCCGCTACACATGCGCCACCCGCTTGTCACAGGCGGGGTGTCCATGCCTATCATCAAAGAGAGGATGGGGCACACGAACATAACGACCACAGCCCGTTACGCGCACTTCTCTCCCTCTGACTTACGCCATGCAGCCAAGCTGCTGGGCAATTAGGCTGCACTAATTGGAGAAACGGAGAAGGCTCCGGGCATAGTTTTTACAGGTAATTCTTTGTGACAACAGGAAATCCTCTAGTTGCCGCAACCAAGCAACAAAAAATGCAACCACAAGAGGAAAAAGTCTGAGAATTGTGTGAGGGATCATAGAGGTTATACCCTGCATAACAAGTAGCCCCTTGAATCATGGCCTTTGCCGCAACCACTTTGGGTACAGCAACCATGCTCCAAGGGGCTATCACCTTATGTAAGGTATTCATTTCTTTATGGTACCGGGAGCGAGACTCGAACTCGCAAGGTGTTGCCACCGACGGATTTTGAGTCCGTTGCGTCTACCAATTCCACCATCCCGGCGTAGCCGCAGGCCAGAAGCCCACAAAGCTTTTAGAGATTACAGGTGATAGGTGCCTTCGTCAAGTTTTTTGCGTCCTGTTACCTGCATTTCCTCAAAAAATGCCTTCATCGCCTTCCAGAAAAAAAACTGCCTCCTGCTCCGGCCAAAGGCCCACAGACAAGCAAGGATCCTTGACGAACCTGTTCTCATTGCCCTGCAAGCGTTCGATGCGGCTTGCCCGGCGGCACTCCCAGGCATCCACGGGATATTGTCGCGCCCAGGCCTGCATAAGCTGCTGTTGCTGACGGCTCAAACGATAATGCTCGCTATAACTGTCAGCCATATACAGGCTTGAGCGTGCGATCTGCCCGCGTGCCCGCTCCGGCGGCTCCACTTTGTTGCCGCTGATCTTCATGGGACAGGAACCAAAGGCCGAAGGGACATCAGGCCCCAGCATCTGGAAGTTTTTGTTGGAGCGTACGGCATTGACCGAACCTATGGCAGGGTACAGGTTATACATGTCGGCCTGCATGCGGCGGTAATCGGCATTGACCTTTTCCGCACATGCCCGCCCCTTGAAGGCTTTGCCCTTGCGATCCACGCAGAGGGCATGACCTTCCCGCCACTCTGGAAATGCCCTGCCAAAATTCTCGGCCGGAACAACATGCTCCCACTCTACCCGCGATGACAGCTTCTGGTGCTTGTCTGCCGTAAATCCCTGCGGCAGCTGGATCTGCTTATGCTCATCAAATAAAGCGCCACAATAAAGCGTCTGCCGATGATCATAGTAGAAGTCATTTCATAATTCCAGAAAAAGTCATAAAAATCGTGTAATCGAATTTC
>OODJ01002128.1_pt1 | contig 13694 bp, 9 predicted proteins | sample 1671611 | NCBI WGS metagenome assembly OODJ01 (sample SAMN06348174, study PRJEB24527) | human gut metagenome | biome: human gut; feature: ankylosing spondylitis patient; material: feces | host: Homo sapiens | place: China | collected 2015-10 | reverse complement strand
GGATTTTCCGGGTGGAAGTACAGCAGAAATCGTGAGAAGTCTCCATAAACTGGTAGATTCGCTTCCTGAAGAGACCGAGGTTTTCCCCGGACATGATGCATCTACCACTATTGGTTATGAAAAGAGGTATAATCCATTTGTGTAAAATAGGCATTCTGTTTGAGAACAGAGATTTTGAACATGATGTTTATGAACTGATCAAAGCGTTTTATTGCTACCTGGGAGCGCGGCTGGTCCTTCATCAAGCGTGTGGAACGGGATAATGACAGTTATATCATAAAATACGAAAGGACAGAGAATCTGTCGAAACAGGAAACAGAGCAAAAAGGGGTAATTTCCGCAGACATACTTTCTAAAGAGAATGCAGGCTGTGGAATACAGGATGCTCATGCTCTGAGAAAAGAGAATAAAGATAATATCAAATATGTTCTGTATCAGTTGTTGGTAAAACTGACGGGCAGAACTCTTCCATGGGGAAATCTGACAGGAATACGTCCTGCCAAACTGGCAATGGGAATGATCGAATCCGGAATGAAAAATACGGAAGCAGCCCGGGAGATGCGTGAGAGATATCTGGTAAGTCCGCAGAAAACAGCGCTTGCCATCACTATTGCAAACAGGGAAAGAGAGATTCTGAAGGATATTGACTATGAAAATGGATACAGCCTTTATATTGGAATCCCGTTTTGCCCAAGTATCTGTCTGTATTGTTCCTTCAGCTCCTATCCGCTGAAAGTGTGGGAGAAGAGAACAGATGAATATGTGGAAGCTCTCTGCCGGGAGGTAAGAGAGACTGCTCTTATGATGAAGGGAAGAAAACTGGACACCATCTATATTGGCGGCGGTACCCCGACTACACTGCTTCCACATCAGATCCGTAAGCTCCTGGATACAGTGGGAGAAGCTTTTGGCTATGAAGGACTGGCAGAGTTTACTGTGGAAGCCGGCAGACCGGACAGTATTACACGTGAAAAGCTGATGGCGATCAGGGAGTATCCGGTAACAAGAATTTCCGTAAATCCACAGACTATGAATCAGGAAACCCTGGATATTATCGGCCGCAGACATACTGTGGAGCAGACAAAAGAAGCGTTTCATCTGGCACGAGAGCTGGGATACGATAACATTAACATGGATCTGATCGTAGGTCTTCCGGGTGAGGATATTCACATGGTAGAGCGGACTCTTGAACAGGTTCGTGAACTGGCACCGGACAGTATTACCGTACATTCACTGGCAGTGAAACGTGCAGCAAGGCTGAATATTTTTAAAGAGAAATATCAGGAAATGTCTTTTGAGAATAATCAGGAAATTATGGATCTGACCATGAAAACTGCGTATGAAATGGGAATGGGTCCTTATTATCTGTACAGACAGAAGAATATGAAGGGAAATTTTGAAAATGTTGGCTATGCAAAGGTTGACAAAGCGGGAATTTACAATATACTGATTATGGAGGAAAAACAGCCTATCATCGCACTGGGGGCAGGCGGTTCTTCCAAGCTGGTCTTTGACCATGGACAGAGAATTGAACGTGTGGAGAATGTAAAAGACGTTTCTAATTATATTTCCCGCATTGATGAGATGATCGAGAGAAAACGGACAGCAATAGCTACCTGGCTGTAGGATGTGGAGGTAACATTTTGGACACAGTACAAAAGACAGCGGCAGGTTCACAGCAGAGGATCCTGGAATTTGACCTTGCTTCTGAACTGCATCATGGAATGCTGGTAAGTAATCTGGCTTATGCGGTTGCAGAGGAGATGGGACTGCCGCATGAACAGTGCTATGAGCTTGCAATAGCAGGAATGCTCCATGATATAGGAAAGCTGAAGCTGACAAGTTATATTAACGGACAGGAGCAGGATCCTCTGGTGATCGAGGAACTGAAGTATGTCCGGATGCATTCTACATTGGGATATGAGGAACTTAAAGGGCAGGGATATTCGGATTTTGTATTGGAGAGTATCCTGTACCATCATGAGAATTATGATGGCAGTGGATATCCGTCCAATAAAGCAGGTGATGACATACCCATAGGTGCCCGGATACTCAGAGTCTGCGATGTATATGCAGCATTGATCTCTGACAGACCATACAGAAGAGGATTTGATATTTCTTCAGTTATGGAGTTGATGATCGATGAAGTAAAAAATTTTGATATGCAGGTTTTTCTTGCGTTTCAGAGAGTGGTTCATAATGGAGACGGGCAGAATTTTTATAAAAGAGGAGGACAACATGGCATTAAAGAAGAAACCGGTAACCGGTATGAAGGACATTTTACCAAAAGAGATGGAAATCCGTAATTATGTGATGAACATGATTCGTGAAACATACGGAACATTTGGCTTTTCATCTATAGAGACACCATGTGTGGAGCATATTGAAAATCTTTCCAGTAAACAGGGCGGAGAGAATGAGAAACTTATTTTCAAGATCCTGAAACGTGGGGAGAAACTGAAACTTGCGGAAGCAGAGAAAGAAAGTGATCTGGTTGACTCCGGACTTCGCTACGATCTGACTGTGCCGCTTTCCAGATATTATTCCAACAACGCAAATGAGCTTCCGGCTCCTTTTAAGGCACTTCAGATGGGTAATGTGTGGAGAGCAGACAGACCGCAGAGAGGACGTTTCCGTCAGTTTATGCAGTGTGATATTGATATTCTGGGTGAGCCTACTTATCTGGCTGAGATCGAACTGGTTCTTGCTACCACAACGTTGCTCGGAAAGCTGGATTTCCATAACTTTACGATTCGCATCAACGACAGAAAAATCTTAAAAGCGATGGCGCAGTACAGTGGATTCCCACAGGAAAGCTTTGACACTGTGTTTATCATTCTGGACAAGATGGACAAGATTGGTCTGGAAGGTGTTGCAGAAGAACTGGAGAAGGAAGGATTTGCAAAAGAGGGCATTGATACTTATCTTGGACTTTTCAAAGAGATCACTTCTGACATTGAGGGTGTCCGTTATTGCAAGGAGAAATTAAAAGATGTTCTGGATCCAAAGGTTGCTGAGGACCTTGAAACAATCATTTCTACTGTAGATTCTGTTAAGACAGCAGATTTTAAGATGTCTTTCGATCCGACTTTGGTACGTGGAATGTCTTATTATACAGGACCGATTTTTGAAATCTCTATGGATGAGTTTGGCGGCAGCGTAGGCGGCGGTGGACGCTATGATGAGATGATCGGTAAATTTACAGGAAACAATACATCTGCCTGCGGATTTTCAATTGGATTCGAGAGAATCGTAATGCTTCTTCTTGAGAGAAATTATGAAATCCCGACAAAGAATGGTAAGAAAGCATATCTTATCGAGAAGAATATGCCGGCAGACAAGATGCTGACGATTCTGAAACAGGCTCAGGAAGAGCGTAATGCCGGAACACAGATCAATATTTCTATTATGAAGAAGAATAAGAAATTCCAGAAAGATCAGATGACAGCAGAGGGCTATACAGAGTTTGTAGAATTCTTTAAAGACAGAATGTAATAATTCGTAACTGTTCAGCAACATTGCGAGATAGCAGACTGCCGGATAGTTACAACAATTCTTATAATATAGAAAGCATGAAAAGAGGAAAGAAACATGGCTGAAAGTATGCAGGGACTGCACAGAACATGCCGATGTGCAGAAGTAACAAAGGAAATGATCGGCAAAGAAGTTGTCCTTATGGGATGGGTTCAGAAAGCCCGCGATAAAGGCGGAATTATTTTCGTAGATTTAAGAGACCGTTCCGGTATCATGCAGCTGATTTTTGAGAATGGCAGCATTGATGAAGAAGGTTTTGCAAAAGCAGGTAAGCTGAGAAGTGAATTCGTAATCGCTGTTACCGGTGTGGTAGAAGAAAGAGGCGGCGCTGTTAACAAGAATCTTGCAACAGGTGAAATTGAGCTTCGCGTAAAATCCCTTCGTGTTCTGTCTGAAGCAGAGGTACCTCCGTTCCCAATTGAAGAGAACAGCAAGACAAAAGATGAAATCCGTCTGAAATATCGTTATCTTGACTTAAGAAGACCTGACCTTCAGAAGAATATTATGCTTAAGAGCAAAGTCATGATGCTTACAAGACAGTTCTTCGCAAAAGAAGGATTCCTTGAAATTGAAACTCCGATGCTTGGTAAGAGTACACCGGAAGGTGCAAGAGATTATCTGGTACCGTCTCGTGTTCATCCGGGACATTTCTATGGTCTGCCACAGTCTCCGCAGCTGTACAAACAGCTTCTGATGTGCTCTGGTTATGACCGTTATATCCAGATTGCAAGATGTTTCCGTGACGAAGACCTTCGTGCGGACAGACAGCCGGAATTTACCCAGATCGATATGGAACTCTCTTTTGTAGATGTTGATGACGTAATTGATGTAAATGAGAGATTCCTTGCTTATCTGTTCAAGGAAGTACTTGATATTGATGTAAAACTTCCAATCCAGCGTATCACATGGCAGGAAGCTATGGACAGATTTGGTTCTGATAAACCGGATATGCGTTTCGGAATGGAACTTCATGATGTAAGTGATGTAGTTAAAAACTGTGGATTCAGCGTGTTTACTTCTGCGTTGGAAAATGGCGGCAGTGTTCGTGGTATCAATGCAGAAGGACAGGGCGCTATGCCACGTAAGAAAATTGACAAACTGGTTGAGTTTGCCAAAGGTTACGGTGCAAAAGGCCTTGCATACATTGCAATCGCTGAAGATGGCACAAGAAAATCTTCTTTTGCTAAATTCATGACAGATGAAGAGATGGATGCTCTGGTAGCAGCTATGGATGGTAAAGCAGGAGACTTACTTCTGTTTGCAGCAGATAAGAAGAAACTGGTTTATGATGTACTTGGCGCACTTCGTCTGGAACTTGCAAAGCAGATGGATCTTCTTGATAAGAATGAGTATCGTTTCGTATGGGTAACAGAGTTCCCGCTTCTTGAATGGAGTGAAGAAGAGAATCGTTTCACAGCAATGCATCATCCATTTACCATGCTTATGGAAGAGGACCTTCCACTTCTGGATACAGATCCTGGAAAAGTTCGTGCAAAAGCATATGATATCGTATTAAACGGTAATGAAATTGGTGGAGGAAGTGTCAGAATCCATCAGGATGATATTCAGGAGAGAATGTTTGAAGCACTTGGATTCACAAAAGAAGCTGCTCACGAGCAGTTCGGATTCCTTCTGGACGCATTCAAATATGGAGTTCCGCCTCACGCCGGACTGGCATACGGACTTGACCGTCTGGTAATGCTTATGGCGAAAGTTGACAGCATCCGTGACGTAATCGCATTCCCGAAGGTTAAAGATGCTTCCTGTCTGATGACTCAGTCTCCGAGCCGCGTAAGCGAGGAGCAGTTAAAAGAACTGGAACTGGAAGTAAGACCGGAGGAAGTAACTGAATAAGGATGGAGCTTACAATTCAGACGTTTTTGATTGTATGCCCGTTGGTATTCCTTGCAGGATTAGTTGATTCTATCGCAGGCGGGGGTGGTTTGATCTCCCTGCCTGCGTATCTGCTTGCAGGGGTTCCGATGCACAATGCGATAGCAACGAATAAATTATCCTCGGCAACTGGGACAGCGATTTCAACAGCACGTTTATGTAAGAATAAATTTGTAGACTGGGGAGTTGCACTGCCATGTATTTCCATGGCTCTTGTCGGTTCTTTTGCAGGCGCTCATATTGCGCTTCTTGCCAGTGATAAGATATTAAAATGGATGCTGATTCCAGTACTTCCTATTGTTGCGTTTTATGTAATGAAGAAGAAAAATCTGGATGATAACAGCAATGTAGAGATTTCCAGAAAGAAACAGTGGATTTTGTGTGCGGTGTGTTCTCTGGCTGTTGGCTGCTACGATGGCTTTTATGGGCCGGGAACTGGTACGTTTCTGCTTATTTTATATACAGGAGTAGCAAAACTTCCCGTAGCGAAAGCTTCCGGAACTATGAAACTTGCAAATCTTTCTTCTAATATAATGGCATTAGTTGTTTTTTTATTTAGTGGAAAGATTGTCATATATCTTGGACTTGCAGCTTCTGTTTTTTCCATTGCAGGGCATTATGTAGGATCTGGAATGGTAATGAAAAATGGAAATAAAATCGTAAGACCGATTATTCTGATCGTTCTGGTTTTACTGTTTATCAAAATTATAACGGGGATGTAAAAAGAATAAGACAAAGATTAAAAAGACCACCATATCATAGAATGATTCGGGAAAGGAACATTTCTGTGATATGGTGGCCTTTTTAGTTGTTTAACCAAACTGCGAAGCAGTTATTTGGTTATGAGCAAGTAGCGGAAGCGGATTGCGAATATCCGATTGACTAATCGTTAATTGGAACTGCTTTCAGTAGAAGTATTATCATCTGTCTGCTTATCTGTATCGGCAGAAATATTTTCATCCTCAGAATCAGAAGTCTCGAGAGGAGAATCTGTCAAAGTACCGAAAATAGCATTTCCCAAAGTATTTCCCTCATCCTGAAGTTTCCAGGATACCCCATCATTGATTAGAACAAAATCTACATCATTGACGGTAGTAACGGTATTATCATTGATACTGTTCAGAAGAATTTCGAAAGATTTCTCGTATCGTTTCTGGGAGCCATCGATAACTGCGTCAGCAGAAGCCAGATATTTATCAAGCTTTTCCTGATAATCAGCCAGGATCGAATCACTGTCAAAGGTTGTAATTTCAGTTGTAACAGTGGCATTGTATCCATTTTCACTGCTGGATTTAATGACATAATTAAAATTTTTATGAATCTGTTCGGCAAGTGCTGAGGCAATGGAATTTTTTGCAGTATCGGATGTATTCATGATATTTACTACACCCAGATAAGATGTCATTTCTTTCAAATCCAGTTTCTGTAGAGTGTCAAGATAGACGGTCAGGGTATCTTCCGGTGAAAGGATATCCGGATTTGCCAGATCAGCTATAAGACCGCCGACAAGGTCATCTTCCAGAGAATTGGTACGCTGGATCTTCCATTTTTCTTTTTTATCATTGCCTGTATTGACAAGCTGTATGTTACAGTCTGTCTCAGCTGTATCATAGTCATTTGTGTTTAAAAGATGATTCAGGATCAGATAATGAGCCTCAAGAGATCTGGAAGAATCTTTGATATTTCCTTTTTGTGCCTGGGCTGACTCTGTGATCTGTGTCCGGAGAAGTTCTGCTTTAAAATCTCTGGCAAGAACTTTGGAATCGATTGTGGTCAGTTTGACAGAAACAGTGGCAGAATGATTGGCTGTGCCGACGATGACATCCGAAATTTTGTAATTAAATTTCCGGAAAAAGAGAGAAAAGGTTTCATTGATTTCATCAGTTAAATCAGTATTCTCTGTGGCATCGGGGAACAGCTCTGTATAGGGTATGTATTTTTGCGTAGTTTCTGAATCGAGATTTTTTAACTGATCCAGTTCATTTCTGACTACACTCTTTACATCTGACTCATTTTTGCGGAAACAGCCGCTGCTTACAGATACAGCAAAAAGAAAAAATAAGACAGAGAAAAGAAGAATCAGGTGTTTGTTTATATTCATACGTGTTCTTTCCTTTCACAGTGCTTTCTGTGCAACTGTTTGACAGTTACTTTTCTGTTTATTTTAACAGATTTTGTACTGACTGTCAAAAAAGTGAAAAAGATGAACGAAATTCATAAAAAAAACGTGAAAAAATTGTGAAAAATGTTGCCATTTGGTTACAAAGCTTTTATTTTAAGGCAGAATCTGCTATGATAGGAAAGTGAATAATAATGATATAAAAAAGCAGTAGTGTATAATAGATGTTAGCCTGAACAAGGTGATAATATCAAGGAGGCAACTTATGAAGAAGCGTATTATTATCGTTTTGGGAATCCTGATCGCAGCAGGTGGTATCGGAACCGGTGTCTGGTATCACTTTTACGGAAACACTCAGGGAAAAACCGGAGATTCAATCGTATATGTATCTAAGGTCAGTGTGATCAGCGGAACGGAAACGGCTGCAGTCAATCGTTTTGCAGGTGTGGTAGAACCGCAGAAAACTGTAAACGTAAAAATAGAAAGTGGACGTAAAGTAAAGGAAGTAGAGGTAAAGACAGGGGAAGAAGTCAAGGCAGGACAACTTCTATTTGAATATGATCTCAGCAGTATTGAAGATGACCTGAAACAGGCACAGCTTGACCTGGACAGACTGAAAAATGAGCAGATCAGCCTGACAGAACAGATTTCCACCCTTGAAGCGGAAAAGAAAAAAGCAAAGGCAGATGATCAGCTTTCTTACACAATTGAAATTGAAACAAATAAGATGAATCTTAAGAAAAATGAATACAGCCAGAAGAGTAAACAGGCTGAGATTGACAAGCTGCAGAGTGCCATACAGAATACAGAAGTGAGAAGTGAAATAGATGGTGTGATCCAGAAAATTGATACATCAAAGATGACAAGTGATGACGGTGATTCTGTGGATGACAGCAGTACAATGGACAGTATGTCATCAAATGATGACGGTTCAGACAGCTCTGCATTTATCACGATTCTCAGTACAGGTGCTTACAGAGTAAAAGGTAAGGTCAATGAACAGAACAGAGATTCTGTTGTGCCGGGAGAGTCTGTGATCATCAGATCCAGAGTGGACAGCAGTAAAACCTGGAAAGGAACCATGGGTTCCATTGATATGAATAACGGAACTTCGGACAGCGACAGCAGTGATATGTATATGGGAATGTCCAGCACCGGTTCAGATGATCAGACTTCGTCTACGTCCTATCCTTTTTATGTGGAACTGGATTCGTCAGAGGATCTTATGCTTGGACAGCATGTATATATAGAGCGTGACATGGGACAGGATGATAAAAAAGATGGTCTGTGGCTCAGCGATTATTATATTCTGGATACAGATACCAATGAACCATATGTCTGGGTAGCGAATGACAAAAATCGACTGGAAAAACGATATGTGACTCTCGGAAAACATGATGACAGTCTTGGAGAATATGAGATTGTTGACGGTCTGACAAAGAAAGATGCGATTGCATTTCCGACAGATTCTCTGGAAGAGGGTGAGAAGACAGAAGTAGGAGATCTCGCGCAGACGATGAGCGGAGGAGCAGACGGTATTACTGATATGGATGCTGATTATGGAAATATGGATGACGCACAGATTAATTCCACAGATATGGAATCCGGCGCAGACAGCTTTACAGAGCCGGATATGGAGGAAGATTCCGCAGACGCAGCAGATGACAGTTCAGAAGATATGATCGATCCGAATGAAGAACTTGTGCCAATTGATGAAGCACCTGGTATGAGTGCAGACGGCAATGTGGAGGGAATCGAATGATACTGGAATTGAAAGGCATATATAAAGAATATCAGCAGGGGAAAATGAAGGTTCCAGTGTTAAAAAATGTAGACTTTTCTATGGAAGAGGGAGAATATGTCGCAATCATGGGACCGTCCGGTTCGGGAAAAACTACTTTGATGAACATTATCGGATGTCTGGACAAACAGACAGAGGGAACTTTCTTTCTGGATGGCGTGGATATTAAGGCGTGTTCGGAGAATGAAATGTCGGATATCCGGCTGAATAAGATAGGGTTTGTTTTTCAGAGCTTTCATCTTCTCCCTAAGCAGAGTGCTCTGGCAAATGTTGAGATGCCATTAAATTATGCGAGAGTACCTAAGAAGGAGAGAAGAGAACGCGCTCTGAAGGCACTTGACAGAGTGGGCCTGGCGGACAGAGTGGATTTTAAGCCAAATCAGCTTTCAGGAGGTCAGATGCAGAGGGTTGCCATTGCCAGGGCGATCGTCAATAACCCGAAACTTCTTCTTGCAGACGAACCTACAGGTGCTCTTGACAGTAAATCAGGTGCGCAGGTTATGGAACTTTTCCAGAGGCTGAATGATGAGGGGGTATCTGTATTGATGATTACCCATGATGCGGATATTGCTGCACATGCGAAAAGGGTGGTTACGATCAAAGATGGTATCCTTCAGGAAAAGAGGTGATCTTCATGGGCAAAGTAAAGAAAATCCTCGCAGGAGTGCTTGTGGTGGTAATCGCAGGAAGCGGAATTACAGCGGGATTGATGCAGCTGAAGAAAAACAGCCAGAAAACAGTGGCGGTTACTCCTGTGAGCGGATTACTGCAGGAATTTTATACACCTTCCACCACGCTTGACGGAACCATTACATCCAGTGCAACACAGACAGTAAACGGTGATAAAGACCTGATCATTGATCAGATTTATGTGACAAAGGGAGATGCCGTAAAAAAAGGGGATCATCTGGTTTCTTTTGATACTACTCTGGTGGAAATGGAACTGAATATAGCAAAGCTGAAAAAACAGAAACTGGAGCAGGATTTAAATAAAGCAGTGAACAGACTGAACAGCCTTCAGAATGGCGGGCCTGTAGAGGAAACAGATGCGGGTACAGATGCCGATGACCTGAATTCAACAACAGGAAACACTAATAATGATACAGGTGATGATGATATGACACCGGATGATACTTTGTCATCCGCAACAGATATGTCCGGTAATTATCTGGCAGCAGCCATGCATCCGTTTTTGTTATCTGCTTTTACAGATGGAGATGCAGTGGATAATGCGGGCTCAGACAATTCTTCATCCAAGGCAGATTTACCGGGAGATGATGCTTCAACAGATACCGGAAATACAGGCGGTTCATCAGACGGAACATCTGCGGATAATGATACTCCGGTATATTCGGATCCCTCAGCGAATGGATTCAGTGACGGAGAGAAGGATGATTTTAATTCAGGAAAAAATGATACACCGGAATTATCACCAACGCCAACGCCAACACTGGATGATCGTACCACATATTTTGATCCTTATTACCGAAAAGGTGATCCGAATATCACTGATGGTGACGAGCCGTTTTATCAAAAACTGGATGCAGATTCCGTTCCGTTTACTGGCAGTGGCACAGAGGATGATCCATATGTATATCTGTGCAGCAGTGCAAAAGAGAAAGTTACTGTGATGGGATCATTTTTTAATAAACTTGCAGGATACAGTTCTGATGGAACAAAAATTGTTCATCAGGGAGGTTACTGGTACCGTCTGGAGTTTCATCAGAATGATACCATAGAAGATTATGATAATCTGAAAACATCCTGTACAGGTTATTATCTGGTAAACGGAAGTCTTCTGGAGAAACCGGTGTATGAATTTGCAGAAGTGGAATTCACACTGTCAGATGCAGATAAATACGACGAGAATCCGGATGATGGAGGCGATGATAATCCGGCCGGTGGTGATGATGAACCTACCGGAACTCCTGTTTCCAGAGCAGATGCCATCAAGTATCAGAAGAGTAAGATTGCCAGCCTGAAACTGGACCTTCAGGAAAGCGATATCAAAATATCACAGCTGGAAAAGAAAGCGAATAAAAAGCTTATCAGTGCAAAATTGGATGGTACGGTTACTTATGTGGGAGATTCCGGAGGTGGTGAGACAACGGATGGGAAAGCTCTGATCAAAGTAAAGAGCAGTGATGGTTTTTATGTGATCGGTTCTGTCAGTGAACTGATGCTGGATGATATCAAAGAAGGCACAAAACTTGACTGCACAAGTTATACAAGTGGATCTTTTGAAGCAGAAGTTATGGATGTTTCAGAGTATCCTGTAACCGGAAACAGCTTCTATGGCAGCAGTAATCCAAATGTGTCTTATTATGCATTTACAGCAGTGGTAAGTGACAAGACACTTCAGTTGGAAGATCAGGACTGGGTTACTGTCAATTATGAAGCATCTGCTACAGAGAACAGTATGGTTATCCAGAAGGCTTTTGTCAGAAATGATAATAATAAAAACTATGTGTATAAAGATGATAATGGTATCCTGAAGAAACAGGAGATTTCTGCAGGTGCAACTGTGGACAGCGGTTACAGTGTGATTGTCAAAGGTGGACTCAGTGAAGATGATCTGATTGCATTTCCTTATGGAAAAGATGTGAAAGAGGGCGCAAAGACAAAAGAAGTTACTCTGGATCAGATGTATGGATATTAATTGAGAAAGGAGACATTTTATGCTTGAAAATATACGCCTGGCTTTTCAGGGAATATGGTCACATATGATGAGATCCTTCCTGACTATGCTGGGTATCATTATTGGTATTGCGTCTATCATTGCAATTGTTTCTACCATCAAAGGAACCAGTGAGCAGATTAAGGAAGACCTGATAGGTGCAGGTTCCAATACAGTAAATATTTATCTGTATGATGGAGATAATCAATATGATGCGGAATATGGAAATTCTTCAAAAGCACCGATTCTGACAGATGATGTAAAAGAAGAAGTGAAAGATCTGGACCATGTTGAGAATGCAACTTTTTATTATAACAGTACCAGCGCATCTATTTATAATAACAATAACAGTCTGGAAGGCGGAAGTGTTTACGGGATTGATGTGAACTATCTGGCTACCTGCGGATATGTGATTCAGTCAGGACGGGGATTTGTAAAGGATGACTACAAAAATTACAATAAAGTTGCGCTGATCGATGATAATGCGGCACAGAATCTGTTCCCGTCACAGAACCCGGTAGGGCAGACTGTGGAGATTAATCAGGAACCATATACGATTGTGGGAGTGATCCGGCAGGATGAGAATTATCAGCCGACGATCAACAGTATTGACGAATATTACACTTATTATCAGTCAATCGTTGGAAGTGTGATGATTCCGGACAGCTGCTGGCCGATTTCCTTTAAATTTGATGTTCCTCAGAATGTAATTGTGAAAGCAGACAGCACAGATACCATGAGTTCGGTGGGAAATGCAGCAGCAGATGTGCTGAATAATTTAATTGCAGCCCTGAATACAGGTGGAAATACAACCATGAAATACAAAGCTGAAGATATCATGGAGCAGGTTAAGAATATGCAGAAGCTCAGTGAGAGTACAAATAATCAGCTGATCTGGATTGCAAGTATTTCTCTCCTTGTGGGTGGTATTGGTGTCATGAATATCATGTTGGTTTCTGTTACGGAGCGTACCAAAGAGATTGGTCTGAAAAAGGCTATCGGGGCACGTAAGAAGACTATTCTGGGACAGTTTCTGACAGAGGCTTCCGTACTTACCAGTATTGGCGGTATTATCGGAGTAATAACAGGAATCGGGCTGTCGAAAGTGGTGGGAAAGGTTACCGGTTCGCCTACTGCAATCAGTGTGCCATCAATTGTGATTGCAGTATTGTTTTCTACAGTGATAGGCGTGGTATTTGGACTGCTTCCCTCTGTGAAAGCAGCAAATTTAAATCCTATTGATGCGTTGAGAAGTGAATAAACACTGCACAGATAAAACAGACTTGATGTACAATACCTTTGTATATTGAGTCTGTTTTTCTGTAACATTTTTAGTTACTGTTTACTGGTAATATCCTGCAAAGCGTGTTATTGAAAACGAAGTGAACAATAACCATTTTTCTGTGGATTTTAAACAGAAAAACAATCAAATTTGTATAGATGTCAAGAAATGTGCTAAAATTTGTACAAAAAATAAAAAAATATGGAAGTACAAAGACAGGTTGTGCTATAATGGAGTATCTAAAAAGAATTATTTATACAGGAGAAAGTTCGCGGATGGTATCATTTACCTATATCATCAAAGATAAATTTGGAATACATGCAAGGCCCGGACTGCTTCTTGTGCAGGAAGCTGGAAAGCTTACGAGCAATATCACTATTTTTAAAGG
>OODJ01002116.1_pt1 | contig 13734 bp, 7 predicted proteins | sample 1671611 | NCBI WGS metagenome assembly OODJ01 (sample SAMN06348174, study PRJEB24527) | human gut metagenome | biome: human gut; feature: ankylosing spondylitis patient; material: feces | host: Homo sapiens | place: China | collected 2015-10 | reverse complement strand
TCTACGGCATCAAGCGCGGCTGGTGCACCGGAGGGCGTTCCGGCGAGCTGCCCCAGAACTTCCTGCGCGGCCTTATGGATCGCGGCGACAATCCCCCCTGTTCCCACAGCACCACCCATCCCGCCAACATCGACAACCTCGGCTTCCATGTGGGCCTCATGGCGGCGATCTATGGCGTGGCCTATCTTTTCGGGCTGTTGTTCTCCAAGTACATGCCCGCCGGCATCGCCGGGCTCGGTTTCGGCCTGACCTTCTGCTGGGGCATGTTCCTCGCCATGCTGTTGCGCAAGTTCATGGGCAAGATCGACATCCTGCACCTCATAGACGGCGAAACGACCCGGCGTCTGGTCGGCGGTTCCGTGGACTTCATGATCTGCGCCGTGTTCCTCGGCATTGAGATGAAGGCCCTTCAGGAGGTGCTGCTGCCCTTCATCGTCGCCATCGCCGTCGCCACATTCATTACCCTGATCATTTGCGTATGGTTCGGCCGCCGCTCTCCCGAGTACGGCTTCGAGCGTTGCCTGATCATGTTCGGTTACGCCACGGGCACGGCGGCTTCGGGCCTGCTGCTACTCCGCATCGCCGATCCGGATTACGAAACCCCCGTCGCGGTGGAAGGCGGCCTTATGAATGTCTTTTCCTGCCTGACCTTCCTGCCGGTCACGCTGTCCATGCCGTTCGCGCCGCTGCAGGGATATCCCATCGTCTGGGTGTTCACAGCGGTCATCATTGCGACGCCCATCGCCATGTATCTCTTGAAGTTCATCCGCAAGCCCGCGTTCTGATCCCCCATCGGAAACGGATTGCACATGAGGGATGCGGGGGGGCTCCCCCCGGAGGAAAGGGAATGCCGGGTTTCCCACACCCGGAGTACGTTCAACCCAAAGGAGAGAGGAAGATGAAGAGACTGATGACGCTTTTGTTGGCCGCCGGTTTGGTTCTTGGCGCAACTTCCGCCGCGAAGGCGGTCGACTTCAAGATGACGGGCTTGTGGCAGAACCGTGTATCGTTCGCCGACCGTAATTTTGAAAAGCATAACGGCGACGATAAGATGCGTGCCGCTACCCGCCTGCGTACCCAGATCGACGTGATCGCTTCGGAATCCCTGAAGGGTGTGATGTTCTTCGAAATCGGCCACCAGAACTGGGGCAAGGCCGCCGAAGGCGCCGCCCTCGGCACGGACGGCAAGGAAATCAAGGTCCGCTACAGCTATGTGGACTGGATCATTCCCCAGACCGACGTCAAGGTCCGCATGGGCCTCCAGCCCTACGTCCAGCCGACCTTCACCGGCATAGGCTCCCCGATCCTCGACGCCGACGGCGCGGGCATCACCATCAGCAACCAGTTCACCGAAAACGTGAGCGCGAGCCTGTTCTGGCTGCGCGCCGAAAATGACAACGACCCCGAAATGACGAAGCACGACGCCCACGACGCGATGGACTTCATCGGCGTGACCGTGCCGATGACTTTTGACGGCGTGAAGGTGACCCCGTGGGCCATGTACGGTTTTGTGGGCCGCGACAGCTTTGAAAACGCCGGGGCCTCCGGTGACCAGAAGAAACTGTTGCAGGGCCTGCTGCCTCTCGGCGTGAGCAACAAGACCCTGACGGGCAACAGCCTGACCGATCGCCACGGCGACGCGTGGTGGGCCGGGTTCACGACAGAACTGAAGGTGCTTGATCCCTTCCGCTTCGCCCTCGACGCCACCTATGGCCGTGTCGATCTCGGCGAAGGCCTCAGCACCAAAGGCAAGAAGATCGACGTCAAACGCGAAGGCTGGATCGTGTCCGCCCTTGCCGAATACAAGATGGAATCCGTCACGCCCGGCCTCACGGCATGGTATTCCTCCGGCGACGACGCCAACGTCAACAACGGTTCCGAGCGCCTGCCCACCATCAACCCCGACGTGAAGGTGACTTCCTACGGCTTCGACGGCACGAACTTCTGCCGCGCCCAGCAGGTCCTCGGCACCAGCGTCGACGGTACGTTCGGCATCGTGGCCCACTTGAAGGATATCTCTTTCTTTGAAGACCTCAGCCACACCCTCCGCGTGGCCTTCTATCGCGGTACCAACAATACCGAAAATGTCCGCCAGAAGATGATCACGAAGCCCTCCGAAACGGTTTCCTCCATGTACTACATGACTACCGCCGACAAGGCGTGGGAAGCGAACGTCGATTCGGAATACAAGATTTACAAGAACCTCAGCCTGTTCCTCGAACTCGGCTACATCCGTATGGATCTCGATTCCAACGTCTGGAAAGACTACGAATCCAAGAAGAACAACTTCAAGGGCGCGGTCTGCGTTCTCTACTCCTTCTAGCAGGCTCCCGCCACTCCCACGGCTCCGGCGGCCCTTCCTCCGCCGGAGCCCTCACTTTGCCCGAAATACCGCCCAGCGCGGGTCAACCATACATTCTACACACGCAAGGAGACGGCATGAGCACCGGACAATTCCATAAGCTCCTGTCACCGCTTTCGCTCGGAAGCGGCCTCACCCTGAAAAACAGGATGATCAAGGCCCCCCAGTCAAGCTGGTTTTTTGAGGACGACGGCTCGGCCGGGGACAGGGTCATTGACTTTTACGAAGCCATCGCCGCCGGTGGGGTCGGGCTTGTGATCGTATCCGCCATCACATGGCGTTCCGACCATCCCGCCGGGGCTTACGGCGCGCTCCACGACGACCGGTTCCTCCCCGGTATGAAGCGCCTCGTGGAACGCTGCCACGCGCACGGCTGCCCCGTGTTCTGCCAGCTCCACCACTCCGGGGCCTCGGCCATGACCGGGCACGGCGGCGGCCTGCCCATCGGCCCCTCCGATCTCGGGCCGGATGAAATCCCCTGTCCCCCGCCGGTGGGCAAGCCCACGCGCGGCCTCACCGCTGAAGAAATCGCGGAGGACAAGGAACTCTATTTCAAGGCCGCCGAACGCGCCAAAGCCGCCGGGTTTGACGGCATCGAAGTCCACTGCGCGCACGGCTACTATCTGGAAAGTTTCGTGAGCCGGGTCTGGAACCGCCGCGACGACCAGTATGGCCCCCAGAGCCTCGAAAACCGCACCCGCCTGCCTCTCGAGATCATCGCCGGGCTGCGCGAGCGCCTCGGCGCGGACTACCCCCTCGGCCTGCGCATGAACGGTCAGGAGTGGGGTGCCGACAGGGGGCTGACCATCGCGGAAACCGTGGCCATCGCCAAGATTTTCGAGGGCGCGGGCGTGCGGTACATCAGCGTGTCCGGCTACGGCTACGGTCCGCTGCCGTTCCGCTACCTGCCCGACTACTGGCCCTATCCCGAGCCCGAAGAACACATGAAGCCCTACATGGACGACTATCGCGGACTCGGACTGCTGGTTCCTCCGGCGGAAGCCATCAAGAAGGCCGTGTCCATTCCGGTCATCGCCGTGGGCCGCATGGACGAGAACAAGGGCGAAGCCGTGCTTGCGCAGGGCAAGGCCGACCTCGTGGCCTTCGGCCGCTACCTCTGGGCCGATCCCGAATTTCCCCGCAAGGTCATGGAAGGCCGCATAGACGACATCGTGCGCTGCACGCGCTGCGGCACCTGCGAAGATCCGCCGGCCGGCCGTCCCCGTCGCTGCCGCGTCAACCCCTCCATGGGCCGCGAACGCGAACTGCGCATCACGCCTGCAGAGAAAAAGAAGAAGGTGCTCGTCATCGGCGGCGGTCCCGCCGGCATGGAGACCGCCCGCGTGGCCGCTCTTCGCGGGCACAAGGTCATTTTGTGCGACAAGAACCGGGCTCTCGGCGGCAAGCTTCCGCTTGCGTCCATGATCAAGGGCTCCGACGTGGAAGACATCCGCTCCATCGTGCCCTACCTCACGGGACAGCTTGCCAAGCTGCCCGTGGACATCCGTCTGAACACCGCCGTGGACGCCGATTATGTTCGTCGCGAAGCGCCCGACGCCGTGGTCATCGCCACGGGCGGCCTCTACACGCTGCCCGAACTGCCCGGCGTCAACGGCAGAAACGTGACCGGCGTGAACTCCCTGAGCAAGCAGGTCAAGCTGCCGCTCGTGGTGTTCGGCCCCGATCTGCTGCACAAGCTGACCAAGATTTTCCTGCCCATCGGCAGACGCGTGGTCATCATCGGCGGCAGAATCGAAGGCGTGCAGGGAGCCATCTTCCTCAACAAGCGCGGCCGCGAAGTGTGCGTGCTCGAAGACGGTGCGGAACTCGGCAAGGGCATTCCTCCCCGTTACATGGACAGAGTGCGTCCCTGGTTCCAGAAGCGCGGCATCACCGCCTTCACGGAAGTGTCCTTCAAGGAAATCACGTCCAAGGGCGTCATTTACGTGGACAAGGAGGGCAAGGAACATCTCGCCGAAGGCGACACCGTCATGGTGCTCACCTCGCAGAAGCCCGATCTCTCCCTCAAGAACAGCCTGGAAGGCATCGTGCCTGAAATCCACATGGCCGGTTCCGTCAACGGCGCCGACGTGGGCAGCCTCATCGTCAACGCCATGGAAAACGGACGCAGCATAGGCTGCAAGCTCTAACCCACCCACGAGAGCGGTCCTGCGAACCTCCTGCCTGGCCCGCTCGTCCCCGAAAGGGGGAGAAAACCGGAGCCTTTCCGCAGCACGCCTCCGGCTTTCTCCCCTGCTCCCGGCAGAAAGGCTCTCCCTGTCATTCCCCTGCAAACAGCCCCTGCCATGACGGCGTTCTTTCTTCGGAAAGAGCGCCGTTCTTTTTAATACGCCGCGACAGTGCCCGTTTCCCGGAACTCTACCAGCCTCCGCCGAGGGTCACGCATACCTGCGCCACGGCGGAAAGCTGTGCCGCTCTTCCTGCGGCCAGCTGCATCTGAGAAGAATACAAAGTACGTTCAGCCTCCAGCACGTCGAGATAGGGCGAATAGCCTGCCTCATAGCGGACACGGGCGAGCTCTGCGGCCTTTGCCATGCGCTCGGACGCGGCGGCAAGGCTTTTCACGCTCTCCGCCGTCCCCTTCTGCGCCGCCAGCGCGGAGCGTATGTCGCTGAAGGCCTGCTGGACGGAAAGCTCGTAGGCTGCGGCTGCGGAGCGCACCGCGGCCTCGGCCTGCCGCACGCCGCTTATGGTTCGACCGAAGGTTAAAAGCGGCAGATTCACGTTGCCGCCGAAGCTCCAGGTACCAGCCGCACCGGAAAAAAGTCCGTCGAGCTGCGTGCTCGACGTCCCGAGGCTTCCTGTAAGGCTGATGGAGGGAAAGAACGCGGCGCGCGCCTCGCCCACCTGAAAGTGCGCCGCACGAAGCGAAGCCTCTGCCGCGCGGATGTCGGGCCTTCGCGTAAGAAGCTCTGAAGGAAGACCTGCGGGAAGCTGCGGCACGGCAGGAAAGGAGGCAAGTCTCGCCCCTTCCCGCGCTCTTCCCGAAAACACGGCGTCCGGCGACGCACCCGTCAGGAGCAGAAGCGCGCCCTCGGCCTGCTCCACCCTTGTTTTCGCCTGAGCAAGGCTGTCCTTCAGCGCATCCACCTGCGTGCGCACGTTGAGTATGTCCAGCTCGTTGATGGCTCCTGCGGCGTACTGCTTTTCGTAAAGCGCGGCAGAAGCCTCCCGCGTCTTCAGCGTGCGTTCGGTAAGGTCCCGCTGCTCGCGATAGTTCAGAAGATCGAAATAGGCCGAACAGACCTGTCCCGCGAGAGTCAGTTCCATGGCATGCGCGGCGTCTTCCGCAGAAAGCAGATTTTCCTTCGCCGCCGCAGCCGCGTTACGGTAGCGGCCCCAGATGTCGAGCTCCCACGCGGCCTGAACCGCGCCGCTCCACAGCGAATCCACGCGCGAGGGGGAAGAGATGCGCCGCACGCCCTGTCCGTCCATGGCGTCCACACGCTCCTCAAGAGCCCCCAGCTCCCGCATGACGCCGTAGGTGGCGGAGGCATCCAGGCTGCTCCTTGTTCTCTCGCCGCCGCCCTGCGCGGAAATCTGCGGGAAAAGATCCGCACGCGCCATGCCGAGAGCCGCCCGGGCGGCATCCACCCTTGCCAGACTCTGTTCCAGGTTTCTGTTCTGCGAAAGCGCGAGCGACACGAGTTCATTCAGCGCCTCGTCGTTGAAGCGCCGCCACCACTCCCGCGACAGCTCGCCGGGTTCAGGCCTCGAGCCCTCCTCTCCCCATGAGGAGGGAAGGGACTGCTGCGGCCGGTGATACTCGGGAGCGAAGGAACAGCCCGACAGAACAACTGCCGCCATCAAAGCCGCAAGCACGCGTTTCATGACTTTTCCTCCCTGCGCGACGCCCCGAAAAGGCGCTCGGAAACACGCATGACCAGCACGAAGAAGCACGGCACGAGCAGAGGAGCGAGCACCGTTGCCGCAATCATGCCGCACACCACGCTCACGCCAATGGACACACGGCTCGCCGCGCCTGCGCCGGAGCTGAAGGCCAGCGGCAGACAGCCGAGAATGAAGGCTATGGACGTCATGATGATGGGCCTGAACCTGAGCTTTGCGGCCTGAACCGCGGCTTCCTCCAGATCCCTGCCCTGATCGCGCAGCTCCACGGCGAACTCGATGATGAGAATGGCGTTCTTGCACGCCAGTCCGAGCAGCGTGATGATGGCCACCTGCGTATAGATGTCGTTGCTGAGGCCCGTAAGCCAGTTGCCCGCGATGGCGCCGAATACGGCAAAGGGAACGGCGGAAAGCACGGCCAGAGGCAGACTCCAGCGCTCATACTGCGCGGCGAGGATGAGGAATATCATGAGCACGCTCAGGCCGAGCACGCCGAAATCCGTGCCGCCCGTCTCCACTTCCTGATACGTCACGCCGGACCAGGCGAAGGAATACCCCTGCGGCAGGGAGTCCGCCACCTTTTCCAGCGCGGCGATGGCCTGACCGGAACTTGCTCCGGCCGCGGGATTGCCCGTGATCTTGGCCGACAGAAGTCCGTTGAAATGCGACACCGTGGACGGCCCGCCGTCGGTGGTCACCGTAACGAGGGAAGTCAGGGGAATCTGATCGCCGGTGGAGGAGGTCACATACAGAGAACGCATGCTGTCCGGCAGACTGCGGAACCGTTCATCGGCCTGCATCATGACCTTGAACGTGCGGCCGGACAGGTTGAAGTCGTTGATGTAGGTCGAACCCAGCGTCGCGCCGAGCATATTGAAGACGTCCGCGCAGTCCACGCCGGACATGGCGGCCTTTTCCCTGTCGAGGCGCACGAAAAGACGCGGCGCGTCCACGCTGAAGGCACTGTTCACGCCGGAAAGTTCCGCCTGCTTCGAGGCCTTTGCCGCAAAGTCGTCGGCCACCTGCGCCAGCTCCTCCGGCGTGCCGGAGGTCGTCTGAATTTCCATGTCGAATCCGCCGGTATTGCTCATGCCCATGATGGGCGGCGGATTGAAGGGCAGAACGAGTCCACGGCTTTCGCCGAGACCCAGAGCGTATATCTGCCGCAGCGTTGCCGCCACGCCGAGTTCCGGCGTCGTTCGCTCGTCCCATGGCTTCAGCTGAATGAACAGCGTGCCCGCGCTGGCGTCCAGCGTGCTGTTCACAAGGTCATACCCGGAAAGACTGAGCACGTGGGCCACGGCGGGCAGACGCCCCACGGCCTCGCTCACGCTCGTGACGAGTTCGCGCGTCTTGGGCAGAGCCGAGCCCTCCGGCAGGGAAATGGTGCACATGAGCGCGCCCTGATCCTCTTCCGGCACCAGCGTGGTGGGTACTCTGGTGAAAAGCCAGGCCGTGCACAGACACAGCCCCGCAAGAATGCCGCAGGAGATCAGTCCGTGACGCAGAAAAAACAGGACCAGATGTGAAAAACCTTCCGTTACGGCATCAAAAAAGCGGTTGAACAAGCGGAAGGGAGCCCACGGCGTTTCTCTCTCGCCCTTGAGAAGCTTCAGACAGAGCGCTGGCGTGAGCGTCAGTGCCACCATGCCGGAAATGACTACGGCAATGGCGATGGTCACGGCGAACTGCCGGTACATGACGCCCGCAAGACCGCCGAGGAAACCCACGGGAATGAACACCGAGCACAGAACGAAGACGATGGCGACGACGGCCGAAGTCACCTCGTTCATGGCCACGGCCGTGGCTCCTGCCACGTCGAGCCCCTCGGTGCGAAGCACGCGTTCCACGTTTTCCAGCACCACTATGGCGTCGTCCACCACCATGCCTATGGCGAGAACCAGCGCAAAAAGCGTAAGCGTGTTGATGGAAAAATCGAGAAGATAGACGCCCGCGAACGTGCCTATGAGCGCGATGGGCACGGCCAGGCAGGGAATGAGCGTGGCCCGCCAGTCCTGAAGAAAGAGATACACCACGGCGAACACAAGAAGCATGGCCTCCACCAGCGTGCGCACCACCTCTTCCACGGAAAGACGCACGAAAATGGTGGTGTCGTAGGGTACCACGTAGCCCATGCCGGCGGGGAAATACCGTTCCTGCTCTTCCATGTAGGCGGCCACGCGTTCGGCCGTGGCCAGCGCGTTGCTGCCCGGCGCGAGAAATATGGCCAGAGGAATGGCGGTGGCGCCGTCGATGGCGCAGGCGAAGTTGTAGCTTTCCGCGCCGAGCTCCACACGGCCCACGTCGCGCAGACGCAGCACGCCGCCTTCCGGGGACGCATGGAGTATGATGTCGCCGAACTGCTCGGCCGTCACCAGACGCCCCTCTCCCTGAAGCTGCCACGTCATGGTCAGACTGTCCGAGCCGGGCTGACTGCCCACGCTTCCCAGGGAATACTGGGCATTCTGATCGTTCACGGCCTGAGAAATGTCGCTCACGCTGATGCCGAGCTCGGCCATGCGGAGCGGATCGAGCCAGATGCGCATGGCGTGATCACGACTGCCTATGATCTCGGCCTGTCCCACGCCGGGCACACGCTTGAGACCGTCGAGCAGATTCACGAGAGCGTAATTGCTGAGGTAGGTGGCGTCGTGCATGCCGTCCCTGGAATACAGCGCCACGATTTCCAGAATGGCGGGCGAAAAGGTGTCCACCGTCACGCCGTACTGCCGCACGATTTCCGGCAGCATGGGCGTTGCGGCCTGCACACGGTTGTTCACGTTCACCTGCGCGATGTCGGCATCCGTGCCCACGGCAAAGGTCACGGAAATCTGCATGGAGCCGCTCGAGGAACTGACCGAGCTCATGTAGATCATGTCGGGCACGCCGTTGATCTGTTCCTCGATGGGCGTGGCCACCGTCTGGGCGATGATTTCCGGACTCGCACCCGGATACTGCGCACTCACCGTGATGGTCGGAGGAATGAGGTCCGGATACTGCGCCACGGGAAGCTCGCGTATGGACAGAAGCCCGGCCAGCACGATGAAGATGGAAAGCACCATGGAAAGCACGGGACGACGCAGGAAAAAGCCGGCGCGGGGGGATACGGGAGCCACCGATGATGACGGCATGGACGGAGCCGACGGCCCGGCTGCGTTCTTTTTCAGGGAATCGTCACTCATGGCTGACCTCCCTGACCGGAGCGGGAGCATCCTCCACGCCGCTTCCCGTCACGGGGGAAGAGGATTCCGGCGTGTCCAGCGGATCGGCCTTCAGACTCTGCCTGAGCTCTTCCGCCCGTACCGTCTGTCCGGCCGTCACCTTGTTCTGACCCTGCACCACGATTCTCTGTCCCGGCTCAAGTCCCTTTTCCAGGAGGAAGCTGCTGCCGAAGGCGGGGCCGAGCGTCACGGGAGAAAGATGCGCGCGATTCGCGTCATCCAGCGCGTACACGGCCGTTCCGCTTTCCGTCTGCATGATCGCTTCCTGCGGAATCATGATCGCACCGACGAGTTTCGCCCCTCCTACCCGCACGATCACGAACTCGCCCGGAAGAAGTATGCCTTCCGCGTTGGGAAAGCGGGCCCGGGCCCGCACGGCGCTCGTTGAGGAATCCACCTGCGTGTCGAGAAAGATCACCTTTCCCTGCCGGTCGTAATCCGTACCGCCCAGAAGGGAAAGGGCGGCGGACGAGCCTTCGCCGTAGCTTACGGCCCTGCCCTTCGACTCCATGTCGCGCATGGAAAACAGCTCCACGCTCGGCACGGAAAATTCCACGTCCATGGGGTCGCTCTGATTGATGTACGTCAGCGTGCTGTCCGTGCCCACAAGGTTGCCCGTGCGCGTCACTTCCCGGCTGGTAAAGCCGGAAAAGGGCGCTTCCACCCGGCAGTATCCGAGCTTTATGCGCGCCTCGTTCACGGCGGCCTGCGCCGACTCCCGCAGTCCCTGCGCGCTTTTCCAGGCGGCATAGGCGCTGTCGCGCTCCTGACGGCTCACCGCATTGGAAGCGTAGAGCTTCTGCACGCGGTCGTATTCCTTGCGGGCGTTGTCCAGCGTGCTCACGGCATCGGCCAGCTGCCCTTCCGCCTGACGAAGCGACGCCTGAAACGGAGCTTCGTCTATTTCAAAGAGCACGGTCCCCTGCTTCACATACGCCCCTTCCTTGAAAAAGCGCTTCAGAAGAATGCCCGACACCTGCGGTCTTACCGCGGCGGAGCGGCTGCCCTGGGTCTGTCCCATGAACGTGGCGTAAAGGGGCACGTCCATGCGCTCGAGCTTCACGGCCTTCACGAAGGGCGGCGGAAGCGTCGCCCCGGCGGACTGTTTTTTGTCATCCTCGTTGCAGGCGACCAGAATCAGACAAAGCAGCGCGACTCCACTTGCACGCAGCGCATTCATGGCTTCCCTCCATGGCTGAACGGTTTGCCGGGGCCCGTCCCGAATCGGACGCCTCTCTTCGCCGGAAAAGCCCGGAGAAAGAAGAAACGCCCCTTCGTCCGCCCGCGCATTGACAAAAGACCGGGCAAACGTAGATTATGGCAATCTCCTTTGTCTTAATACGGCGATGAAAAGCGCGCCATGAGGTTTTGTATGAGTCCTTTTATTCTTCGCGGTTTCCTTATCGGCAGTTCCGTCGGCATCTTCGCCGTGCTCCTCGGCTTCGTGAACACGGCGGAAGGCATCGTGTTCGGCTCCACCATGGGACTGCTTGCGGGAATCACCTCCGCAAAGCTTTATGAAAAGCGCATGAAGGACAAGGAAAATCAGAACAAACGCCCGTAGAAGCCGCCTTCAGCCGCACAAGGAGAGAGCCATGCACATATTCCGGCCCGGCTCGCGCCGGTTTCTGCCCGGCATGGTGGACAACCTTTCCCCGGAGTGGAAGGCCGTCCTCTCCGCCGGTCGGCGCATGGTCCTGAAAAAAGGGGAATTCCTGCTTCCCGACGGGGAGACGAGAAGCTTCGGCTATCTGACCTCCGGCCGCATCTGCTCGACCCACACCTCCTACGGAGGCGGCGCGCATTCCATGCTCATCTTCGGCCCCGGCACCCTGGTCCGGGAAGCCTACGTCTGTTCGGGATTCTGCCAGAGCCTGCCGCACTTTCAGTGTCTGACAGACGTGGAGTGCCACATTTTTCCCGGAGACCTCCTTCACGACGAGCGCTTCATCGCCGCGCACCCCGAACTCATGCGCAGCATGCTCTATTCCGTCAGCGTCAAGCTGTCCCTGTTCGACGCCATGCTCTCCATCATGAGCTGCCGTACCGTGGAAGAAAAGGTGGCCATGTGGATGTATTACTGCTGCGACAGCTGCGGCAGAAGCTCGTTTTCCCCGGGCATAAGCCAGATAGAGCTTTCCCTGCTGCTCGGCGTGCACAAGTCCTCCCTCAACAAGGTCGTTCTGGCCCTCAAAAAGCACGGCATCCTGGAGTGCTTCACCAAAACGAGGCTCTCCATCCTCGATGAGCGGCGCCTCTTCCGCGCCGCCTGCGGCGAGCTGCTGCTCTAGCCCGGCGGGAAGAGGCGCCGGGGCCGTCCGCACGTTCCCGGACTTCCGGCGCGCAGCTTTGCGCCCGGCCCACGATGCAGCCTGAGAGGAGACTCGCCCCAAGGCCCGTGCCGCAGGCCTTCCCCCTCCGGCGGGAGACCCGCCGTTTGCGCAGAACGGCAAAGCCTTTCCCGGTTCAGGACAAATATCGGGAAAAAATGCTTTTCGGCGCATCTTTTTTTTTGCCGTTTCTTCTATGCTTCCTCCATCTTCACGCACGTTCAGTCTTCGGAACACCGCGTGCCGTCCGGCCCATCCCTTTGCGTATCTCCCATGAGAAAGAAAAAAGGCGCCGGATGCCCGGGCCCTCTCCGGGCGTCAGGTTCCCGGAGAAAAAGAGCACGGGAGCTTGCCGCACGCCAGAAAGTCCGGGCGAAGGCTTCCGCATCCGCCGTCGGCATGAAGGACGCTGCGGCCACAGCCAAGGACGCGGCGACCGAAAACGCAACCCTTTTCACGCAGAACTTCCGGTTCTGTCCTTCATGGAGGTCCATCATGTCTCAGGCCTGCTGTCTGTCTCCCCAGGAAGAACGCATCTGCAGCCATCACGTCAGCCGGAAAGGTCACGAACGGGTCTTTGCCATACGCGACCGCGTCCAGTTCGACATTCCCCACATAGACATAGAACGGGCACGCTACTTCACGGAATCCATGCGAGAGACGGAAGGACAGCTTCTCACGCTTCGCTGGGCCAGGGCGATGAAGAACGTGGCGGAAAAGATCACCGTGTACATAGACGAGGACTCCCTTCTTGCGGGACGTGCCGGCTGCCTCGGCCGTCACGGCATCCTTTACCCCGAGCTCGACGGCGACTTCTACAGGGAGGTTCTTGCCGGCATCAACAGCCGCAAGACCAATCCCTTCCGCATATCGGATGAAGACGTGCGCATCGCCCTAGAAGACATAGCGCCGTACTGGGAAGGCAAAACGTTCCATGAACACCTCAACGCCGCCCTGCCGCCCGAACTGCGCAAGCTGACCTACTCGGACGACCGCGGTCTGAAGTCAAAATCCATCGTCAACGAAACCGCCTCGTACCGCTCCGGGCTCCAGTGGTGTCCCGACTATGAGAAGGCCATCCGCAAGGGCTTTCTCGGCCTGAAGAAGGAAATCGAGGAAAATCTGGCTTCCCTCGATCTGGAAAACGCCCTGGACATTTCCACGAAAAAGCCTTTCCTCGAAGCCATGCTCGTCATCTGCGACGCCATCATGATCTGGGGCAGACGCCATGCCGATCTGGCGCGGAAGCTGGCCGCCGGGGAAGCCGATCCCGTACGCAGAAAAGAGCTGCTCCGCATCGCCGAGATATGCGACCATGTTCCCGCCCATCCCGCGCGCACCTTCCATGAAGCGCTGCAGTGCCAGTGGTTCGTCCAGATATTCTCCCGTCTGGAACAGCGTACCGGCGGCGTGGTGTCCAACGGACGCATGGATCAGTACCTCTATCCCTTCTACAAAAAGGACATGGAGGACGGCATCCTCACCCGGGAACAGGCCAAGGAACTGCTGGAGTGCATGTGGGTGGAAATGGCCCAGTTCGTGGACTTCAACATATCTCCCTCCGGCTCCGACTTCTATGAAGGCTACGCCCACTGGGAAGCCGTGACCATAGGCGGACAGACCAGGGACGGCGAAGACGCGACGAACGAGCTCTCCTACCTTTTCCTGGAATCCAAGAGGGAATTTCCCCTCAACTATCCCGATCTTGCGGCACGCATCCATTCCCGCTCCCCCGAGCGCTTCCTGCACGAAGTGGCCCTGACCATCAAGGACGGCTCGGGCTATCCGAAGCTCATCAACGACGAGGAAGTCATCCCTCTGAACGCCCTCAAGGGCGTCCCCCTTGCCGAAGCCTACGACTACGCCGTATCCGGCTGCACGGAAACCCGCTATCCCAACCGCGACACCTACACCTCCGGCTGTGCCTACATCAACTTTGCCGCCGCGCTGG
>OODJ01002112.1_pt1 | contig 13758 bp, 10 predicted proteins | sample 1671611 | NCBI WGS metagenome assembly OODJ01 (sample SAMN06348174, study PRJEB24527) | human gut metagenome | biome: human gut; feature: ankylosing spondylitis patient; material: feces | host: Homo sapiens | place: China | collected 2015-10 | reverse complement strand
AAGTATTATGTATGGTGACACATGGCAGGTCCGCTGGAAGGAATTTCTATCGGACTCGTATGTATATGGATCTAAAATTGAATTTAATGAGGATGGTTCAGTCTCTTATAAGAACCGCCTCATGCCGCCGGGCACGGTGATTCACACATGGTATTCTATGACGAATTTCCAGGGAAATAGGATAGAGCCGTCGCTTCCGCTCATCGATGGAGAGAGGGCATATTCCATTGCGGTGAATATTGACTATCACAACAGTGAGAGTGAGGCACTGATGCTTCGTATCATATTTTTTGACAGGTATGATGTACAGGCGCAGAGTATTATTGTCCGCGATAAAAAGGCGTTTTTCAAGCCGTCCATCAGGACCTACAGCTACAGGATAGAGCTGATAAATGGTGGAAATGCTGATTTTACATTCAAATCACTGGTGATTAAAGAGGTTTCAGAGGAAGAGTTTGATGCAGAGCAGGAAAGAATTGAGAGACTTAAAGAGGACTCTAACAAAGGTAAGAAAAAGCGAAGAAAAAATAAAAAATCTAAGTGATGAAGAGCTTTCTGCACTGACAGAGCAGTTTAAGAGCAGGTATAGCGATGGGGAATCGCTTGAATCGCTTATGCCGGAGGCGTTTGCGGCTATCTGCGAGGCGGATTACAGGGTGCTTGGAAAGAGACCGTATGATGTGCAAATCTTAGCGGCAGCAGCGCTTCACGGTGGATATCTCGCCGAGATGAATACAGGTGAGGGCAAGACCCTGTCTGCCACCATGCCGCTTTATCTGAATGCGCTGACCGGCAAGAGCTGTATGCTCGTGACTACGAACGAGTATCTGGCATCGCGAGATGGTGCAGAGATGGGAGCGGTCTACAATTTCATGGGGCTTAGCTGCTCATATCCGGATGCTGATGATACGAAAAAGCAGGATGATGATGAGAAAAGACAGTTCTATTCGGCTGATATCATATATACCACAAATGGCGCACTTGGCTTTGATTTCCTTTTTGACAATCTGGTAAAGAAAAAGGAAGACAGATTCCTCTGTGATTTCCACTATGTCATAATTGACGAGGCTGATTCGGTGCTGCTAGACTCAGCAATTATGCCGCTCGTCATATCGGGAGTGCCGAGAGTACAGTCGAACCTGTATGATGTATGTGATTTTTTTGTCACGACACTGGTTGAGGATATTGATTACATAGAGGAGGATAAGGCAGTCTGGCTCACTCCAAAGGGTGTGAAGTTTGCTGAGAGCTTCTTTGGCATAACCAATTTCTACGGTAAAGAGAATTTTGAGATAAACAGGCATGTCACGCTTTCTCTTCGGGCGCACAAGCTTTTGAAGAACAAAAAGGATTATGTTGTAACAGACAAGAAAGAGGTAGAGCTTTTTGATGGAGCGACAGGCCGTCTCATGCACGGTGTCAAGCTGCGTGGCGGTCAGCATCAGGCTATAGAAGCGAAGGAAAAGGTAGAGATATCGCAGGAATACAGAACTGTGGCATCAGTTACCTTCCAGAATCTGTTTATGATGTTTGACAAGATGGCAGGCATGAGCGGCACACTCATGGATGCAAAGGATGAGCTTTTTGAGACCTACGGCAAGCATGTGGTGAGAATACCTACAAACAGGCCTCTTAAAAGAGTTGACAGGAAGGACAGATACTTTAAAAACGGTCATGACCAGTTCTGGACAGCAGTGGATGATGTGATAAGGCTTCATGAGACAGGCCAGCCGGTGCTTGTGGTGCTTAATTCCGTTACGGATACAGATCTTTTTTCAAGGCTTTTAATAGAGAAAAATATCCCACACAATGTACTAAACGCAAGCAATGCTTTCTGGGAAGCACAGATTATCGCAGGTGCAGGCCAGCTGAATGCGGTCACGGTTGCTACAACGATGGCAGGAAGAGGAACAGATATAAAGCTCGGAGACGGAGTGAAGGAGCTTGGCGGCTTAGCTGTTATAGGTATAGGCAGGATGAACAATTCAAGAGCTGAGAGGCAGGCGAGGGGCCGCGCCGGCAGACAGGGTGATCCGGGCTTCAGCCAGTACTATGTGAGCCTGGAGGATGACATAGTGGGAGCTGAGGATGATGACAAGCTGCAGCGCTATATTGATGGCAAAAAGCGTATCAGAAAGCGCAAAATAAAGCGTATTGTCAACCAGTGTCAGAAGCTTAGTGTGGAATCAGAGGAAATGAATCGCAAGAAATCACTGCAATACGACCAGGTCCTCCAGCGCCAGCGAGACCTGATCTATGCAACCAGAAAAAAACTGCTCGACGGCGCAAGTGTCGAGGAGGAGAAGATAGTAGAGATTGCGAAGGAGAATATTTCAGACTTCGTTAATCATTTTGATTACATACAGAGTAATAATAAGAATGGCAGGCGCCGTGGCAGAAAGAAATATAACGATAAAAATACCAACAATGCCAATACACAGCAATATACATCCATACTAAACAGATATATTCTTGACAACATCTCATACAAGCTGGACGCCGGTCTGTCAAAGTCTGACATGCAAAGCGCCGCCACTGTTAGCGATTACCTGATGCTTCGTGTGTATCAGGGGCTTTCAAGACAGCGTGAGCGCATAGGTGATGAGGAGGCTTACGAGCAGTTTGTCCGTGAGGCAACTCTAAAGGCGGTGGATGATGGCTGGGTTGAGCTGATTGACTACCTTGAGCAGCTCAAGTATGCGGTAGCGGGAAGAGCATCCGCACAGAGAAATGTTATGTTTGAATACCAAAATGAGGCTTTCGAGTCGTTTTTGGATACAGAAAAAGCAGTAAAATGTAATATCATAAGGAATATTTTACTTAGTGATGTGAAAATCGGCAAGGATGGCAGGCTGCAGGTCATTTACCCATAGAGGTAATTATGTAGAAGCATTATAATATCGACATAATATACGTTTTATTAAGAAATAGTTACATAATATCAATAGCTTGACAGATACGAGGAGAATCATATGGTATATAACTTCAATCTCGGAATAGGCTGGGCTTCAAGCGGTGTGGAGTACGCACAGAGCTACAGAGCGAATCTGCTCCGCAGGGCACACATTCCGGCAAGGTTTATTTTCACAGATATGTTTCCAACTGAAAATATAGAGCACATGACAAAAAACATTGGCTTTCTGGATGAGGAAGTGATTTGGCTGTACACATTTTTTACAGATGTGAGGACATCGCCCGTCACCTTTACTCTAAAGGAGCTTGAGGCTTCGATGGCAGAAGAGGATTATACCTTTTCCAGAGAGGGCAAGACGTGCAGGTATCAGTTTAAGGAGAGTGGCAGGTTCTACACCTGCTACATGGTTGATGATACAAGTGATCTCGTGCACAGAGTCGAGATTGTTTCAAACGGATGCCTGATCAGGAAAGATTTCTACACCTATTGCAGGACCTTCAGCGAGTACTATGCTCCGCTCGACGGCAAGGCTCATCTGTACGGCAGGACATTTTTCAATGAGGATGGCTCGGTGTGCTACGAGGAGGTCATAGAGGATGACAGCACCTTTTACAGGATCGGAGCGCAGGTGCTTTACACCAAGGCTGACCTGGTCGGCTATATGGTAAAGAGGCTTGACCTTACGGCTGATGATGTGGTGATCATCGACAGGACGACAGGCATAGGTCAGGCAATCCTCGAAAACTGTGGACCGGCGCGCGTAGGAATAGTGGTGCATGCGGACCATTTCAGCGAGGGCGGCACAGATGATGATTACATACTGTGGAACAACTATTATGAGTATTCGTTTTCACAGACGAAGCATATAGATTTCTACATCACAGCGACAGATGCGCAGAATGAGCTTATGAGGCAGCAATTTAAGAAGTACTGTGGAAAGGAGCCTCATGTGGTGACTATTCCGGTGGGCAGTCTTGATGAGCTTAAGTATCCTGATGAGCCAAGAAAGAGGCACTCACTCATCACTGCGTCGCGTCTGGCGACTGAGAAGCACTGTGACTGGCTGGTGGAGGCCGTTGTGAAGGCGAAAGAAAGCGTGCCTGACATTTCACTTGACATATATGGAAAGGGTGGCGATGAGGCGAAGCTTAAGGGGCTTATCGGCAGGCTGGGCTGCGGTGATTATGTGCATTTGATGGGACAGCAGAAATTAGATGATGTATACAAGCACTATGATGCATATGTGGCAGCTTCACAGAGTGAGGGCTTCGGGCTCACACTCATGGAGGCCATAGGCTCAGGGCTTCCTATAGTGGGCTTTGATGTGAGGTATGGCAACCAGACCTTTATCGATGATGGGCAAAACGGATACAGGATTACAATCACTGATGAGATGGATCAGAAGGAGAAGATAAAGCTCCTTTCTGAGCACATAGTGAGGATGTTTACAGAGGATGATATGGATGCATTTTCAGGACATTCATATGAGAAGGCCAAAGAATATCTGACTAAGGAGGTGGTTCACAGATGGATAGAGCTGTTGAAGTAACACATACGGCAGATGGTATCACACTGCTATTTGATACATTTTCGCTCGAGAGCAGGAATCTCCTTGAGTCATTTAAGAATGCCGGTGCTGCCTTTCATGCAGCAGTCATTGAGGATGACGGATTTCTGCCGGATGATGTGATGAGCGTGTATGGGTTTTTCTTAGGCGATTACAGGAGAGCTGACAGCTTACCGGGGAAGCCGCTGTATTTCAATCAGATACAGATTCCGGATTACTGGCGCATAGAGGGCGATAATTCATCGGCGAAGGTCATGGACCGCACCAGGGAAAGAGCGAGGATATTTTTTACGGAGCCTACGCACAGGCGGCAGGTTAAGATTGTTGACTGGCTCGATGATGCCGGTCAGGTCAGGCTTTCAGAGCATTATAACAGGTACGGCGCGATTTTCTGTCACACGGTTTTTAATAAAAAGGGACAGAAGGCACTCAGGAAGTTTTTTGATGTGACGGGCAGGGAGATGATAGTGGAGAACTTCGTCACCGGTGATATACTCGTCAGATGGCAGGATAAGGACTGGATTTTCAGAAGTAAGACAGACTTTATAGCGTTTTTCATCAGGTGCGCAGGGCTGGAGGATACAGCGGTTTATTTCAACTCGCTGTCATATCCGTTTTTTGCATCACAGGCGCTTGCGCTCTTCTGGCACGAGCCGGTGGGCGATGAAATACCCGGCAATATGCAGATTATACTACATGATCAGGGAACAAGGGCAAAGCGCGTATTTGTATCGCGAAAGAAGTCCTACGACAGGCTTATAGCACTTGGCGCTCCATCCGATAAGGTGAAGCAGCTTGGATATATCTACAGCTTCGTCAGGGAAAATAAGCACAGGCCGCACATACTCGTATGTACCAATTCAGAGAATGTGGGTCATCTGACAGAGCTTGCGTCACTCATGCCGCAGATGCATTTTCATGTGGCGGCCATCACAGAGATGTCGTCGAAGCTTATGTCGGCAGGGCAGTATGACAATGTGTCACTCTACCCTAATGTGAAGATGTCCGTGTTGGACGGACTGTTTGAGAAATGTGATTTCTACCTCGATATCAACCACGAGGGTGAGATAGTGGATGCGGTTCACAGAGCTTTCCTGAACAATATGCTTATAGTGGGCTATGAGGAGACCATGCACAACGCATATTACACCGCAGACACGAATACATTTAAGGAGAGCGAGTACGCTGATATGGCAGATGCACTCAACCTGACACTGGCTATGCCGAATCTCATTGATGAGGCACTTGCCATGCAGAAAAAGGCTGCTGTAGCGGCTGAGGCAACAGACTACATGGAAATACTCCATTTGTAGTGTACAGGTTTTATGAACAGAAAGGAGCTTAATATGAGTAAAAACACTAACAACAATCAGACAGTAGACGAGAAAAAGGGGAAAAGGACAGCTCTTACAATACTGGGCTATGTGCTTGTAATCGTGGCACTTCTTATAGTGCTTCCGGTTGTGCTTCCACCAATATTTGGCTATCATACATATCTTTCGGGCACAGACCATACAGGAAATATCTCAAAATACGGAAGCGTGGTATATTTAAAGACTATCGACGAGGCCTCTTATAAGGATGGCAATATAGTAGCCATTGAATCAGCTGATTCCTCAGGGAAAAAGGTTGATTCATACTATGTGGATTCTAATGATTCTTCTGCAAAAGAGATTGCATTACGTGATGGAAAGGGTGTATCATATAAGGTAGTTAAAGGGCAGGTTATCGCAAAGACTCCGTTTATCGGATACTTAAGCCAGCTGTGCTTTTCGGCAGTTGGAATTATTGTCACAGTAGTGATTTTTGCTGCAGGTGTAGCAATCATGATGTATGTAAATAAAATCAGCAGAAAAATCAACACAATGGTTGAACAGCGTACTGCATAGTGTGTCTGAATTCCCATCTGCGGCATTAGAAAACCTGACTATTATAAAGCAGACCTTATGTTTGCGGAATAGGATAAGTTATGGATAGATACAGTGTGAGTAGGACAAAGAGGTCATTGTTTTATTTAATGATGGCCTTTTTGATTGTTGGATTTATAATTGCCGAGTGCATATTACCGAGTGAGAGAAGCCAGTCTGTAAGTGATAATAATATCACTTACGAGGGCAGCTTTACATGGGAGAAGTCCGATGGTGAAAGGGAGGCTATTGAAGTACCCGGCAGGTACGATGTTAAGCCGGGGGATACGATGGTCATAACTACTGTTCTGCCTGATGATTTCAATGCAAATGTCATGGCAATCAGAGCATCACTTCAGACAGTCAGATTTTACGTGGATGGCAGTCTGAGAGAAGAGTATGATACAAAGGATACGAGACCCTTCGGTAAGGATTCCGCGAGCAGATATGTATTTTGCAATATGTCGGAGGATGATGCCGGCAAAGAGCTGCGCATTGAGCTGACAAGCCATGCATCCAACTATTCAGGCGTTGTAAATACGGTATATTGTGGAGATAAGAGCGATATATGGACAAATATATATCATAATAGCTCAAGAGAGACTGTTATAGCGTTTTTCATTTTCTTTGCTGCTATAGTGACTATTATGTTCAGTATAGCACTCAGTATTGTATACAAGACACATTTTGACATGGAGTATGTAGGCTGGTGTATGCTTCTTGGGGCAATATGGATGCTTGGCGAATCAAAGCTGCGTCAGATGCTTGTGCCCAATGCATCTGTTTTGGCGGCTATGTGCTTTGTGGTTATTCTGATTAGTCCTATTGCTGTTTCGATTTATATTGACAGCATACAGGGCGGGCGTTATACAAGAGTGTATACATGCATAGAGGCGCTTGCGGCTGTGAATTTCATTGTCTGCACATCACTGCAGCTTTTTGGTGTGTGCGATTATATAGAGACTCTGCCGGCAGGACAGGGAATGCTTGCTGTCTGCTGCGTGGTCGTCATCACAACATTTATCATTGATATAATTAAACACAGGGCTTTGGGCTACAGACCTGAGATGATTGCCATGATTGTGGCACTTGTTCTGGTGCTTATAGAGGCTGCATCTGTGTACTTTGTTGTCACCATGTCAGGTTTCTTTATCGGAATAGGCCTTATTGTGATTTTGTTTGTCAATATCATAGTCACAATAAAAAGAATCAGCGAGATAGAATACAAGCGCCAGAAGGAAGAGAGTGACAGGCTTAGAAATCAGACAGAGAGAGTTTCCCTTCAGATGATGAAGACACTTGCTGCTACAATTGAGGCAAAGGACGATTATATGAGAGGACACTCATACAGAGTCGCAGAGTACTCTGCTCTCATAGCAAAGCAGCTAGGCTGGAGTGAGCATGAGGTAGAGAATCTCAGAAATGCTGCATATCTGCATGATATCGGAAAGATTGGCGTGCCTGATACTATATTAAATAAGCCAACCAGGCTGACTGATGAAGAGTTTGCCGCCATAAAGAGCCATACTGTGATGGGAGCAGATATCTTAAAGGACATTACCCTGTTAGACCATCTGGTGGATATTGCAAGGAGTCATCATGAGCGCTACGATGGAAAGGGCTATCCTGACGGACTGGTGGGAGAGGAGATACCGCTTTCTGCCCGTATAGTTTGTGTGGCAGACAGCTATGATGCCATGAGGTCGCGCAGGATTTACAGGAATGCACTGCCCGATGAAGAAATCCGAAGGGAGCTTTTGGATAATTGCGGCACGCAGTTTGATCCGCAGATTGCGCGTATGTTTGTTGATATGCTTGACAATGGCATGGTTGTGATAGATGAGGACAATCCTGCGGCTCAGGGCTACCGTGATAATGCGGCTATTGAGTCAGCGGCAGACAAATTCATATCTGAGGTCATGAAGACCATGAGCAGTCAGGAAAAAGCCGATAGTGTTGATTATCTGACAGGACTTCACATGCGAAGCCGTGGTCAGCAGATAATAGCAGCCCTGATGCAGGATAATGATGGCTGTCTTGCCTTCATAGATATGGATAATCTCAAAAAAGTAAATGATGTGCATTGTCACAAGGCGGGTGACAGGGCACTTAAGCTTATAGGAAATCTCCTTGCTAAAGAGACAGAGAATGAGACCTTTGCAGCCTGCAGGCTTGGAGGTGACGAGTTCCTCATCTTTATGCCATATTCTGACAGGGCAAGCGTGGAGAGTGTTATAAAGCGCATATTTGAGGGCTTCGAGAGTGCCAGGGAAGCAGACTGTGAGATAAAGGAGGCCGCTCTTTCAGCAGGACTGTGCATGACGACAAAGGGAGCCATGTTTGAAAGTGACTACACAAAGGCAGATAAGGCACTTTACTATGTGAAGCAGAACTGTAAGGGTTCATATTTCTTCTATGAGCAGCTCTTAGCTGACAATAAGGAGAATACAAATCTGAGTGCGGATTTACGAAACGTGGCAAAGCTTTTAAAGGAGAGTGGCAGCTATACAGGTGCGCTGGATTTAAACTACAGAGAGTTTGCAAGAATCTATGAGTTCGTGAACAATGTAGGAGATAGGCATAAGCACAACTGCTATCTGGTCATGGTGACTATGAACACTCTGCCGGAGCAGCTTGCAGATATCGAGGAAATTGAGAAGGCACTTGACTGCATGGAGCAGTCTATCCGCAGCAAGATCAGAAAGGTGGATGTCTGTACGCGCTACAGCTCAATGCAGTATCTTATCATACTATTTGAACCACAGGAAAATCAGATTCCAAATGTCATGGAGAGAATCTTTATGCATTACTATGAACTCTGTGACAGAGAGGATTTCAAGCCACAGTATGAGTATATCAAGATGACTGAGGCAAAATAAAATAGGGATTGTTAAATAATAGTCAATGTGGTATAGTTTTCTTCGAACGGTATTCGAAGGAAACTGTATCATGGAGGATGTGTTGTCACCTTATGACAGAGCATATCCGGCAGACACAATAAGGCCAAAGCGCATTGCTGTATCAGAATATGAAGCAGGCAGCAAAGTGACAGGCGCGCACAGGATAAATCGACCGCAGCCATACGGCACATGGCGGAGATTATATCGGCTGCGATATAGGAATGGTCTGACCGGCTTGGAAAGAAGGTGGTAGCATGAAAATAGGCATAATCGGCGCAGGCAGAGTGGGCTGTTCTATAGGTAAATACCTAAGGACAAAGGACATAGAGCTTGCAGGCTATTATGACGTGGATTCTGTGGCAGCTAAGGAGGCTGCGGAGTTTACAAGGACAGAGAGCTTTGATTCGCTAAAGCAACTGGCGGATCAATCACAGATTATATTTATCACCACACCGGATTCATTTATTATACCGGTTTGGGAACAATTAAAAGAGCTGTCTCTAAGGAATCAGATTATATGTCATTGCAGTGGCGCATTATCATCCGATTCATTTTCCGGAAGGGAGAGCATGAGCGTATCATGCTGTTCAATTGATCCAATGTTACCGTTCAGTAACAAATTTTCATCATATGAGCAATTAAATAAAGCATTTTTCACAGTGGAAGGGCAAGATGCTGCGGTTGAAGCAATATCCGGGCTGTTTAGTTCTATTGGAAATGAGGTATGCCGCATTGATGGCACCAAAAAGGCAAAATACCATGCAGCAGCGAGCATTCTGAGCAATCAGGTGATTGCTGTCCTTGACATGGGCTACACTCTTTTGGAGGACTGTGGCTTTGCAAGGGATGAGGCGGTAAGAGCCACAGGTCAGCTTGTGATGCGCAATATCGAAAATGTACTTGAAGCAGGCTGTGACGGCGCACTGACCGGGCCAATCGAGAGAAACGATATTGAAACAGTGAAAAAGCATATCGCATGTATGCAAAATGACGATAGTAATGATGTCAGATTGTACAAAATGCTAGGTACAAAACTGGTAAATATTGCTGAAAAAAAGAATCCTGATAAGGATTACACTCAGATGATGGAATTGCTAAGAGGCTGACAATACCGTGAATATATAAAAACGGATTGTTGCAGAAAGACAGAGGGATTGGACAATGAAAAATACAGTAGTAACTTTTAAACAGGCAAAGGAAAAGGGCGAGAAGCTCACGATGCTCACAGCGTATGATTATTCGACTGCCAAGCTGATAGATGAGGCCGGAATCAATGCGATTTTAGTGGGAGATTCACTCGGCATGGTGGTGCTTGGCTATGAGGATACACTTTCAGTGACTATGGAGGATATGATTCATCACAGCGCAGCTGTTTCAAGGGGCATCAAGGACACACTGCTCATCACAGATATGCCTTTTATGTCATATCAGACATCAGTATATGATGCTGTGGTCAATGCAGGTCGACTCGTGAAGGAAGGTCATGCGCAGGCTGTCAAGCTTGAGGGTGGCAAGGAGGTATGTCCACAGATAAAGGCTATTGTGGATGCGTCAATTCCGGTATGTGCACATTTAGGGCTTACACCACAGTCAGTAAACGCATTTGGCGGCTTTAAGGTGCAGGGCAAGGGTGAAGAAGCAGCACAGAAGCTCCTTGACGAGGCACGCGCAGTCGAGGAAGCAGGAGCATTTGCAGTGGTGCTCGAGTGCGTGCCAAAGGCACTTGCCAAAAAAATCACAGAGAGCATAAGCATACCTACAATTGGTATCGGAGCGGGAGCAGACTGCGACGGCCAGGTGCTCGTATATCAGGATATGCTTGCCATGTATGCAAACATGAAGCCGAAATTTGTAAAGCAGTTTGCACAGGTCGGAAAAGAGATGAATGAGGCATTCACAGCCTACAAAAAGGCTGTTGAGGAGGGAAGTTTCCCAGGTGAGGAGCATACCTTTAAGATGGATGAGACAATAATTGACAAACTGTACTAATATCGAAGAATAGTTACGAAGCATAGAAGAATAAGGAGACATAAAATGTTAATATACGGACAAATCAAACAGGTTAGAGAAGCAGTAAAGGAATGGAAGAGAGAAGGCAAAAGTGTAGGCTTTGTAACAACAATAAAAGAAGTAAGAGAAAACGTAAAACAGTGGAAAAAAGAAGGACAGACAGTAGGTTTTGTACCAACAATGGGATATTTGCATGAAGGACACGGAAGCCTTATCACAAAAGCAAGAGAGAACAATGACAAAGTAGTAGTAAGTATTTTTGTAAATCCAATGCAGTTTGGCCCTACAGAGGATTTAGACAGCTATCCACGTGATTTAAACAGGGATGCAAAGCTTTGTGAGGATGCGGGAGTTGACATTATTTTCCATCCGGAGGCTGATGAGATGTATGCAGACGGCTTCTGCTCATATGTGGATATGAATGGCCTCACCACTGAGCTTTGTGGAAAAACAAGACCGATTCATTTCAGAGGTGTGCAGACAGTTGTACTGAAGCTGTTTCACATTGTGACACCTGACCGCGCATACTTTGGACAGAAGGATGCACAGCAGCTTGCGGTCATAAAGCGTATGGTAAAGGATTTGAATGTTGATACAGAAATCATCGGCTGCCCAATCATCCGTGAGGAGGATGGACTGGCAAAGAGCTCAAGAAACACATATCTGAGCGCAGATGAAAGACAGGCAGCGCTTGTACTGAGCAGAAGCTTAAAAATCGGAAAGCAGCTCGTAGACGCAGGCGAGAAGAGCGCAAAAGTGGTAAAGGATGCAATTACAGCAGAGATAAACAAGGAGCCGCTTGCGAAAATTGATTATGTGGATGTGGTTGATTTTGACACAATCACACCTGTTGACGAGATTAAGGGAACAACACTCGTGGCTATCGCTGTCTATATCGGAAAGACAAGGCTGATTGATAATTTTATCGCGTAGTAGGACAAGAATGATATATGAAAAAGAGGTATAAAAAATGAATTATACAATGCTTAAAGGCAAAATACACAGAGCAGTGGTCAAGCAGGCTGACTTAAACTACGTGGGAAGCATCACTGTAGATACAAAGCTACTTGAGGCAGCAGGCATCTTAGAGTATGAGATGGTTCAGATTGTCGATGTGGAAAACGGAAACAGATTCGAGACCTACACCATCGCAGGAGAGCCGGGCTCAGGCATGATATGCTTAAACGGTGCAGCAGCCAGACAGGTTGCAGTCGGTGACCATGTGATACTCATGTGCTATGCACAGATGACACCTGAGGAAGCAAAGGAGCATCATCCGAAGGTAGTGTTTGTGGATGATGAAAACAAGATAGCGCGTGTGACAAATTATGAGAAGCACGGAAAGCTGACGGAGGATTTTATTTGATTTCTGAACATTTACACAGCATTAGGAATATAGAAAAGTTTCGTTAGTAAACAATAGAAAAATCAAGTCTGCTGTAGTATAATTATTTATCATAAATGAGGGTCAAAATACCTTTTGACCCTCATATCATGTATTTATGCGGGAGGTAAATATGTACACAGCAGACGAAAAGAGATATGACACAATGAGATACAACAGATGCGGCAGGAGCGGACTGAAGCTTCCTGTTGTATCACTTGGCTTATGGCACAATTTCGGTGATTTTTCATCGTATGACAATATGAAGCAGATGTGCTTCACAGCCTTTGACCACGGTATCACCCACTTTGACCTGGCAAACAACTATGGGCCTGAATACGGCAGCGCAGAGAAGCACTTCGGGCTTATCCTGAAGGAACATCTGTCAGCATACCGCGATGAGCTCATCATCAGCTCGAAGGCAGGCTATGATATGTGGAAGGGTCCATACGGCAACTGGGGCAGCCGCAAGTATCTGATTGCAAGCCTTGATCAGAGTCTTAAGAGAATGGGACTCGACTATGTGGATATCTTCTATCATCACAGAATGGACCCAAAGACACCGCTTGAGGAGACAATGGGAGCACTCGACCAGATAGTAAGGAGCGGAAAAGCACTCTATGTCGGACTGTCAAATTATGATGGCGAGACCATGAAGAAAGCCTGCGAGATTCTTACTGATTTGAAATGTCCGTTTATCATCAACCAGAATTCATACAATATCTTCAACCGTACAATAGAGCAAAACGGTTTGAAGCAGGCTGCAAGGGAGTGCCAAAAGGGCATCATCTCATTCAGTCCGCTCGCACAAGGCATGCTCACGGACCGTTACCTAAACGGCATTCCGGAGGATAGCCGTATAAAGACAGACGGCCGCTTTTTAAATCAGGAAAAGCTCACTCCACACATCGAGCAGATTAAGAAGCTAAACGATATAGCCACAAAGCGTGGTGAGACACTTGCACAGATGGCACTCAAGTGGGTGGTAAAGGATGATGACGTGACAAGTGTGCTTGTCGGCGCCTCAAAGCCACAGCAGATTCTTGAAAACCTAAAGGTTATGGAGGGCACAGGCT
>OODJ01002111.1_pt1 | contig 13766 bp, 10 predicted proteins | sample 1671611 | NCBI WGS metagenome assembly OODJ01 (sample SAMN06348174, study PRJEB24527) | human gut metagenome | biome: human gut; feature: ankylosing spondylitis patient; material: feces | host: Homo sapiens | place: China | collected 2015-10 | reverse complement strand
TTTCAAGTCATTTCGCCCACCACCGCCCTCGTGACAAACTCGTCACATATTATCTGTTATGTGCTTGAGCACATAAGAGGTAACAATGAAGATCCCCGATGCCCGCACAAGCGGGCATCGGGGATCTTGTTTATCGTGGCTGCTTTGCGGTGTCTCTTAGTACATGCCGTCCTTCAGAATCGCAACTTTTTGAAGCAAAACGCATATAACGAAAAACGTAGATTTTCGTAGAGTTATCAATGCTTTGAGCCGCTTTTTGAAGTCTCCTTGATTTTAAGAAAATTCACACATTTCTACGCAAATCTACGCCACTTGGCAGGAAATTGGCGTAAGTTGTGGCGTAAGCCAGCCAACTTCGTACAATGAAAATTATAGGCTGCTGGCGATCTGTTCAAAGGCTCTCTCGACAGAATCAAAGCTGCTGTGCGTATAGACGTCCAGCGTCACACTGGCGTTGGAATGTCCCATCAGATATTGCAGGCTCTTCACATCAAGCCCCGCCTGTTGGACGTTGGTGCAGAACGTATGCCGCAGCACATGAGGCGTGATCCGAGGGACAGGCTTGCCGTATGCCTTTTCAAATCGCGCTTGCAGACCTCGCATATAGTTCTCCAAGTGCATAGCGACCTTCGGCATCCCAGATTTGTCCAGAAAGAGGAAGCCGCTGTGACCGTCCACCAGCAATTCCACCTTAGGGGGTGTTCTGGCTTTCACCACTCGCATCAGCGCCATGTAAACCGCATCCGTCATGGGGATATTTCGGATGCCGCTTTTGGTTTTGGGCGGTGTGACAAAATAGGGCTTCTCCGCCGTTCGGCACAACTGCCGCCGCACATGGATACAGCGCCGGTCGAAATCAATATCTGCCCGTGTCAGACCGTACAGCTCGCTCACACGCAAGCCGGTTCCCAGCAGAATTACAATGTCATCGTAGTAATTTCCGCCGCAGTCCTGCACGAATTGCAGGTATCTCTCCTGCTGCTCCTTAGTCAGCGCGTCACGCACATAGGCATCCTTCGGCACCACGTCAGACAGCTTGAATTTGAACGGATTCTTGCGGATGATGTCATCATCCACCGCCATTTCAAACGCCGGCCTGACAACGCTTTGCAACACACCGATGGTGTTTTGCTTGATGCCGCCGTCGTGCAGGAACACAAGCCAGCCCTTTGCGTCGGATAGCTTTACAGTCTTGATCGGCTTCTGTCCGAATGGGTCGGCATGAATCCGCTTGACCGCAGAACCATAAGACCGCAGGGAGTTTTGCTTCAAGCCCCGTTTCAGGTTCATGTAGCGGTCAACCAGCTCCGCCACGGTCATTTCACCCGCTGCGTAGTCGATGCCGTCCGCCATGTCGCGCCGCAGCTCGTCCTCTTTCTTTCGCAGCTCTGTCAGGGATTTGGCGTAAATACAACGCCGTTTCGTGTGTATATCGGTATAACGATAGTCATAGGTACCGTTTGCTCTCTGGCTTTCGCCGTCCTTCAAAACGCGGCCCTTGCTATCCTTGCGCTTTTCAGACAATCTCAATTACTCCTTTCCAGCGAAAAGCGCATGTAGGGTTTGTATTAGTATACCATACCCCACACGCGCTTTCCACATATTTTTATATCGAATAGGACGAATCCAAAAACCTTTCAAATGCTCTACGCTTAATAAGGCGTTTGTTTCCGTTCCACAGTACAAACGGGCAGTTATTCTCGTTTGTCATATCTCGCAGTTTGTTGATGCCGATTCCAAAGTAGGCAGCAGCTTCCTCAAGGTTAAGATTCGCTTTTTCCCATATAGGGACACTATTGACCGCCACGAGGATCACCTCACAGCTGCTCCTCGTCGAACAGATAGCCTTGAAATACCGTACCGTCTCCGGTAATGAAACGGCCTCGCGCATCCTTGGGTATCTGTTCGGCGGCGCTGGTGTTGTCGAGTATGATTTGCGAAAGTACGCTGTCCGCCCTGCCGCAAACACGGAAATCCATGTTATTGCGTATCTGGCCGGGAATGATCGTTGCGTCCGGCCTCTGCGTGGCAAGAATGAGATGGATACCAAATGCCCGTCCCTGCCGCGCAATGGTGGACAGCTTGTTTTCAATTTGCGCCAGCAGCTTCTTCCGCTCATTGTCGGCTCCGGTCTTGTCCAACATCTCCGCCACCTCGTCACAAGCGAATATGAGCCGTGGGAGCGGCTGCTCCGTAGTCTCGTTGTAGGCGTCAATGTTTGGACAGCCCAGCGCCTTAAACGCGCTCTTGCGATATTCCAGTACCGCCACAAGCTGGTCAAGGGTATCGCGCAAATTTTCCTCCGTGAAGCACATCCGGCATTTCTCATGCCAGACCTTGGGAAAATCAACGCCACCTTTGAAATCCGCAATATAAACTTCTGCGCCTTTGTGGAGCGCCTGCATAAGCAGCAGTTTCAGCAGGACGCTCTTTCCGCTGCCCGTGGAGCCGCCTAAGAGAATATGCGGAATGTGCGCGAGGTTGACTGTCACAGGGCCGGCGTAGCTTTCCCCCAGCACAAGCACAAAGCTCTTAGGAGAAAGATAGCTGTCCCTCCATTTCAGAACTTCCGGCAAATCGTCATCAGCAGAGACAGAATACACCAGCACACGACTCCCGCCCTTGGCGTAGGCCAGCTTGACAATGGTGATTCCCAGCGCCGTTTCGATGGCAAGGCATTTCTTTTCCCATTCTTGTAGAGGGATGCTCTGGTTGCGGAACTCCCATATTGTGACACGGGGATTATCCTTGTCGCGGCGCTTGCGGAGCAAATCGGGCGGCATCCCCGCGTGGTTTATGAGGCCGATACATTGAAGCTGGTCTTTCGCCGCCCGTCTGCCAAAGGGATAGAGCAGGAGCGTCAGCAGTGCCAGACCTCCAACAAACAAATAGGCTGTTACAGCGTGTTCCAGCGCATGGAAGAAAAGCTTGACCGGAAAATCAGGGGTACCGCGAAGCTGACGAAGGAGGTCATGCCAATAGGCGCGGCGCTCGATTTTTTTCTTATCTTCTCTTGTCATGGAAAGGCACCTCCCTCGGCGGTTTACCCTTGCGAAACTCCTTCACGCAGCCGATACGCCGCAGGAATGCCCGCCACGTCTCCAGCTCAGAGCGCTGAACTTCCGTATACTGTTCGTCCAAAGAGATATTGGAAGTGATGTAGACAGTGGTATAGCAGGCCGTGCGGTCGTGGTATCGCGCTGGGAGCTGCAAAGGGTAAATATCCAAATAATTGAGCATGGCGGCAATTGGGATCTGACTGTGAAATTCTTCAAACACCAACACGGGCTGTCCGTGGTAGGCATCGAATTTCGTGCCATTCTTGCCACCGTAATCGGTAATGCGGCAGATATCCTCCGGCTTGTGGGATGCAAAAATGCTTCGCGTCTTTCCGGTTCCGCTGTCACCATAGAAGTAAAGCACCTGAACAGCGCGGTTTTCTTTCATATACCGCTCTGCCTGCAGGGTGTCCCGCATCTCGTCAATGCCTTTGAGCCGAAATGCATAGGACGGCTTCTGCCGAATGATTTCGGCATTGGTCATACCCTGTTCCACACAGCCCATGAGGGCATACATGGAGGGGGAATCCTCCTCGGCTTCCGTGGGAATGTCACCAAACTCAAAGAAGGTTCCCTCGACAGAGGTTTCCACCTTTTTCGTGTCAGCCCATTTCCCGCTTTTGGTGATGTAATCTCTATTTGCCACGGAGCCTTTCATGCTCTTTTCGATGTGAGCAGGTGGAAAGCGGTTCTTTATGGTACTGAATCGAATCGGAGAATGGGAAAACAGATAGATATGCGTATGATAGGTCCCGCTCTCGCCAATCTCGTCTGCGAGGCAAAAATACCTTGGATGAAACAGATGCAGCCTTTCGATGATCGTATCATGGTCAAGGCCGCAGTCTTTTGGATTGTTGATGGTCAACGACCATCTGCGGCTTTGTGGGTCTTGTGCAGCCATGTCATGGTCTCCTTTCTTTGCTACCGCTACCTTGCTGCCCCACGGTAATACTTACCGTGGGGCAGCGGGGCGGCGCTGGCGCTGCCGCCGGGGGATATTTTCCTTGATGGAAAATATCGGTTCCCCGTCTGCTGCGCCCTGGCCGCCCGGTTGCGACCGTCAATTTTTCCTGACGGTAGAAATGCCGGTGGCCTTTGCGGTGAGCTGGACATGCCCTTGAGACTCATAAGCGGTCACCTCAAGGTCGGCAAACTCGACCTCAATAAAGCCTTCCGGCTTTTCCATGAGCTGCTTACCGTCAATGCGGACACCGATTTTCTCAAGGCTGTGTGCAGGCAGCGCAACGATATAGCGATAGCCGGTCACGGTATCCGTGCGCTTGCCATCTTTATACTCATACGCCGGCGCAACATCCACCAACAGCTTCTTTGTCCCCAGCGAGGCGGGGTCGATCCGAAGATCGCGAATATTCAACATGGGTAATACCTGTTCCTTTCATAAGTGTACCGTGCAGCGTTGATCGGACGCCGCTGGGTTGGTAGGAATGAAGCAATCCAGATTGCAGGGATAGAATAACAAAAGGCGGAGGACAATACTTATTCCGCAATGGAATAACTTTTGTCCTCTGCCTCACCTTTACAGATTGCAGTCCGGCAGCGCCGGAAAGCCTTTCGCTATTAAATAATCATCTGCCTCGTTCAAGACTGCTTGCAATTCTTCGTTTGATACACCTCTGTAATTCTGTTCTGCTTGTGAGTAAAGCCGGATCAGCTCCAAATAACATTGGTGGACAGGCTTTGCCGGGGAAAACGCTCTTTCACACCTTGCCAAATAATCTACGGCTTCATCCTCGTTCAATCTCAGAACTAGACAGAGGCTCACCAGCGTTTCCACAGGGACGTTTTGAATGGTTTCGTTCACGATCTTATTTAACCTTGATTGACTCATTCTCGCACAAACGGACAGCTTGTTTTGAGATAGTCCTACTCTGCGTGCATAATAATCTGTGTACAGCCCGAATGAGGCTGTATCGCTTAATTCAGATGGCCTCGGTCTGGAAGAACAGAACAAGGAAGTTCCATTCCGTTCCTAAAGTCACGCAAACCTTTGTTTTCTTCATTTGTTGGCCCAACCGCCGGAGGTGCTGAGTATGCGGGGAAAAAGGGGATTGCTGTAAGTGCTGGGAAAAGAGCAGCAAATCACCATACGCACCACCTCCTGCGAAATGAGTTACCGATGGGTATTGCCCCTCCGGCAGCAGGCCAACTTATACCATCATATTTTCAAAAAGGATAGAAAAAAGCACGGCTTTCTTCAAAGTCGTACTTCATTGATCTAATAGTCCAAGGACTACTATTCTCATACACTTTTTCTTGGAAAAGGGCATACTTCCCCCTTTCCCCAAAATCAGTCAAGGTATCACTGGCGTTACACAGCCTGCGTGAGCCGTGCCCTCGTGTGACAGCGGACTTGGTTCGCCTCATCCTGCGGATCATGCAGAAACGCTAACGCCGCCCATCGCCCACAGGACAAGCGCTTCACATTTGGCTCAAAGTGTGTACCCGCAAACGGCAATGCCGGTCACAAGTACAGCCAATTCGGGAAAATACCGGCTTCAGACTTGCCCGGCGCATAGGCAGGGGTTCGCTTCCCCCGCACGCCTGACAGCTTACTTCCTCTCATTAAGGTCATTTCAGCGAGAATATGCCGAATGACAATTCCACCCTATCACGCATGGCCAATCTACAATTCCCGGATGCACTCATGTCCCGTCATGACGCCGGGGAGCAGGCCGTCGCGCACCAAAAGCTGTTCCCGTGTCCGCTCTGCCGCTCCATGATCCGAAACAGCAGGGCTTTCACGCAGCCTTTGATGAGGAAAGTATAGCAGGTTCCATCGTACCCGTCAAGTATTGGGAGAGAAAGGGCAAGCGCCCGAGCAATGCTCGGGCGCTTGCGGGTGATTCTAATGTGCTTGGATTAGAGGACCTTTGTGCCGTCAATCGTGACAGACAGATGCTCGGAATCCATGCTGTTCTTATTGGCCCACAGCTTGGAGCCGGTATTCGTACCATTGGAGTTAATGGCAAAGCCTGTAACAACCTCGGAATCGGAGATGACAACAGTAAAGTTGTTGTGCTTTCCGTAATTTGCTTCTCCAATCTCAATAGCAGCCTTACCGGCAGTGCCGTTGTTGCGGTCGTTGAATCTGCACCCGGTCACCGTGAGATTCGTTGTCTTCTCCTCACCAAAGAGCAGGATTGCTTTGCCGTTGGTGTTGAAGGTGCAGCCCTCAAACTTCACGTCCGTGCCGCCCCAGGTCCAGATGGAATACTGGTTGGCCATCTCATTCTCAAAGGTGCAGTCAATGAAGGTTGCCTTGCCATAGAGGGTAGTAACACCCTTGATGGTGCAGTTTCTGTAAATCAGCTCGTCACAGACGATGCCGTCATAAGTACCTGTACCGTTCTCAACCGTGACATTCTCGAACGTGAAGGTAGACCCACGCTGATAATTGAGATGATTCGCGCCCTCGGCTTTAGCAGCGTTCTTTGCCACATCCACCGTCTGCGTGCCGTCACCGACGATGGTGACCTTACGGCTCTTATCGCCCTCGTGTGCAAGGCCGTTATTCAGTTCAAAGGTCGATTTCGACGGCAGCGCGAGCTTGACGTCTTTCACGACGTTGCCTTCGGCATCCTTGCTTTCGGTAATAACCTTGTTGATGGTTTCAGCCGTTGCATTCTGTGGAAGCTGAGTTACGCCGTTGACGGTGACAATGCAGCGGGACTCGATTTCACCGATATCCTCAGTTGCGACAGTCGTGCCGGAGAACGTGTTGCCGCTGCATTCGCCGACAGTCGCGTTCCAGTTGCCGACGATTTTACCGATAACGAAGTTGTTCTTGCCTGCGACCAAATTCTCACCCTTGACCGTCACACCGGTCAGGACGTTACCGGTAACATAAGTGGGGACATCGTTGCTGTTGCAGATATAGCCGATAATGCCGCCGACCTTATAGCGACCGGACACGGTGCAGTTCTCGACCTTACAGTTGGCCACGCTGCCATAGTTATAGCCAACGATGGCGCCGGTGTACTTGCCGCCGGTGACGGAGGAATTGCGGACGGTCACATTTGTGATGTCAGCGTTGGCATCGGAGGACACGATACCGACGGCGTTCTCAGTACCATTGGGAGCATTTACTTTAACATTCTCAACAACGAGGTTGGAGATGCCACGGTTTCCGCCAACGAACAGGCCGGTGTTGTCGGTACCGTTATAATTGATGGTCACGCTGCTGATTTTGTGGTCTTGGCCGTCAAAGTCGAAGTCTTTCATATTGCCAAAGCCGTTTTCCAGCGTGATATTTTCAAGGTCAATGTCAGCGTTCAGCACGATGTGCCGGGCGCAAGCGCCGCCGTACCAGATACAGGTATGATCCCAATGGCTGTGATCTGCAAGGCAAGCTTCATGCGCCGCCGCCGGGTTGAGCTTATAGGCAAAGTAGAGCAGCGCTTCCTTGTCCTTGATGGTGATGGTGCCTGTATTGCCATTGTTACTATTGAAATCGCCGTTAGTATATTCCTGAATCAAAAGACCGGAGGGCACAACGGACGCATCCTCGGGATACTCGTTCCAAGTCATTTTGCTGACGGTCCAAACGCCGCTGCCAGCAGAAGTTTCCACGGACTTATAGTCCGGCGCGAGGAAAGTGCCGCCCTTATTGTCGTCGCCGTTTTTAGGGTCGTTGCCATAGAATGTGCCGCCGGTGATGACAATGCTGGTAACAGGTTTACCATTCTGCACGTTCAGCGTCAGAGGCTTCAGGCTTGAATTGTAGGTGTATGTTCCCTCTGCGCTGTTTTTGAATGTACCGCCCTTGATGGTGATGACAGGCTCGTTCGCGTTCTCGCTGGTGCCCACATAAACCGTGGCTTCCTTGTTGGACTTGTTGATGAACGTGCCGTTCTCGATATCGATGCTTCCGGTGCGCGCCCAAATGGCGATGTTTTCATCGTTCGTGGACGAGGAAGTGTCCACCGTACCGTTGCCGGTAATGGTCAACTTGCCGTTGCCGTCGTTCACGATGGCAACGTCCGCCGTCGAAGTGATTTTCTTCTCAGCGAGGTCAATGGTAATGTTCTTATTGCCGGTGACCACGATGCGCTCGTCGGGCGTGATATCCTGCGTCAGCTTCACGGTGTCACCGTTCTTGGCCGCGGCAAGAGCAGCGGCGAGAGTCGTGTAATAGGTATACGTGCCGTCGGCCGCCTTCACAGACGCGACAGACGCAGCGGTCTGCGCCGCGCCGCAGACCGTGCACTTGCCATTTTCGCCGTTATGGTTATGCGCTTCGGGAGAAAGCGCGCTGTCGTTGGCATAGCACTTACCGGTGTGGGTGCCGTCGCCGTTATCGGTGTAAACATAGCTGTGGCTATGACCGCCGCCGGAGGAACTGCCGGAGCCGGTAGTGGTCTTGGGGACGATGTAGGTCTGGTCGTCGGAGACGGACTTACCGTTGACGGTCAGGCCGGTCGCGCCGTCCGCGACCACGATTTTGGTGCCCTCGGGCGCGCCGGTGATTTTGACGTTCTTGGCGACGACGAGCACGATGCCCTTGCCGTCAGCCTTGACGGTCGCGCCCGCCTCGTCAGCATAGGTGTCGATGGCGCGGTCAAGGATGGTGACGGTGGCTGCGCGGGTGATGTTGTCCTGCGGGGCAAGCTCGTCAGCCGTCACACCGCCCACGATACCGGCCTCGATCATCGCGGCCACCATGCCCTGCGCGTAGGGTGCGACCTTTGCCGCGTCGGTGTACTTGGTCAGGTCGGGCTCGCGGATCGGCTCGATGCCGAGCGCACGACCGAGCATGACGATAGCGCGCTCGCGGGAGATGGGCGCGTCGGGCGTCACCGTGCCGTCGCCGTTGCCGTTGAGGATACCGGCAGCCGCGCAGCGGTTGATGGCGTCATAGTACCAGGCATCCGCCGTGTTGTCGGTGAAGCCCGCGTCCTTCGCGGCGGGCAGCTTCAGCAGCTTTGCGAGGATGGTCGCGAGCTGCGCGCAGGTGAGCTGACCGTTGGGGTCAAACAGACCGTTGCTGCCCTGGATGATGCCGTGGCCACTCCAGCGTTCGATGGAGCTCTCGGCCCAATGGCCTGCGGTGTCGCCGTAGGTCGGTTCGACCGCTCCTGTGCCGACCGTGAGCAGACTAACTGTCATGGCGAACACAAGAATGAGGGATAAGATTTTGCGTTTCATTTTGGTCCTCCTAATGTATTTTTTCCGCGGCTCCCCGCGGTTTGGGCACTTATTTCACCGGCTCTGCCGGAAGTTCACTTAAAATTGCTGTGCATCGGTCCAATGGTCTGCCCGCGCAGATCGGACAGCCGCAGCGCTGTTTTCCCGTGCGGCTGTTGACGACCGCCCGCCACGCATGACCCTTATCGCAGAGCCACCAGACCTTGCGGCGGCTGCCGGGCGTCACCTGCTGCGGTGTAAGGCTGCCGTTGCGCGTCGGGTGCCATTGCGAGGCAACGACCGGCTCTATCGTCGCGAGGTCGTTGAAGCCGGGCAGAACCTTGTGGTTGGAGCAATACGGACAATCGCTTCCACTCCGCACGCGGTGAGCTATAACAGCCGGATAGGAATGTCCCTTTTCGCAGCGCCACCACACGCGGCGGTTGGAGCCGGAAGTCACTGCCTCCGGTATCAGAGCGCCGTTTTTCTGTCGGTCCCATTGGGCGGCAAGCTGCGGGTATTGCGAAGCGAAGTCATTTTCGCCCTGTATGACCTTTTGCCCTGCGCAGAATGGGCAGCCTGTTCCACCACCCGCGCGGGATGAGATGGCGGCACGGTAGCTGTGCCCCTTGGGACAGCGCCACCAGGCCTTTCTCACCGTTCCCGGGGCGACCAGCGTCGGCAATAGAGGAGCGTTCTTCTCGGTATCCCATTCGGCAACAAGTGCGGGATACCTTGCCGCGAGGGAGTTTTCGTCCGGCAGAACAACACGCCCCGCGCAGACGGAACAGCCGGTGCCCAGCACACGGCTCTTGACGACCGAATCGTAGGAATGTCCCGCAGGGCACCGCCACCAGACCTTTTTGTGGCTGCCGATGGTCAGGTCGGCGAACTTCAGCGGAGTGTTTTTCTCCGCATCCCACTCAGCCTCAAGGGCAGGAACCTGTATCGCCAGCGAGTTCTCAGGCGTTTCCTTGCGTCCGGTGCAGTACGGGCAGCCGCTGCCCTCCGAGCGGGAGTATACCTTGGCCTGCCAACTGTGACCCTTGGAGCACTGCCACCATACCTTTTGATGACTTCCGAAGGAAACGTTTCCAGTCGTAAGCGGCGCGTTGCGAACCTCGTCCCACTGCGCCAGCAGAGCCCTATGGCCCTGCTTTACGCAAAAGTCGTAGAACGATGTTCGCATCCATGCTCACCCCTTGCTTCCGATCCGCCAGCCCGTCCTTTCGGCGCTCAAACCGGCAATCTCCCTTATAGCCGGACAGTGGTCAATAATGTAGGCTTTGTTGACCATTACCCAATAAACGATTCTTTTAGGACCTTATAGTATCACGTTTTGTCCAAAATATCAATAGCAAGGTGCCCAAAAAGGTCTACTTTTATATCCGACAATTCTCGCGTTTAACGACTTTTTAACATATATTGCCGCGCACCCAGTACAAAAATGTGCTGTGTGCAATGTGCAGTTCTTTGCCCGCTGCCCGCGCCGACAGCTCACCGCGCTCCCAACGCGCCTTGACCTCCTGAAATCCAGCGGGCAGTTCCTTATAGGGACGTCCGAACTTTACGCCCCGCGCCTTTGCCGCAGCGATGCCCTCCGCCTGCCGCTGATGGATGAATTCACGCTCCGTCTGCGCCACATAGCTCAGAAGCTGGAGCACGATATCCGCGATCAGCGTACCGGTCAGGTCGCGGCTCCGGCGCGTGTCGAGCAGCGGCATATCCAGCACGACGATGGCCGCTCCTTTCTTTTTGGTAATAACGCGCCATTGCTCCAGGATCTCTTCATAATTTCGCCCGAGACGGTCGATGCTCTTGATGACAAGGGTGTCGCCGTCTTTCAATTTTCGCAGCAGCCTCCTGTAGCCGCGTCGGTCAAAATCCTTGCCGGACTGCTTATCCAGAATGATCTGGCCGTCGTTCCGCCCAAACTCCCGCAGGGCGATGAGCTGGCGCTCCTCATTTTGTTCTCTTGTGGAAATTCTCGCGTAGCCGTATTCCATGCACAGACCTCCCTATATGTAATGCCGCGAGGAGTATTAAGAACCCTCCCCGCGACAAGTATGACATATTTGTTCCCGCTTTAGCAGGTACGGGTTATTTACCGTTTACGATAGTATGGAAACATGCGGAATATAAAATCAGGACAGCGCAGCGTCATGGCAAAAAGCCTATCCGCTGCGCTGTCCGATGTTCGCTTATGTGGTCATGTCAGCGGCTTTGCTGTTCAGCTGGGTCACTTCTTGCAACGCCAGAGGAGGGTTACGATCTGCGCTCTGGTGCAATCTGCGTTGGGGCTGAACGTCGTCTCGCCGGTGCCCTTGGCGCTGTCCACGTCCTTAAGGCCGGAGACGTCCACGGTGACGATGTCGCCGCCCGAAGTGACCTGATCGAGCTGCTTGTCGGTGACCTCCACGGCTGCGGTGCTGCCAAAAACGATCGCATCCACCTTCACGGTCTCCTGCTCAGAGGAAACGGGGACCGTGATGGAGGGAGCCGTCACACCGCTGCCGCCACCGCTGGACTTGTGATACAGCTCAACCTCGCCGGTCAGTGTCGTGTAGTTGGTGTCAGTAGGCGTGAGGCGCCACTTGTAGGCCGTGTTGTCCTCGACCGTGGTATTGCCGGATAGGACATTTTCCTTGTCATCCACCCATTCCAGCTTGCCGTCATTGGGGTTCGGCGTGCTGCCCTCGATGGTCAGCGCCGCGTCCTTCAGTGTCTTACCGCTTATGGTGATTCTGGTGTAGTTCGGCGCGCCGGTGGGCGTGGCCGGTTTGATCATGAGCACGAAGGGAGCACTAGTGACGTCGTTGTAGTCGTTGTCGCCCGCCTTGGTTGCGATGACGCTCACGGAGCCGACCTTGACTGGAGTCAGAACGCCGGTGTTGGGATCGATGGTCGCCTCGCCTGTGCTGTTAGCAGTGTCAATGCGGTAGGATACAGCGCCTGTGCCGTCCACCCATGCGAACGTACCGTTAACCATCTTGTCGCCGTCCTTCACCTTGCCCGCGATCTTGCTGTCATTCAGTGTCTGACCATGGGTGATGTCCGTTGCCGTCACTGCGCCGTCCGCCTGCGGAGTGATCTTGTTTTCCGCGCTGACGTTGATGGTCAGAGTGATATCCTGATAGTTGCTCGTGGAGATTGTAACAGTGATCGTGCCGAGTCGTCCTTCGTCTGTGCCGCTTCTGTTTGCTTCCAGCGTCAGTTCACCGGTCTTGCCGTTTACAAGGGTAATAAAGGAGCCAGTGCCCAGATCGGTAACAACCTTCTTGTCATAGGTGATTGAGCCATAGTCACAGGGAGCAGTCAGCTTCGGCAGCAGCGTTGAGAGAGCAAGAGAATAGGTCTTGTGCAGGCCGTTGGTATTCTATTATAAAGCAATAGTGCAGACAAAATGCGATGCGCCTGACCATCACGGAGTCAGAAACAGTTGACGGAATAAGATCCGCTCATTAAACTATAAGAGAAGATATGAATTTGGACCGGAGGTCTCAGCATGAAAAACGGATCCCAATACGGACTGTTGCTCTTACAGCGGTATTTATATAAACGTACAGATGATAAACATCCTGCCTCCGTGTCAGATATCCTTGCATTCTGGCAGGAGCATGGCATCCAGGCAGGACGCAAGAGCGTGTATTCCGCCATTGAGGTCTTGCAAAGCAGCGGTATGGACATCGTCTGTGTCAAAAGTACCCAGAATCGATATTTTGTCGGAGCAAGGCTATTCGAACTGCCGGAACTAAAGCTGTTGGTGGACGCGGTGGAATCCTCGCGCTTCATCACGGCAAAAAAGAGCGAGCAGCTCATTGAGAAGCTGGGAAAGCTCACCAGCGAGTCATACGCGTATCAGCTGGACCGGCATATCTATATGGATGGGACGGTCAAACCGGAGAATGAGTGCATCTATTACAGCGTAGATAAGATCCATAGCGCTATTCAGGAGAAGTGCCAGATCACGTTTCAGTATTTTGAGTACACACCGAAGAAGGAAAAGGTGCTCAAGCACGACGGCTACCGCTATCAGTTCAGCCCGTATGTCCTGATCTGGAACAAGGATTATTACTACGCTGTTGGCTGGTCAAATAAACACGGAAAGCTGGCGCAGTTCCGGGTAGACCGGATGACCGCCGTGGAGTTGTTGAATCAGACGGCTATTCTTGCGCCAGACTTTGATCCTGCTGAGTATGTGCAAAAGGTCTTTGGAATGTATCCGGATGCCCTTTGCACGGTGGAACTGCTGTGCGATAATGAGATCATGCGCAGCGTCATCGACCGCTTCGGTGAAAATGTGCAGACGGAAACTGTAGATGAACAGCATTTCCGTGCCACAGTCGAGGTCGCGCCAAGCCCTCCGTTCTTCAGTTGGGTCTTTACCTTTAGCGGTAAGATTCGCATCGTCAGCCCAGCAGCAGTGCTGGAGGAAATGCAGGATATGGCAGCGTGGCTGAAATAACTTCTGGATGGTGTTCCTTGCGGGGAACACCATCTTTTTCACATCTTGCCAATCGAACGAATGTTTGCTATACTGAGGCTACAGTGTTTCCAGAGAAG
>OODJ01002109.1_pt1 | contig 13782 bp, 11 predicted proteins | sample 1671611 | NCBI WGS metagenome assembly OODJ01 (sample SAMN06348174, study PRJEB24527) | human gut metagenome | biome: human gut; feature: ankylosing spondylitis patient; material: feces | host: Homo sapiens | place: China | collected 2015-10 | reverse complement strand
GCCTGTTCGGTATTTACAATTTCGGATATAAGGCATTGGTTCTGATTCTGGTAACGATCGCAAGCTGTGTGGCATCAGAGTGGGTATTTAATAAGATTGTACATAAAAAGCAGACGATCGATGACCTGAGCGCCGTTGTAACGGGACTGCTTCTGGCATTGAACCTTCCGGCAACCCTTCCGTGGTGGGAGGCGGTAATCGGCGGTGTGTTTGCAATCGTGGTTGTAAAATGTCTGTTTGGCGGACTGGGACAGAATTTCATGAACCCGGCGCTGGGCGCAAGATGCTTCCTTTTGATTGCATTTGCTGCTGATATGACAAAGTTTGGCATCACAAAGAACGGGATTGAAGTGTATTCCAGCGTAACACCGCTTGCTGCCATGCGTAACGGTGAGGCGGTCAATACGATGGATATGCTGATCGGACGCACCGCAGGTACCATCGGTGAGACATCTGCGATCGCTATCCTGATCGGAGCTATTTTCCTGATCCTGATGGGTGTGATCAACCTTCGCATCCCGGCATCTTACATTATTACATTTGCTGTATTCATGCTTTTATTCGGCGGTCATGGATTTGACGGCAGCTATCTTACCGCACAGCTTTGCGGCGGCGGTCTGATGCTCGGCGCATTCTTCATGGCAACGGATTATGTGACATCCCCGATTACACCGATGGGGCAGATCATCTTTGGTATCTGCTGCGGTATCCTGACCGGATTGTTCCGCTGCTTCGGCGCGAATGCAGAGGGTGTTTCCTTCGCCATCATCTTAAGCAATATCCTTGTGCCGCTTATTGAGAAGCACACGGTGCCGATGGCATTCGGTCAGGTGAAGGAAGCGAAGAAGCAGGAAGGAGGCAAATAGAAATGAACAAGAAGATTGTACATGACGCATTGGTTTTATTTGCTTTTACTGTTGTATTAGGTCTGATCCTCGGCGTGGTCTACGGCATTACCAAAGGCCCGATCGACCAGGTAAATTATGAGAAGACACAGTCCGCTTACAAGCAGGTATTTGAGGATGCGGATTCCTTTGAGGAGTACGCTGATTTCGACACCGCTGCAGCGGAAGATCTTATGGCGCAGAATGGATATTCTGACGATATCGAGGCTGTCAACACAGCACTTGACGCTTCCGGCAATCCGCTCGGCTATGTGCTTACCGTAACGGCGAAGGACGGAAGCCAGGGCAGCATTACATTCTCTGTCGGCATCCAGAATGACGGTACGGTCAACGGTTATTCCATCACAAGTATTTCCGAGACACCGGGACTTGGTATGAAAGCAGAAGAGGAAGATTTCTACAGCCAGTTTGAAAACAAAACGGTAGACAAGTTTACGGTTGTAAAACAAAAACCGGCATCGGATGATCAGATTGAGGCAATTACCGGATCTACCATTACTTCAAAGGCAATGGCAAATGGCTGTAATGCAGCCATCTATTACTTCCAGAATGCGTTAGGAGGTGCTCAGTAATGAACAAGTATGTAGAACGTTTGTACAATGGTGTGATCAAAGAGAATCCTACCTTTGTCCTGATGCTTGGTATGTGTCCGACGCTGGCAGTAACCACCTCAGCGATGAACGGACTTGGCATGGGACTTACGACAACGGTGATCCTTGCCATGTCAAACCTGATGATCTCAGCACTTCGTAAAGTCATTCCGAACGGCGTGCGTATGCCGGCCTTTATCGTGGTTGTGGCATCTTTCGTAACGATCGTACAGTTTTTGCTTCAGGCGTATGTACCGTCTCTGTATCAGAGTCTTGGTATTTATATCCCTCTGATCGTAGTAAACTGTATCATCCTTGGAAGAGCGGAAGCTTATGCTTCTTTCAATCCGGTCATCCCGTCTTTCTTTGACGGCGTCGGTATGGGACTTGGATTTACCATCGGTCTTGCCAGCATCGGTATCGTGCGTGAACTGATTGGAGCCGGAACCATTTTCGGTGTGCAGGTGATGCCTTCTTTCTATCAGCCGATCACGATTTTTATCCTTGCACCGGGAGCTTTTCTGGTCCTGTCCCTTCTGACAGCAGCCCAGAACCGCGTGAAACGTAAAATGCAGGAAAAAGGTAAAGAGACAAAGATCGGCAGCGGCTGCACAGGAGAATGTGCCTCCTGTGCAAGTTCCTGTAAAGGAGGGGAGACGTTATGAGAGAATTACTTATGATCGCAGTCGGCACTGCGTTTATCAACAATAGTAATCAAAAAGCTTTCTCTATATTTAGGAATACTTAACAAAGTTACAGGCCACATGTGTTTTACGATTATGTCTTTTTCTTTATCATTTAAATTAAATAGTTTTTCTGCATTATATAAAGCAATTTGAGGGTGAAGAAAAGCATGAAAATGTTTTAAATGCAGTTTCTTTTTAGAACCTCTCCAGTCATACAAAAATAAATCATGTAGCATTGCACCTCTAGCTGCAGAAACATAATCCCAGCCATATTTTTTGCAAAATAAATATGACCAATAGGCAACTTCTAAACAATGTTCATAACAAGAACAATCGTAGTGTTGCCTAAAATTTTTCATCTGTTTTACAGTAGAATTTTCTAAAATATCTTTTGTTATATTTAAAAATTCAATTATATTATCATAGTTATATGTATGTACACTAACTTTTTTTTCTCTAACTTTTAAAGTTTGCATCTTATGTTATTACCTCTATGTTCATTTCTTAAATTTATTATAAACACAATAAAAGTCTATGTCAATAAAAAAATAAGAGATTAAAATGGTATTTTCTTGCAATATTTTTAAAAATAATACTAGACAAAAACACTTGTTTGTGTTATCATTGGTTCAATGAAGTTTTTATCATTATAGCTATGAAAAAATTTTTGTTATAAATTAAAAATGAATTTGCAAAGCAAGAAATGGAAGTACTTATGATTGATTTAAAACAGAGTGTTCAATATATTAAGGGTGTTGGACCGAGTAGGGCAAAGTTATTAAGCCTGCTTGGTGTAAATACTGTTGAAGATTTGATTAATTATTATCCGAGAACGTATGAGGATAGAACAAAAATAAAAAAGATAGAGGAGCTTCAAGATGGAGAAGATGCTCTTATTGAGGCTGTGACGGTAACTGCTGCAACCGTTTTTAAATTAAGAAGAAATATGTCTGTTTCAAAAGTTATGGTGCAGGACGATACTGGTAGATGCTTAATTACGTGGTTTAATCAGGATTATATGAGAAACGTAATTCATGCACATGAAAAATATAGATTTTTTGGAAAAGTTACTAAAAAACTTGGGCAGATAGAAATGGCGTCACCTGTTTTTGATGAGGAAGGAAAAAACAAGAATACAGGTAAAATTGTGCCTGTTTATTCTACTACAAAAGGATTGCCAGACTCAGCAATAAGACAAGCTGTTGAAAATGCACTTTCGATGGTAAATGCGAAATTACAAGAAACATTACCAGAATATATAACTAAAGATTATCATTTAATGGAACTAGATCAAGCAGTAAGAGAAATTCACTTTCCAAGCAAAATGGAAAATTTGGCGAAAGCAAGAAATAGGTTAGTATTCGAAGAATTGCTAACATTTCAACTTGCTTTATTAAGCTTGAAGGAACAATATGATAATGAAATAAGAGGCATAAAATACAGTAAAGATGTACATATGTCAGATGTAATAAACACATTACCATTCAAACTAACAAAAGCCCAACTAAGAGTTCTTGAAGAAATAGACAATGACATGGAATCGGAAAAGCCGATGAATAGGCTTTTGCAGGGAGACGTTGGTTCTGGTAAGACAGTAGTTGCAATGATCGCAGCATATAAGGCTGTAAAGAGTGGATATCAGGTTGCAGTAATGGCACCAACAACAATACTTGCAACACAGCACATAAATAATTTTAATAAAATATTAGAGCCATTTGGAATACGTTGTGGATTACTAGTAAGCAGTCTAACAAAAAAACAGAAAGGCATACTCCTAGAAAAATTAAAAAATGGTGAAATAGACATATTAATTGGAACTCATGCTCTTTTACAAGAAAATGTAGAGTTTAAAAATGTAGGACTAGTAGTAACAGATGAGCAACACAGATTTGGCGTAAAACAAAGAAGTGTAATTGCTGGTAAAGGAAAAAATCCAGATGTACTGGTAATGACTGCAACTCCTATCCCAAGAACACTAGCAATAATAGTATATGGAGATTTAGATATTTCTATAATAGACGAACTACCACCAAACAGGAAGAAGATTGATACAATAGCAGTAAAAGAAAATATGACAGATCGAATAATTCAGTTTATAAAGAAAAATGTGGACGAAGGTAGACAAGCATACATAGTATGTCCATTCGTGGATGAAAACGAAGAAATGATGGATGTAAAATCTGTAGAAAAACTAGCAGAAAATTATAAGAACGAAGTGTTTAAGGATTATAATGTAGAAATATTACATGGAAAAATGAAACCAAAAGATAAAGAACAAGTAATGCAAGATTTCAAAGAAAATAAAATAAGCATACTAATTTCTACAACTGTAATTGAGGTTGGGGTGGATGTACCAAATGCAAACATAATGGTAATAGAAAATGCTGAAAGATTTGGCCTAGCCCAGTTACACCAATTAAGAGGAAGAGTTGGAAGAGGAGAATTTAAGTCATATTGTATACTAAAATATAACAGTAATTCTGCAATAGTAAGAGAAAGAATGAAAACAATGACAACAACAGAAGATGGCTTTAAAATAGCAGAAAAAGACTTAGAACTAAGAGGCTCTGGAGAATTCTTCGGGACAAAACAACATGGACTACCAGAATTTAGAATAGCAAATATATTTGAAGATGTTAAAATACTAAAATTAGTACAAGAACTTGCACTAAAAATAGAAATGAATGATCCAAAACTAGAAAAAGAAGAAAACAAAAAATTAAAGGCATTAGTAAATAGAGTAAGAGAAGAAAGAATAGAATTATAAGAAAATTTCTGAAAACCCTTGCATTTTTTCCATAAAAAGGGTATAATAATATTGACATAAGAAGTACGGCAGAAGAGTGGAAACAAATTCCACTCTTCTACAATGTTATAAGACAACATTTAATATGAATATAGGGAGGTATATCTTGTCTAAAATAGAAGAAAAAGTAGAAGAGCTCGTTACAAAGCCAATAAATGAACTTGGTTACAGAGTATACGATGTTATGTACGTAAAAGAAGGCAAAGACAATTATTTAAGAATATTTATAGATAATGATACTGGAATTAGCTTAGATGATTGCGAAAAGGTAAACAATGCAATTACAGATATGCTAGATGAAGCGGATTATATAAAAGACCAATATTTTCTTGAAATTTCGTCTTCTGGAGTAGAAAGACATATTAGAAAAGATTCACAGTTGCAAGAACATATTGGAAAAGATATAGATGTGAAATTGTTTAAAACATTAAATAAGCAAAAAGAGCTTGAGGGAAATCTTAAACAATTTGACGAAAAGACCATTACATTAATCATAAATGAAGAAGAAATTACAATAGAAAGAAGTAACATTAGCTCGATGAAAAGGGCTTTTAAATGGTAATAATATAATTGAAAGGAATGATTGGAAAATGAAGAAAAATGTAAAAAAGGTAGAAAACAAAGGAATTGATAGTACAGAATTAATAATGGCACTAGATGAACTTGAAAAAGAAAGAGGAATAAAAAAAGACTATGTTATAGAATCTATAGAAACAGCTTTAGTTACAGCATATAAGAGAAATTTTGATGTTACGTCAGACAATGTAAAAATTACTCTAAACCGTGAAACAGGTGAGACACACGTTTATGAAGAACTTAATGTAGTAAACGAAGTTGAAGATTGGGATACACAAATTTCAGTAGAAGATGCTAAGAAAATTGACCCAAGATATAATGAGGGAGATGTTGTTGAAAAAGAATTAATGCCAAAGAACTTTGGTAGAATTGCAGCTCAAACAGCAAAGCAAGTTATAGTACAAAGAATAAGAGAAGCTTCAAGAGAAGTAATATTTAGTGAATTCAACGAGAAAAAAGGCGAAATAGTTTCTGGTATAGTACAAAAAGTTGATAAGAACATTGTTGTATTAGATTTAGGAAAAATTGAAGGTATAATGCCAATTAAAGAGCAAATACCAACAGAACATTACTATGTAAATCAAAAATTAAGAGCATGTGTTGCAAATGTTGAAAAAGGTGCAAAAGGCTCAACACAAATAATAGTTTCAAGAGCAAATAATGATTTCTTAAGAAAATTATTCGAGCTTGAAATTCCAGAAATTTATGAAGGTTTAATCGAAATTAAGAGTATTTCAAGAGACCCAGGAAAGAGATGTAAAGTTGCAGTATATTCTCCAAATGAAAACATAGACCCAGTTGGTTCTTGTGTTGGACAAAAAGGAATTCGTATTCAAAATATAATAAATGAATTAAGTGGAGAAAAAATAGATGTAATAGAATGGAATGAAGATCCATCTACATACATTGCAGAAGCTTTACTTCCAGCAAAAGTTATGGCTGTTGATATTAAAGATGAAGAAAGATTTGCCCAAGTAATAGTTCCAGATGATCAATTATCATTAGCTATTGGTAAAGCAGGACAAAATGCAAGACTTGCGGCTAAATTAACAAACTGGAAAATAGATATAAAGAGTGAATCTCAATTTAGAGAAATGATACAAGAGCTACAAGCAAATGGTGAAGAAAAAGAAGAAGCTGAGAGCGAAGAAGTTGCGGACGATGTAGCAAGCGTTGATGAAACAAATGTAGAAGAGGCAAACGAAGTAGAAAACGTTGAAACATCAGAAGAAAATAAAGACGAAGAATAAAAGGAAGTGTGATACTTGAAGAAAATACCACAAAGAACTTGCTTAGGTTGCAATGAAGCAAAACCTAAAAATGAATTGATAAGAATTGTAAAGCAGAGTGATGGCAAAATATTCGTAGACAAAACAGGAAAGGCTGAAGGACGAGGTGCATATATATGTAATAATGTAGAATGTTTGGAAAAGGCCATAAAGTCAAAGAGATTGAGCAGAAGCTTTGAAACAGAAATAAACAACGAAATTTATGAAAGCTTAAGAGGTGTAATTATTGATAAATAGAGAAAATAAAAAGGAATTAAGCACAAGAATAAATATAGGGGGGTGGAATTATTGGGTAAAATAAAAATTCACGAACTAGCAAAAGAAATAGGAATGTCAAGCAAAGATGTACTTGAAAAAGCAAAGTCGCTAGGCATAGATGTAACAAGCCATTTAAGTAATGTGACAGATGAACAAGCAACAGAAATTAGAAATGCATATTCAAAAAATAATAAAAATAATGTGAAAAAGGAAAATAAAGTGGAAAATAAGAAAGAAACAAAAAAAGAAACAAAGAAAGATAACAAAAAAGATACTCCAGTAATTATTAGAAGAGAAGTTATATTAAATGATGAAGAGGATTCTAAGAAAGACAATAAGAAAGCTGAAGAAAGAAAAGATGTAGGTTTTGTAAAAAGAAGAAATAACAACGATTATAACATTGTTTATAGAAATAAACCTAATAAACCTCTTACAGTAAATGAATTATTTGGACTTGGTAAAAAAGAAGAAAAGCCAAAGGCAGATGTAAAAGCCGAAACTGCAAAGAAAGAAGAAGTTAAGAAGGAAGAGAGTACTGCTAAAGCTACTACAACCGAAGTAAAAACAGAAACTGCAAAAGTAGAAAAAGCTGAAACTCCAAAGGCAGAAACAGTAAAGACTGAAACTGTAAAAACAGAAGCTCCAAAGCCAGAAGTTAAAGCAGAAGCAAAACAAGAAGCTGTAAAAGCAGAAAGCTTAAAAACTGAAGTTGTAAAGAATGATAGAACCGAATCTCATGACAGAAATGACAATTATAGAGGAGAAAATTCTAGAAACGACAACAGAGGCGAGTATTCAAGAAACGATTCTTTCCAAAGAAGAAATAACTTCAATAATGGAAATAGAGAATTTGGAAATAATAATGGTAACAGGGACTTTAGCAATAACAGAAACCAATTCCAAAGAAACAATAACTTCAATAGAAATGATAGATTCCAAAATAATAATCAATCAAGAGATGGTTACAGACAAAATAATCAAAATGGTCAAAACAATAGATTTAATAATGGCAATAATGGTTATAATAAAAATAACCGTGATAATAACGGATTTAACAGAAATAACCGTGATAACAATGGCTTTAACAGAAATAATAATCGTGATAATAATGGCTTTAACAGGAACAACAATGGTGGTCTCAACAGGAGACCATTAGATGAGAAGAGATTAGACAAAAAAATTAACGATATATTAGAGACTGAAATTGTTGAAAAAGAAAGCCAAAGAGATTATTCTACAAAGGCAAGTTTCAAGGCTAAGAGCAATAAATATGATGAAAATAAGCAAAATAAGAATAAGTCTAGAAGATTCAATGGTGAAGAAGAATATGATGAGGGCAAGTTAAAGAATTTAAAACAAGTAGATAAGCTTTCTAACATGTTTGGAGACCAAGAAGGTGGAATGCTTGATTACTACGATTTATCAACAGAACGTGGTAAGAAAGGTAAACGTAAAAACCAGAAAAATACTGAGGAAAGAAATAAGCAAAAAATATTTAAGCTAACAGAAATAACAATTCCAGAGAGCATAAGTGTTAAAGATTTAGCAACAGAGTTAAAGAAAACAAGTGGTGAAGTAATAACAAAGCTTATGGGATTAGGAATAATGGCAACTATAAACCAAGAGCTAGATTTCGATACAGCATTCTTAGTAGCAGAAGAATTTGGTGTAACAGCTAATAAGAAGGAAGAAGTTAAAGAAGAAGATATATTATTTGACGAGTCAGAAGATAAGGCAGAAGACTTAGTTCAAAGAGCTCCAGTAGTTGTTGTTATGGGACACGTTGACCATGGTAAGACATCACTTCTAGATGCAATTAGAAAAACAAATGTAATAGAAGGCGAAGCCGGAGGAATTACACAACATATTGGTGCATATAAGGTATCAATAAATGGAAGAGAAATTACATTTTTAGATACACCAGGACACGAGGCATTTACAAGTATGCGTGCTAGAGGCGCTCAAATTACAGATGTTGCAATACTTGTTGTTGCAGCAGATGATGGTGTAATGCCACAAACTGTTGAAGCTATAAACCATGCTAAAGCAGCTGGAATTCCAATAATAGTTGCAATAAACAAAATTGATGTACCAGGAGCTAACCCTGAAAAGGTAAAACAAGAATTAATGAAATATGAATTAGTTCCAGAAGAATGGGGTGGAGATACAGTATTTGTAGAAATTTCTGCAAAACAACATATCAACATAGACCAATTACTAGAAATGGTATTATTAGTTTCAGACATGCAAGATTTAAAAGTAAATCCAAATAAGCAAGCTAAAGGTGTTGTAATAGAAGCAAGACTAGATAAAGCAAAAGGTCCTATCGCATCTGTATTAGTACAAAGAGGAAGCTTAGACGTTGGAGATACAGTAGTTGTTGGAACATCAATTGGTAGAATTAGGGCAATGAAAGACGATAAAGGAAAACGTGTTAAATGTGCAGGTCCTTCTACACCAGTAGAAATTATGGGACTTACAAAAGTACCAGAAGCAGGAGAAACTTTCTATGAAGTTAAAGATGAAAAAATGGCTAAACACTTAATAGAAAGAAGAGAAAGAAAAGCAAGAGAAGATGCTATGAATGCATACAACAAAGTAACATTAAGCAATCTATTCGAGCAAATGGAATACGAAAATTTAAAACAATTAAATATAATTGTAAAAGCAGATGTTCAAGGTACAGCAGAAGCATTAAAGCAATCTCTTGAAAAATTATCTGATAACGAAGTTGCAGTAAAAGTAATACACTCAAATGCAGGAGCTATAAATGAATCTGATGTTAACCTAGCAAAAGCTGCAAAGGCTATAATAATAGGATTTAATGTAAGACCAAACGCAACGGCAAAAGAAGTTGCAGAAAAACAAGGGGTAGAAATCAAGTTATATTCTGTAATTTATCAAGCATTAGAAGATGTTGAAGCTGCAATGAACGGCTTACTAGCCCCAGTTTACGAAGAAAAAGTAATCGGAAATGTAGAAGTAAGACAAACATTCAAAGTTTCAAATGTTGGAACAATCGCTGGTGGATACGTAAAAGACGGAAAAGTTGAAAGAAATGCAGGAGTAAGAGTAATAAGAGAAGATGTTGTAATACACGAAGGCAAACTTGCATCATTAAAGAGATTTAAAGATGACGTTAAAGAAGTTGCTAAAGGGTTCGAATGTGGTCTTCAAATTGAGAATTACAACGATATTAAAGAAGGCGACATTATAGAAGTATTCGTAATGGAAGAAATAAAAAGAACTAAAAAATCAAAAGTACAACAAATTTCACAAGAACATGTAATGAATAATAAATAATTGCTTTCTAGGAAATAATTTATTTTAGAAAATTTGCCATGTCGTGCTTGGTCGGGGCTCATTCGACCCCTCTAGGCGCACTCCAGACAAATTTTCTAAAATGTAAATTATTTCCCAATAAAGTAAAAAATGTATTTGTTTCCAAAACGTAGGAAAGGAATTTTAGAGAAAATGAGTAAAAATGAAGCTAGACTTGGCAGAGTTAATGAAGAATTAATGAAAGCCTTAAGCCAAATAATAACTTATGAATTGAAAAATCCTGATGTTACAGGAATGATAAGTGTTACAAGAGTAAAGGTAACACCAGACTTAAAATATGCGAAAGTATATGTAAGTATGTTAAATTCAAAAAGTGTAGAAAAAACTATGCAAGGGTTAAAAGACTCTGCAGGCTTTATGAGATCACAAGTTGCTAGAATGGTAAATTTAAGAATTACTCCAGAGCTTGTATTTGAATATGATGATTCAATAGAACATGGAGAAAAAATTGACAGTATATTAAAAGAAATAAGCAAACAAGACAAAGAACTAAAAGAAAGACTAAACGCAAAGAACAAATAGTAGCATAAATATTTAGAGAAAGAGGTAAAAAATGACTTTAGATAATATATTAGATGAAATAAAAAAAGCAGATACTATTGCAATTCTAGTACATGAAAATCCAGATGGAGATGCAGTTGGTAGTGCTTTGGCTATGGAACTAGCTTTAAAGCAATTAAATAAAGAGGCAGATGTGATAATTCCAGAATTTCCAAAGGAATTTGAATTTCTGCCTGATGCAGATAAAATAAAGACTGGAACAGATGTTACTTCTTATGATTTAGTATTAACACTTGATTGTGCAAGCATAAAACTTATAAATAATTGTATTGATTATTTTGAAAATGCAAAAACAAAAGTTGCGATTGATCATCATAGCAGTAACACAATGTTTGCAGATTACAACTTTGTTGACCAAGAAGCACCAGCATGTGCGCAACTTTTACTAGTTATCTTTGGTTACTACAATATTGAAGTAACCAAAGAAATTGGAACATGTATCTTAACAGGAATAATTACAGATACAGGCGGATTCAGATATGAAGGAGTAACTGCTGAAACTTTCAGATTTGTTGCAAGCTTATGTGAAAAAGGAGTAAAAGTTTCAAAAGTATATCAAAGAGTATTTGCAAGCAAAACAAGAGCAAAATTTGAATTACATAAAATTGCTCTTGACAGAGAAGAATTCCTTGAAGATGGAAAAATTGCATTTACATACATAACAAAAGCAGACGAAGAAAAAGTAGGAGCAAAAAATGGAGACTATGATGGAATAGTTGAAAATGGAAGAGATGTTGAAGGAGTTGAGGTTTCTATATTCTTAAGAGAAACCGACAAAGGAATAAAAGTATCTCTTCGCTCAAAAGACTATGTAAATGTTTCTGAAGCTGCAACAATGTTTGGTGGCGGAGGACATGTAAGAGCTGCAGGGTGCAATATTCAAGGAACGATAGAACAAGCAAAGAATCAAATTGTAAACAGAATAAAGTGTTATTTGAAATAAAACCAGTCTAATGGGAGAGCTATTATAATGGATGGAATTATTCTAGTAAATAAAGAAAAAGACTTCACATCACACGATGTTGTAAGCATAGTAAAAAAAATAACAGAATCAAAGGTTGGACACACTGGTACATTAGACCCTAATGCTACCGGTGTTTTACCGCTGTTAATAGGAAATGCAACAAAAATTTCAAAATACTTAATTAACCATGACAAAGAATATGAAGCTGTAATTCAGTTGGGCAAAAAAACGACCACTGCAGATATTGAAGGGGAAGTAATAGAAGAAAAAGAAGTTCCAGAAAAAATATACATAGAATGTGAAAATATATTAAAAAGCTTCATTGGAAAACAAAAACAGACTCCACCAGCTTACTCTGCAATAAAAGTAAACGGAAAAAAATTATATAGCTATGCAAGGGAAGGCATAAAAATAGAAATTGAACCAAGAAACATAGAAATTTATAATATTGAATTGATGAATATAAATAAGGAAGAAAAACAAATAAGCTTTAGAGTGAGTTGCTCAAAAGGAAGTTACATCAGAAGCTTATGCGAAGATATTGCAGATAAACTTGGAACAGTTGGATACATGAAAGACTTAAAAAGAACCAAGGTCGGAGATTTTGAAATAAAAGAAGCAATCACAATTGACGAGTTAAAAGAAAAATTTGAAAAAAACGATTTTTCAGATGTGATTACAATAGAAAATATATTCAAAGACATGCCAAAAATAGAGCTAAATGAAAACAATATAAAACAATATTTGAATGGAGTTAAAATAGTAGAAAGAAATCAAGATGGAATCTACAGAATTTATTACAAAAATGAGTTCAATGGAATTGGCATAGTAAAGGATAACAAATTAAAGAGAGACTTAGTGATTGCGGAATAGTAAAAAATAAAACAAAAAGATTAAAATTTGATTGACAGAGGGCATAAAAGATAGTATAATTAATATACTAATACGGAATAGCTATTTAGTAATTCGAGTGTTTCGCAACTCAAAAAAAATGGCGAGCAATATATTCGAGTGTTTCACGACTCAAAAGAAACGGTGAACGATATATTCGAGTAAACGCTTGCTCAAAGCAAAAAGCGTAATTTAATTAAGGGGGTTAAAATCTAGGTTTTAACTCTCTTTTTATGTAAGGAGATGTAAAGATGAAATTAAAATTCTATGAAGTTGATAGTGAATATATAAAGTTTTTAAGAGAAAACGGAGACGAAAAAATTCCTAATATAGTTTATGAAAAACATAAAAAATTTTTTTGTGGGATAGTCCTTACAATCAATGGATTTAATTATTTTGCACCTGTATCTTCATACAATAAAAAAGCACATACAGTATTTTTAATAATGGATAGAGATAAGATAACAAAAGAATTAACGCCTATTTCTTCGTTGAGATTTTCTTTTATGTTCCCCTGTCCAATAGAATATTTAAATCAAAAAGATTTCTCAAAAGAGGAAGAAAAATATCAAAATCTATTAAGAAAAGAACTACATTATTGCAATATAAATAGAGAAAAAATAAAGAAAACTGCGAAGGATGTATATAAATTAGGAATGAAAGAAGAAACAAGAAGAAAATTTAATATTTGCAACTTTAAAAAATTAGAAGAACAGTGCTTAAAGTACATGAATTTAAATAGTATGTAATGTAAAATAATTGAACAGAAATCTTGAAATAAAAAATATATTATTAAAAAAATCAAAAAATCTATTGCATAAAAATATTTGTTATGATAATATAATTATAGCAAACATATGTTTAGTTGTAAAGGAGATACATCATGCGAAAGAAAGATAATACAGATTATTATA
>OODJ01002103.1_pt1 | contig 13825 bp, 12 predicted proteins | sample 1671611 | NCBI WGS metagenome assembly OODJ01 (sample SAMN06348174, study PRJEB24527) | human gut metagenome | biome: human gut; feature: ankylosing spondylitis patient; material: feces | host: Homo sapiens | place: China | collected 2015-10 | reverse complement strand
AGTAATTTTTTCGCCCGGTTCTAAGATCGGACATACTCCGCGGAAATAACCCATCGCAGCTATCGCCGGATGACAACCTCCCGCATCAACGCATATCGCTGGCCTGCACGACTTGTATCGCACAAGCCTTTTGCAGCCGAGAGATATTTTATCACATCTTCGTCTATTTGGCAAGTGTTTTTTGCAGAAAATTACGATTTTTCTTTTTTATTTTCTCTGTTTTGTCAATGGCCGCATTTTCTGTGCAAGATGCACAATCTCAGCGCTTTTTGCCGGTGGAAAACTCCCCCGCTCCCCTTTGCAGCATCAGTATGGGCGGGAAATGCAGGGGTTATACCTATTATATAGGATAACTCCCTCCGTCAAAGCCTGTCGGCGTGCGCCCTCTCCGTCTGCTCACTGCGTTCGCATCCACCTCTCCCAAAGGGAGAGGCAAGAGCACCGCCGGAAGCTTCCTTGTTTCTCCTAACACTTTATCAACGGGCTTCAAATCTTGGCTCTCCCTTCGGGAGCGCCTGAGAGGGCGTCTCTCCCGTGAAAAAGGGGTTCTGAAAAGCCCGCAGGCTTTTCAGAACCCCAAAATTAAAATCATTCTTCCGCTGAACATGGCCAGAGCGCAAGCGGAGGCCATTTCAAATTATTTCTTCTTCAGCTGTTCCTCCAGCCCTTCCCGGGGCGTGATGTAGACGGTGGTGTACACCTCGTACAGCACCATGCCGGGCTTGGCACCATTTGCTTTCCAGATGTTCTTCACCTCGGTGGTGTCCACTGCCACCTTGGCGCCGGTGCCCGCCTTATAGGCGCTGGAATGGATGACCGCCAGCTCCGCAGCTTCCTGCTTGGTGGTGTCCGGGATGTCCTCGCCCCGGCTCATGACCACAACGTGGCTGCCGGGTGCCTTCTGCACATGGAACCACAGGTCCTTGCCCCGGGCGGTGTGCAGGGTGAGCTTGTCGTTCTGGGCGTTGTTGCGGCCTACCAGGATCTCAAAGCCATCGCTGGAAGTATAGCGCAAAAAATCCGCAGGCTTCTGCTTTTTGTCCCGCTGCTTGTAGTATTTCAGGTAGCCCTGATTTTTCAGCTCCATGCGGATCTCGTTCAGTGCGGCTTCGCCGGAGGCGCTTTCCACCTCGTAGAGCACCGTTTCCAGATAGGCGATTTCTTTTTCGCCCTCGGCCAGCAGGTCCACCAGCATCCGGGCGGCGGTCTGCTTCTTTTTGTAGTTCTTAAAGAAGTTCTGGGCATTCTGGCTGGGGCTGAACCGCAGATCCAGCGGAATGGTCACCTCTTTGCCCTCGTCGTACCAGTTGGGCACGGTCAGGCTCTTCATGCCCTTTTGCGCCAGATAAAGGTTGGCGGACAGCAGCTCACCGTACAGGCGCAGCTTTTCGCTTTTGCCGCTGGCGGCAAGCTCTTCCTGCCGTGCTGCCTGCTTGCGCAGGGCGCGGTCGTACATATTGTGCACCGCCTTGTGCAGCTCCTTGCTCTTGGTGCGCAGCCGCTCAGCGCGGTCCTTCTCGGCGTAGTAGCCCTCCAGCATCGCGTTGAAGGACGGCCACTCCCGGATGGTGTACTGCTCGCCGTACTGCTGCGGACGGAAAAAGGTATACTCCACCGGCTTGCCGTCCGGCGCGGTGACGCTGCACGGGCAGCCGCCCTGTGCGTGCAGTTCCTTCAGCTCGTCGATTGCCGCCATCAGGCTGCGCTTCTGGGCATCGGTCAGTTCGTTGGCAGGCAGGTGCTCGCCGTCAAAGGCGCGCCATGCGGCCTCCCGGCAGACCACCGGCCCTACGCCGGCCACCGTCTTGTTCAGAGCATCCGCCACCGGCAACTCCCGCTGACAGGCCGCTGCCACGATGGATGCGCTGCTCACCAGCAGAAAATCCGGCCGTGCAGGCTTGGGGGGCGTGGTGTAGGGCAAGCCCGGCAGCAGCTGCCGGACGTCGCTGTCCTCAAAATCCACCCGCTTGAGGGCGTCAATAATTTTGCCGCTCTGCACCAGTACAAGGTTGGAGTAGCGCCCCATCAGCTCCGCGCACAGGGTATTGCGCACAAGGTCGCCCATCTCGTTAGTGCACTGAAAATCAAAGTAGACGATGCGGTCGCCCGGCTCCATGTGCACATCCAGCAGTCTGCCGCCGGTCAGGTGCTTGCGCATGAGCATACAGAAGGAGGGCGGCGTCTCGGGGTTTTCAAAGGTCTCCTCGGTCAGACACACCCGGGCAGAGCCGCTGCGGGCAGACAGCAGCAGCGCGTAGGTATCGGTGCGGGTGCGCAGGGTGATGACCAGCTCATCCCGGGTCGGTTCAAAAATTTTTGCGATCTTGGCATCGGTCAGAGTGGCTTTCAGCTCCGCTGCCGTCAGCGCCAGTGTCGCGGCATCCAGTGCCATAAATGTTACCTCGTTTTATCTATAACCCTCTCAGTCGCCTGCGGCGTTGCCAGTTTTTCGTTTTATGCTGAAAGACCTCCCCCTTTCGGGGGAGGTGGCATTGCGCAGCAATGACGGAGAGGGTCCTCTTTTTATAAATAAGTATACGGGTCGCGGTTCTCGGTGCTTACCAGCACCTCCAGCTCCGGCAGGGCGGTGCGCAGAGCAGCCGCCACAGCGGCGGTCACCGGGAACTCGGTGGCGTAATGCCCTGCCGCAATGAGGGAAAGCCCCAGCCGCTTGGCGTCCAGTGCATGGTGGTGGTTGGCTTCGCCGGTCAGCAGGCAGTCCGCGCCCTCGGCGATGGCTTCGGCAAACAGACTGCCACCCGCGCCGCTGATGACCGCCAGCCGGTGCACCGGCTTTCCGGTGTCGGCAAACTTCACCTGTACTGCCGTGCCGGTGTCCGGCGCGTTGCACAGGGCAGCCAGCTTACGCTGCGCCAGCGCGGCCAGCTCCGGTACGGTGATGGGGTCGATCTCCCCCACCCGGCCGCAGCCGTCTGCAAAGGCGGTGCGCTGCCGGATGCCGAAAAGATCCGCCAGCACATCGTTCACCCCGCCCTCGGCGGCATCCAGATTGGTGTGCATACAGATGGCGGAAATGCCCGCCTGCACCAGCTGATAGGGCACATCGGTGGGACACAGCCGCTTGAGCGGGTCAAAGATGACCGGGTGGTGCGCCACGATGACCGTGCACTGCTTTGCCGCAGCCTCTGCCACCACTTCCGGGGTGATGTCCAGCGTCACCAGCACCCGGCGCACAGCGCCGCCGCAGTCCACCAGCAGGCCGGGGTTATCCCAGTGCTCTGCCAGTTCCGGCGGGGCAAGCCGCTGCATTCCTTCGTATACCTGCTGTACCGTGGTCATTTCAGTTTCCCTCTTTCAGAATGGCATCCATCTCTGCGGCAAGCGGGCTGCCGTCCGGCACGCCCAGCCGCATCCGGGGCAGCTTTGCCCGCTGCCATGCGGCGTAGCCCGCGCCCTCCGGCCAGCGGCCGGTCTCGCCCAGCAGACACTGCTTAAAGGTAGGCTCGGTCACCTCGCCGGTGTACTCTGCCGCCATTACCGCATACCAGCGGCCTGCGGCCTGCACCGGGCGGTCGGCCACAAGGGTAAAGCCGTGCTGCCACAGCCAGCGGCGCAGCTCACTGTGCCGGGTGGCGGGCACCATGATAAGGCGCGGCCCGCCCACGGCGGACACCCACGGCGCTTTTTCGATGATCTCCCATGTGGTCTGCGCCGACACGCCCGCCAGCACGATGCTGCCCACCTCCCCAGCAGACAACACAGAAAGACCGTCGCCGAGCCGAAGCTCAGCGCGGTCCAGACAACCTGCATTTTCCAGCGTCTGCCTTGCCTTTGCCAGCGGGCCGGGGCGCAGGTCTGCCCCAATGACCTTCGGGTACCTGCCCGAAGCCGCCAGCACCGCCGTCAGCTTGCCGTGGTCGCAGCCGATGTCCGCCACCGGCTGTCCCGGGCGCACCAGCTGGGCCGCAGCGGTCAGACGCGCATCCAGTGTGGGCAGCACTCAGGCCTTCTTGGCTGCCAGATGGGTGTTCAGCTTCTCCAGCAGCTCGTCGCAGTTCACGCCGTGCACTTCGCAGGCTTCCTCGATGGTCTCCCCGCGGGAGGCCGGGCAGCCCAGACAGTGCATCCCGATCTCCATAAAGTAGGGTGCGGTGGTCTGGTCCATATCCAGAATGTCGCCGATGATGGTATCGCGGGTCACCTGCTTGGGTGCGGTGTGTGCCTCTTTTTTGAGCATATTGAAAATATCAAACATGATAGCTTTTCCTTTCTGTTTTGGGTGAGATACAGTATAACCTACTGTTCCTCTATACTATACCCCAAACCGGGGCAGTTTTGCAAGAGCCTTGGGGAAATCCGCTTACCCCTCCGCCTGATAGTCCTTTTCCAGCGAGAAGCCGCGTCCGCTCACCTCGGTAACGTGGCTCACGATCATAAAGCAGGTGGGGTCGATGGTATGCGCCAGCTTTTCCAGCCTTGGCAGCTGCCGGTTGGAGACCACGCTCAGCAGCACCGACTCCGGCTCCCGCAGGTAGCCGCCCTCGCCGTGCAGGATGGTCACGCCGCGGTCCAGCTGCGCAAAAATAGCGGCGCAGATCTCGTCGGACTTGGCGCTGATGATCTTCACCTCGGTGCGGGTGGTGCCCAGCATGAGCACCTTGTCCAGCACGACCGTGTAGATAATGGCCATCACCACGCCGTACAGGGACTGCCGCACCGGGCTGAAGGCCGCCTGCGCCGCCAGAATGATAAAGTCGAAAACCATCATGGTGCTGGACACCGGCAGGTGGAACCACTTGTTCAGCACCAGCGGGGGGATATCCATGCCGCCGGTGGAAGCACCGGCGCGGATGGTGATGCCCAGCGAGATGCCGATGCCAAAGCCCGCGAATACGGTGTTCAGCACCAGATCATCGGTCAGTACAAGATTGCCCAGCAAGCGCTCCCACAGCGCCATAAAAAAGGGACTGAGCACCGTGCTTGCCATAGTATTCAGGGCAAAGCGGCTTCCCAGCACCCACCAGCCCAGCAGCAGCATGACCACGTTGACCACGAACAGCACTGCGGACACCGGCAGTCCGGTGACCTTGTTGAAAGCCAGTGCGATACCGGTAGCACCGCCGGTGATAAGGCCGGAGGGCATCAGAAATAATACCACAGTCAGCGCATACATCGCGTTGCCCACCACGATGGACAGTGCGTTGAAGAGCTGCTGTTGCTTGTGTGTTAATTGCGTCATCTTCATCTTCCTTTGTTTATAGTTGAAGTTTCTTCTACTATGATAACGAAAATATCCGCATTTATCAAGCCTTCGGCGATAAATGCGGATATCGGGATCGATTTTTAGGGGGTCACAGGGCAGCTTCCGGCTGGGCTTCGTCCTCTTCCATCAGCCGCAGACCGGCGGTATCGGTCACCGGCAGCGAGAACACGATGGTGCCCGCCTTGGGGTTTGCCCCCTCCATAATGGCCTTCATGATGGTGTTCTTCTGGCTGGTGCGGCTGACGATGAGCACCAGCTCCTTTTCGTTCACCAGCTCCACGCCCAGAAAGGCGGCTGCACCCTCCATGCCGGTGCCCTTTGCGTGGATCACCGTGCCGCCGCCTGCACCGGCGGTGCGGGCAGCATCCATAATGGAGCCGGTGTAGCCCTGATTTGCCACCACCAGCAGCAGTTCGTAGCGGGTATCCTTCAAGGTGCTCTCCTCCTTCCATGTAAGGGGCTGGTGCTCGGTGAGGAACATCAGCGCCCGTTTGCCGCCGATGCTGCTCAGCGGCACAATGAACGCAATGCCGGTGCCCGGCACATCGATCTGCATTTTGCGGCGCAGATCCTTCTGGATCTTCTGCCAGCTCTCTGCCGTTACCACAGCCAGCAGCACCGCTTTTTCGGTCTTTTCCAGCCCAAGGGTGGAAAGCGTCTCCTGCACCGCCGTGCCGGAGCCTACGGTACGCATACTTACCGTTACGCCGTGGCTTTTGTACAGCTGCAAAAAGCCATCGGTAGAGCGGCGGTCGGTGATGGTGATCATCAAAAACAAACTGCTCACGTTCTGCCTCCTTTACAGCTCGATAATGGCGTCATCCGGCAGGTCCGCAAACACGGTGGCAAGCACCGCAGCGGGCTGCGCCGTCCGTGCCTTGCGGGTGCGCAGCTGCGCCACCAATCCCATCATCTGCACGGTGATCAGCGGAGTCATGGCAACCATCGCCACCACGCCAAAGGCGTCGGTGACGATATTGCCGCCCACCGCCACGCAGGCACCCTGCGCCAGCGGCAGCAGGAAGGTTGCGGTCATGGGGCCGGAGGCCACACCGCCCGCGTCAAACGCGATGGCGGTAAACAGCTTGGGCACCACAAAGGAGATGCTGATGGCGAACACATAGCCCGGCACAAGGAACCACAGGATGGAGATGCCGGTCAGCACCCGCACCATGGCAAGCCCCACCGAGATGGACACGCCTGCGGAAAGCGCCAGACCCATGGCCTGCGCCGAGATGGCACCGTCGGTCACCTCTTCCACCTGCTTGTTCAGCACATAGACCGCAGGCTCGGCCTTGACGATGAAGTAGCCGATAAGCATCCCGATGGGGATGAGCGCCCAGCGCATCCTGCCGCCTGTCAGCACCTGACCCAGATAGTTACCGGCGGGCATAAAGCCCACGTTTGCGCCGGTCAGAAAGAGTACAAGGCCGATATAGGTATACACAAGGCCCACGCCGATGCGCCCCAGCGTGCGGCGGTCCAGCCGCAGGGCGATCAGCTGAAATGCCCCAAACATCAGCACGATGGGCAGCAGCGAGCGGGCGATCTCGGCCAGATAGGTGGGCAGACCTTCCCGGAACAGCTGCCACAGCTCCACCGAGTCTGCCACCTCCGGCAGAACGGGCGGGATGTAGGTGCTATCCGCTGCGCGGAACGCGATGCCCAGCGTCAGCACCGCCAGAATGGGGCCGATGGAGCACATGGCCACCAGACCAAAGCTGTCGTCTGCCGCATGGCGGTCGCTTCGGATAGCAGAAACGCCCACGCCCAGCGCCATGATAAAGGGCACGGTCATGGGGCCGGTGGTCACGCCGCCGGAGTCAAACGCCACGGCAAGAAACTCCTTGGGCACAAAGACCGCCAGCAGAAAGATGAGCCCATAGAACAGCACCAGCAGCTTCGGCAGCGCGATGCCGATGAGCATACGCAGGAAGGCAAAGATCAGAAACAGGCCCACGCCCGCCGCCACCGAGAGAATCAGCGTGCCGCTTGGGATGGAGGGCACCTGATCTGCCAGCACCTGCAAGTCCGGCTCCGAGATGGTGATAAGGAAGCCCAGCAAAAAGCCGAGCACGAGGATGAGGGGTAGCTTGCGGCTGCGGGTGATGACTGCACCCACCCGCTCGCCCATGGGGGTCATGCTCATCTCTGCACCCAGAGTAAAGAACATGATGCCCACCACGATCATGGCAGCGCCCAGCAAAAAGCACAGCAGGATGCTGGGCGATACCGGTGCTACCGTAAAGCAGAGCACCAGCACAATGGCCACAATGGGCAGCACCGCCTGCAGCGCCTCCAAAAGCTTTTCCCGCAGCTTGGGGAGCGATCGTCTGAGAATGATGTCCACCGCCTTTCGTCTGTATCCTGTTTGTACACTTTTGTGCAAGATATATTTATAGTATACGGATTCAGGGGGATGCCGTCAATCCGCAGAAGGAAAAAACTTGAGCAAGTTCCATAAATTGTAAAAAACATTCCATAAAAAGGGGTTCTGAAAAGCCATAGGCTTTTCAGAACCCCAAAATTAAAATAATTATTTTTACGCCTTTTTCGGCTTCAGCCAGCCGTCCACGGCGGCTACCAACGCCTTGCCCCGACGGCCCAGCAGGCGGGGCAGCAGCACCCTCGCCATGGCCCATACGCCCGCAAAGTTGTACAGGATGATAACCAGCGTGATCAGCCCCGTCCACAGCCCGTACAGCGGCGGCTCTGCCAACAGCACAAAGGCCTCAAACACCAGCACAGCGGCGTTTGCCAGCACCCGCGCCGGGTGGACGCGCATCCCGATCATGCGGCGGGCGTCCACCGCACGCAGGGTGAACACCAGCGCAAGGCCAAGGAAGGACGCATAGGTCGCGCCCACAGGTCCCCACCACTTGATGAAGAAATAGTTCATGATGCAGTTGCTGATGGCACCCGCCATCATGGTGACCATGCTGCGCTGCGACTTTTTGGTCACAACGTACACGCTGTTCATGAACTGGTTGAAGCAGCTGCAAGTAGAAGCCAGCACCAAAAACGGCACAAAGTGCCATGCGTAGTAATAGTTGGACTTCATGACGTGCATCACCGGGCGGCACAGCCAGATAATGCCCGCCGCACAGCAGAACAGCACGCTGGAATAGGTGCGGAAGATCTGGGTAAAGAACCGCGCACGCCCTTCCTCCTCGGTAACAGCGGAAAGCTGCCACGCATCGTAGAAGATCAGACCCAGCGTGGTCAGGATGGTGGGCAGGAAGTAGCCGGTGGAAAGCAGGCCGCTCCAGGCGTCGCCGCTGTGGCCGTCCAGCCCGCCGCACATTTCGCGCACGAAGAACAGGTCCGATGCGTTGATGACCCAGAAGCTGATCTGGGCCGGGATCATGGGCAGGGAAAAGCGGAGCATCTGCTGCCAGAGATCCCGGTTCAGGCCCTTGAGCTCCACATAGTTCCACAGCCTGCCGGTGATGCTGAGGAAGAGCACACTGACCAGGTCTCCGCTGATGATGGCCAGCAGGTAGCCGTTGGCACCCCAGTGGAAGCCCACAAGGTAGAGCACATAGAACATCAGGGTGGCAAAGGTGCACAGGATGCCGTCCACGGCCACCAGCTTGTTCCACTGGCGGCTGCGCACGAACTGGGTGCAGAGGGTGCGCAGGCAGCTCATCAGGACGTAGATGTAGATGAGGAAGCCGTACTGTGCCATATCGGGCAGGAACTGCGCCACAGGCCAGCAGAGAATCAGGATGCCAAAGCCTCCCAGAATGGTCAGCAGGCCGTTGGTGAACACCTGCTTTTCGCTGTTGCCCTTGTCCAGGCCAAAGCGGATGATGGCGTTGGACATGCCCATCGAGACAAAGGGGATGAGCAGGTTTGCATACTGGCTCAGGATCTTCGCCAGGCCCAGATCGGCGATCTCGGCCATGGCGTAGGTCAGGAACGGCTGCACCAAAAGGGTCAGCAGCTTAGACGAAAAGCTCGAAATGGCAAAGATAATGGTGTTTCCGGCCAGCTTTGAATATTTGTCGCCGCCGGAGGTCTTTTTTTCACTTTCCAAGGGTCGAACCCCTCCTGTTGATTTTTATCACAAGGTTTATTTCAATAAAGCCCGCCGTTCTTTCCAGTCCGGCAGCAGCTTTTCCACCTCGGCCCAGAAGGCCGGGCTGTGGTTGGGCTGCAGGAAGTGGCAGTACTCGTGCACCACCACATAGATCTGTGCGGCGGGCGGCATGTTGTAGAGCTGCAATGCAAAGGTGATCTGCCGCCGTTTCATGTAGCACACGCCCCACCTGCTGGTCATGTCCCGCACCTTGATGGTGGGCTTCTGCCCGCCCAGAACCCCGGCAAAGGCTGGGTAGACCTTGTCGCTCATGGCGGTAAAGCAGGCCAGGGCCTCGGCCTTGGAAGGCAGGGGCTGGTCATTCAGGGCGTTCCGCCGCAGCTGGCGGGAGACCGCCTCCCGGATCCACTGGGCCTGCTCTGTCACAAAGGCATCGGCAAAGCCCACCGTGTAGGACCACGGGATGCTCACGGCCACAGTGCCGTCCCGCCGGATGTGCAGGTTGAGCCGCTTGACCTTTTTGCGGGTCAGCTCATAGGGAATGCCTGCGGCGGTGCGCCGGGTCACTTCCTGCTTGCGCTGCGGCATTTCAGCCAGTCCTCCACGGGCAGCTGGGCCAGGACCACCGCTGCAAAGATGAGGGTGCAGCCAAAGACCTCCCGCACAGAAAGGCTCTGGTGGAGCAGCAGCCAGCCGCCCAGCGCGCTGAACACGCTTTCCAGACACATGATGAGGCTTGCAATGGCGGGGTTTACGTCCCGCTGGCCCAGGATCTGCAGGGTGTAGGCCACGCCGCTGGACATCACGCCGCAGTAGGCCAGCGGGAGCCAGTTGGCCCCGAACTCGGCCAGGGTGGGATTCTCGAACAGGAGGGCGGCAGCGGTGCTCTCTACGGCCACCACAAAGAACTGCAGCAGGCTCAGGCGGACACCGTCCACCTGCGGGGCAAAGTGGTCCACCGTCATGATCTGAAAGCTGAACAGCACGGCGCAGGAAAGCAGGATCCAATCGCTGGCCTCAATGCCGCCAAAGCCGTTTTTCATGCAGAGCAGATAGAGCCCGCCCACGGCGATGACCATACTCAGCCAGAGCCGGGCACTGCCCCGCCGCCCCAGAAACAGCCCGAACACCGGCACCAGCACCACATACATGGCGGTCAGGAAACCGGCCTTGGCCGTGGAAGGGTTGAGCGTGATGCCGATCTGCTGGGCAGCGGAGGCCGCAAACAGCAAAGTGCCGCAGCAAAGCCCCGCCGTCAGCAGAAGCCTGCGGTCGGCAGGGGCTTTGGGCCAGCCACAGGCTGCGCCGTGCCTGCGGTGGAGGGCATCAAAGGCGCGGACGGTGGGCAGCAGCACCAGCACCGCCAGCCAGCTGCGCCCGGCCAAAAAAGAATAAGCCCCCATGCCGGAGCCTGCGCTCTGGGCCACGAACGCCGTGCCCCAGATAAAGGCGCAGAGCATCAGCATGAGAGAGTGCTTCGTTTGTGCGTTCATTTCAGCCGATGCCCTCCACTTTCATCAGACCGTAGAGGTAGTAACGGCTGGAATCATAGGAAATGGTAACGCGGTAGCTTGCGTTGGGGTCAAGGTTGTCGATGTCGCAGTGGTAGTTCTGGCCGTCGGCGGTGAAATAGAAGGTGGTGTTGTCCACATACTGCGCGCCGCCGTCCACCTTTTTCCAGAGGGAGACCTTGAACTTCTGGGCACCGCCGTCGGTGGTGCCGCAGCCGTAAATGCTCAGCAGGCCGCTGGGCACGGTGAAGTATTCGGTCTGGCGGCTCCAGATGCCGTTGAACACGATGTTCAGCGCCCCGTTGGCCCGGGCTGTGGCATATTTGGCCGTGGTGTCGGCAATGCCATCGATCACCAGTGGGTCAGAGCTGAGCACGGCCCACTGGGTGGTGTCATCCTCCTGTACCTCGTTGGAAGACCCGAACACCTTTTGGGCAATGCTCTTGCAGCCGCTCAAGACGACAACGGCCAGCACAGCTGCCAGCGCAAAGGCAAGGATTCGTTTTGTTTTACTCATGTTTTTCTATCCTCAAAAACAGCAGGTGAAAAATGCGATATTTTTGCATGATACCATAGTATACCGCATTTTTTTCCTGCTTACAAGGGATTTTCTGTGTCTTAGCCATCCAATGCCGTCAGAGCGGCACGTTCGGCGGCTACAAGGCCGCTTTCATCGGAGCGGAACAGGGAGCCATAGCGGTAGAGCGCCCAGCCCTCGGCACCGGCGCTGCGCAGGTCGGTCACCTGCCGGGCCAGCGCGCTGCCGGTGCACCACTGGCTGACGCTGTCGGCGTTGGCTCCGCCGTCTCCCACGCCGATTCGGTAGGCTCCCAGCCCGAAATAGAGGGCCGTGCTTTCGGCCCGGGGCAGGGCCAGCCACTCGGCGGTGATATTCTCAAAGGCAAAGCGGGTGCTGCCGGAGGAGAGGGTATAGCCATAGCCCCAGTAGATCTGGGGGCAGAGGTAATCCACAACGGCATCCGCACCGGAGGCCGTCAGCCAGACGGAGAGATCGGTGTACTGCTCGTTCCGGTCGTTGTCCGGGTTGCCCTGGGGACTGACCCCGAACCGCAGGGTCGGGTCGGCGGCCTTGACGGCATCGTGGGCAGCCTTGACCAGCCGGGTCACGTTGGCACGCCGCCATGCGGTCAGGTCGGTTTCTCCGCTGGCCGCAAACTGCGCCGCGTCAATGGAAGGATCGGTGGTGGGGTAGAAGTAGTCGTCAAAGTGGATGCCGTCCACGGCGTAGTTCTGCACCAGCTCTGCCACGCCCTGCACCACATAGTCGGCAGCCTCCGGAATGGCGGGGTTCAGGTAGGCCCCCTCGTTCACGGTGCAGACCCACTCCGGGTGGGTGTGCAGCAGGCTGTTCTCTGCAATAGCAGGGGGCATGGAAGCCGAGCTCCTGAGCCGGTAGGGGTTGACCCAGGCCTCCAGCGAAAGCCCCCGGGTGTGGGCCTCGGTCAGCAGCACGTCCAGCGGGTCAAAGCCCGGGTCCTGCCCCTGCACGCCGGTGCACAGGTGGCTCCACGGAAAGAGGCTGCTCCGGTAAAGCGCATCCCCAAAGGGGCGCACCTGCGCAATGACGGTGTTCAGCCCAAGGGACAGGCAGTTGTCCATCAGCGCGGCGGCATCGGCCCGGAACGCGCTTTCTGAAGAAAAGTCCATCTCTGCAAATTCGAGATAGCTCACCCACACCGCCCGCCACTCGCCGCTGGGCAGGGCGGGGTTGGGGGCAGCCTGTGGTGATGGCACAGGCTTCGCGTTATTTCCTGCCGGGATAGAACGCAGCAGATAATACGTCAGGGCGGCAGATACAGACCCGCCCAGTCCGATCAGGAAGGCGCGGCGGCCAACCCGGCGCTTGCGGTGCCGGTTCCGCCGCCGCTGGGTCATGCGTCTTCCTCCTGCATCTTGTACAGGCTCAGTGCCGCCCAGCCCCGGGCGCAGGCCAGCAGCACCCAGAGCAGATTGGCCCAGAAGCTCAGGCCTGCCATGCCGCCGTAGACCGTGAGCAGGACAAAGAGCAGGTGGAACGCCTCAGCGGCACCCACCAGCTGCAGCTGGCGCTGGATGGGCCTGCCCTTCTGGTATTCCAATGCCAGCAGGGCGGGCCAGACCAGTGCGGAGAATAAGTAGGCTGCCCAGCCGCCCAGCACATAGCTGAGCATGAGCAGGACAAAGATCAGGAAATAGCTGCGCTTGTCCTTGGGGTCAGAGCCCTTTTCAGCGGCCAGAAACAGGATGGTGATGCCGGTGATGCAGAACGCGACCATCTCCAGAAAAGAAAAATCCATGCCGCCCAGCACGGCAAAGCCGTTGAGCATGGATGCCGCTGCCGCGCACAGCAGGAAGAAATACCAGGTCTTATGGGTGAATTTGAGCTTCATAGGGGAAGTCCTCCAGCAAAAATTTGGATTGTTTCAAATATTATAACACAATTTCCCGCAGGTTGTGTTACAATAAGGAAAACATGATTCAAAATCTGCGGAGGGATCCATGAACGTTGTATTCTCACTCATCCTGCTGGCGGCCGCCCTGGGCTGCATCGTTTTTCTGCTCACCCGGCGGGAAAACGCCCGCCGCAGCCAGTATGGCCCCAGCGGCCTTTCCGAATTCCGCACCGACCTGCCGCTGGACGACTGCTTCGACCGGCTGGACCAGCACAGCCCGGACGATGAGTTTGCCTACGAATGCCGCCGTGAGAACGATGGCGGTTTTCTGCTCCATCTGACCCTGCACCAGCCTACCCAGCAGCCGCTGGACACCCTGTATACCCTCCGGCTTGACCCCGGGCGGCAGACCATCGCCACCCTGATCTTCATCCGGGAGGCCTTTGGCTATAAGGAACCGCTTTTTCCGCAGGAAATGCTGGACAGGTTCATGCAGCAGAAGCTGGAAGCCCACCGCACAAAATAATTTTGCCCGAAACGCTTTTCATTTCGCGCGTTTTTTGTTATACTTACTTGTGCGCCCGGCAAACCGGGCAATGGGGGCTAGTAGCTCAGTTGGTCAGAGCTGGCGGCTCATAACCGCTTGGTCCCGGGT
>OODJ01002102.1_pt1 | contig 13826 bp, 10 predicted proteins | sample 1671611 | NCBI WGS metagenome assembly OODJ01 (sample SAMN06348174, study PRJEB24527) | human gut metagenome | biome: human gut; feature: ankylosing spondylitis patient; material: feces | host: Homo sapiens | place: China | collected 2015-10 | reverse complement strand
AAGACTCCCCGGATCATCCCCGCCTCAGTGCATGGGATCCGGCCGGAGCTCGTCGCCTGGCAGGCGATCCGGACCTGTGAAGCGCTTCAGCGCCGCGGCTTCAAGGCTTATGTGGTGGGCGGCGCCGTGCGAGACATGCTGCTTGGCGTCAAGCCGAAGGATTTTGACGTCGCGACGGACGCGACGCCGGAAGAGGTGAAGGCCTGCCAGAAGCGCGCCATCATCATCGGCCGGCGTTTCCGTCTGGTGCACGTGATTTTCGGACGTGAAGTGATTGAGTGCGCCACGTTCCGTTCGCTGGATACCGAAGGCGTGAGAAAGGACGCTACCGGGCCGACTCGCGCAAACCGATCGTCGAGGACGGAACGATCGAAGACGACCAGCTCCGGCGTGACTTCACGATCAACGCCCTCTACTACGATCCGTCGACGCAGGAAGTGCTCGACTATCACAACGGCTACGAGGATCTGAAGGACAAGTGCCTGAGGATCATCGGGGACCCTGAGGAGCGCTACCGCGAGGATCCGGTCCGCATGATGCGCGCGGTCCGCATCGCCGCGAAGCTCGGTTTCCGGATCGATGAGTCGACCCGCCGTCCGATTCCGAAGATGGCCTATCTCCTGAAGAATGTGCCGGACGCGCGTCTTTTTGACGAAATCATCAAGCTCCTCACGAGCGGCCACGCCGTGGCCTGCGTTGAGGCGTTCCGGAAGGAAGGGCTGCATCACGGGCTTCTGCCGGTGCTCGACATGATGAATACGGAGTCCGCGGGCGAAAAATTCATGATGCTCGCGCTTGAGCGTACGGATGAGCGGATCAACGCGGGGAAGAAGACCTCTCCCGCGTTCCTCTTTGCCACGCTCCTCTGGCCCCAGACGCTGCGCCGCTGGGAGTCCTTCGAGAAGAAGGGCAAGAGCCGCGCCCAGGCGCTCTACGAGGCATGCGATGTGGTGCTGAAGACACAGTGCGAAAAGCTCGTGATTCAGCGCCGTTACATGGCCGATATCCAGATGATCTGGATGCTGCAGTACCGGTTCGAGCGCCGCTTCGGCAAGATGCCGTTCGCTCAGGTGAACCATCCGAAGTACCGCGCGGCCTACGACTTCATGCTGCTCCGGAGCCAGAACGGTGAAGTGCCGGTCGAGGTTGTCGAGTGGTGGAAGAACTTCTATGAGGCGGATGAAGCGGGCCGCCACGAGATGATTGAGCAGGCGGAGAAGGAAGCGCGCGGCGCGGGCTCCAAGAAGCGCAGCCGCCGCCCGAAGAAAGATCCGACGTCGGGTGATCTCGCTCTGAATCCGGTTCCGGGCCAGTCGGCGTTGCCGATGTCGGTCACCTGGTAGCCGTCGGCCGTGAGCAGCTCGCCCATCTTGGCGCCGGCGCCGGTCACGCCGCCGCCGTCCGGCGGCGCCCGAGGCGCCGATCGGATTCTTCGTCCCGGCGCCTTCAGACCGCAAACTGACGCCTCAGAAGCGTCCCCCCCGCCGCACGCAGCGAGATCCTGATATTCAGGAGGGCTGATCCATGGCGCACGAAACGGAGGCCGTGATCGGCCTGGGGGCGAATCTCGGGAACCCCGAAGAGGCGCTCGGAGAGGCGCTGAGGCGGCTCGACAAGGTGCCGGGGGTTCGTGTCGAGCGGGTAAGCAGTCTCTACCGTACGGCTCCGATCGACGCGACGGGTCCTGACTACACGAATGCCGCGGCGGTGCTCGCGGTGACGATTCCGGCGAAGGACCTGCTTCACGCGATGCAGAAAATTGAGCTTGATCTCGGACGCGTCCGCCCCGCGGGCGTTCATAACGCCCCCCGGACGATCGATCTCGATATCGAGCTTTTCGGTGACAGCCCGATTGATGAGCCGCCGGAACTCGTGGTGCCGCACCCGAGAATGCATGAGCGGCGCTTTGTCCTTGAGCTGCTTCATGAAATCCGGCCTGATGCCGTCATTCCGGGACTTGGACCTGCGGTCAGATTTCTGACGCTTGTGCAGGATCAAAGGCTTGATAAAATAAGCGACTTTCATTGGAAAGGGGCCTGACCCCGATCCCCGGATGCCGGCTTTCGGCATTCAAAGGAGAAAAGAGATGAGGCTCGAAGACCTGTTCTTTGCCGGACTTTTGGTCCTTCTCGTTCTTATTGCGGCAGGGTTCGTGAAGCTCTGCCAGAAATACCGGGAGCATTAATCATGTATGGCGATCCGAGCTGGGTGTACTGGATGGCAGGCATTGCGGCGGGACTGGCTCTCGTCTACCTGATCGTCGTGCTTTTCAACGCGGAACTTCTGGATTAACCGGAGAGAAGAATGAATACCACGTCCGCGGTTTTGCTTCTCGTCGGGCTCTTTGCTGTGATTTTCACGCTGAGCGTGCCGATCGGGATCTACATGAGCGCGGTTTTCGACGGAACGCTCTCGCAGAAATTCCCCTGGATGTACCGGGTGGAGTCCATTTTTCTCTGGCCTCTCGGGAAATCCGGCCGTGAGCCGATGGACTGGAAGGAGTACTGCGTTTCGCTCATCGCGCTCACCGTAGTGGGCACGGTGATTGGGTACTTGATCTTCCGGTTTCAGGGCTATCTTCCCTATAACCCGCTGAATTTCAAGGGGCTGGCCCCCGATCTCGCCTTCAATACGGCGGTCTCCTTCTCCACAAGCACCACGTGGCAGGGATACGACTGCGAGAACGTGATGAGTCTTTTCTCGCAGGCGTTCGGCCTCTGTACGCTCACCTTTCTCAGTTCCTCAACCGGTGTTGTGGCGGCCTTTGCTTTCGCCCGCGGCCTGATCCAGAGCCGCGATCCATCGCTCGGGAACGCCTGGGAAGACATGGTGCGCTGCGTGCTGTGGCTCTTCCTGCCGCTCGCCGTAATCTGCTCAATCATTGCCGTGTGGCAGGGCTGCACGCAGACGTTTGACGCGATGACCGTCGTGAAGACGATCGAAGGCCCGATTCAGAAGATTGCCGTGGGTCCGGTGGCAAGCCAGGAAGCGATCCGGGTGCTCGCGGTCACGGGAGGCGGCTTTTTCAGCGCGAATTCGGCTCATCCCTTTGCCGCACCGACCGCGGTGGTCTGCATGATCCAGATCATCCTGATGCTGCTCATGGCGGCAAGCCTTGTCTTTGCCTATGGCCGGATGACGGGAAACGTGAAATCCGGCTTCTCAATTCTCTTTGGCATGATGGTGCTTTTTATCGGGGCCTTCATGCTGATCGCCTGGTCAGAAAGCACGGCGAATCCTCTGGTGACAGAGCTTGGCGTATCGCACGGGCTCGGGAACATGGAGGGGAAGGAAGTCCGCTTCGGCACGCTTCTCACGTCGCTTTTCGCGACAGGGTCGTCCGCAAGCGCTGCCGGATCCTCTGCCGGGTCATTTGACTCGATGATGCCGATCGGCGGCGGTGTATCGCTCTGGCTGATCCAGGTGGGTGACGTGATTTTCGGCGGCTCCCGCTCCGGTCTCTACACGATGCTCGGGCTTGCGATCGTCGCGGTCTTCATTCTCGGTATGCTGGTCGGCAAAACGCCCCGGTATCTCGGGAAGCGGATTGATGCCTATGACATGAAGATGGTTTGTGTCTCGCTTCTGATGCCTTCCATCTGCACGCTGATCGGTACGGCCATTGCCTGCCTCACGCCTCAGGGCGTTGACGCGGTTTCCGCACCGGGTCCGCACGGTTTCACGCAGATCCTTTTCGCCTTCTCCTCAGTTTCGAACTTCAATGGGTCTTCCTTCGGAGGACTCGCGGCGAACGATTTCTTCTACAACACTGCGCTCGCGATCTGCATGTGGATCTGCCGAATGGTGACGCTCACCGCGCTCCTCGCGATCGCGGGCAATATGGCGTCCAAACCCCGTCAGATGAATTCCGTTCAGGCGATCCAGACGGATGGCCCGGTCTTCTCCTTCATGTTCATCATGGTGGCTGTGCTGCTCTCCATGATCACTTTCTTCCCCGCGCAGTCGCTCGGTCCGATTGTTGAATCGATCCAGCTCTTCTGGGGCTATCACTCGTAAGGGAGAGAAACGAAATGGATCGGGAAAACCAGTCGCTTACGCGCCACCTCTTCACGCCGCGCCACATCCTGCACGCGATGTGGCTCGCGCTCTATCGTCTGAACCCCGTGGCACTCATGATGAACCCGGTGATGTTCATCGTGTGGATGGGCGCCGTGATTGTTACGGTGCTCACGGTTTACGAACTTATCTTTCAGCACTCGTATCCGAGGCACGCCCACGACATCTTTTTCTCGATGTCACTCATGATCTGGCTCTGGATCACGCTCTGGTTCGCGAACTTCTCGGAAGCGCTTGCGGAGGAGCGGGGCCGGGCGCAGGCGATCGCGCTCCGCGGCACAAGGCGTGAGATTCTCGCGAAGCGCATCAAGTCAGTGGACGATGTGACGTCGCCTGAACTTGTGCTCGCCGAGAACTTGAAGAAGGGTGACCTCATTCTGATTGAGCCGGGGGACGTGATCGCGGCGGACGCTGAGGTGATTGACGGGGTCGCGTCTGTCGATGAGTCCGCGGTGACAGGCGAATCGGCTCCGGTGATCCGTGAGCCGGGCGGCCCGAATTCCGCGATTGTCGGCGGCACTCGTGTGCTCTCTGACCGGCTGATTGCGAGGATCAATGTGGAACCGGGGGACTCCTTCCTCGACAAGATGATTTCGATGGTGGACGGCGCGCGGCGGCGCCGGACGCCGAACGAAGTGGCCCTCACGATCATGCTGATCGCTATGACCGTGATCCTCCTTCTCTCCTGCGCGACACTCGTGCCGTTCTCGCTCTATGCCTCTGAAATGGCGTCCCGCGGGGCGCCGGTCCGCGTGATCACGGTGGTCGCGTTCCTTGTCTGCGTGGTGCCGACCACGATCGCAGGTCTGCTGTCCACGATTGGCGTTGCCGGCATGAGCCGCATGCTGAAAGCGAACGTGATCGCGATGTCGGGACGCGCGATTGAGGCAGCGGGTGACGTTGACGTGCTGCTGCTTGATAAGACCGGCACGATCACGGTCGGTAACCGCGAAGCCATTGCTTTCGTGCCGCTTCAGGGCGTGACGGTCGCGGAGCTCGCGGCGCCCGCGGCCGCCGCGTCGATCGCGGACGAAACGCCTGAAGGCTACTCGATCACGCGGCTTGCGAAAGAGCGCTACAACGTGCAGATCGATATCAATTCCTTCAAGGGCGCGAAGTTTGTCGCGTTCAGCGCCCAGACCCGCATGTCCGGGCTCGATCTCGGAGACCGTAGCATCCGTAAGGGTGCCATGTCCGCGATCAGCGCCTGGCTACGGCAGAAAGGGATGGCGCTTCCGAAAGAGGCTGAGCAGAAAGCGATCAGCATGGGCCGCCGCGGCGCGACCCCGCTTATCGTCGCTGAAAACGGCCGGGTTCTCGGTATCGTGGAACTGAAGGACGTGATCAAGACCGGTATCCGGCAGCGGTTCAATCAGCTGCGGAGCATGGGTATCCGGACTGTGATGCTGACAGGCGATAACCGCTATACGGCAGCCGCGATGGCAGCCGAGGCGGGGCTTGATGACTACGTGGGTGAAGCGACCCCGGAGGATAAGCTTCGGATCATCCGCCGCTATCAGGCCGAGGGGAAACTCGTTGCCATGACGGGTGGAACGAATGACGCTCCGGCGCTCGCGAAGGCGGACGTCGCGGTCGCGATGGGGAACGGCACGCAGGCCGCGAAGGAAGCCGGGAACATGATTGATCTCGACTCAAGCCCCACGAAGCTTCTCGACATTATCGATATCGGCAAGCAGATGCTTCTCACGCGCGGCGCGCTCACCACGTTCTCCGTGAGCAACGATATCGCGAAATACTTTTCCATTATTCCGGCCGCCTTTGCGACGACTTATCCTGAGCTTTCCGTGCTGAACGTGATGCATCTTTCGTCACCGGAAAGCGCGGTGCTGTCGACCGTGATCTTCAACGCGCTCATCATTCTGCTGCTGATCCCGGTCGCGATCCGAGGCGTCCACTACAAGGCTTCTTCCCCGATCAGGCTTCTGCGGCGAAATGTCGTGGTGTACGGTTTCGGCGGCCTGATTGTGCCGTTTGTGCTGATCAAGGCGATTGATATGGCGCTGGCCTATCTCGGGATCTTCTAGGAGCAAAGGCCATGGTTCTGAAAGCAGCGAAAAACGCGATCATCATCTTTCTCCTTCTCGGGATTGTCTGCGGTGTCGGTTACCCCGCGCTGGTCACCGTGATCGCTCAGAAAGCTTTCCCGGAGCAGGCGAACGGGTCGATCGTCTATAAGGACGGGAAACCGGTCGGAAGCCGCCTGATCGGGCAGGAGTGGACTCAGCCGAAGTACTTCTGGGGGCGCCCGAGCGCGATCCCGGGGGGCGCGAATAACGCCATGACGTCGACGAGCTCGAATGACGGTCCGACGAGCCCCTGGCTCATCAATAAGGTGCGCGACCGGGTTGCGGCGCAGCGTAAGGCGAACCCCGACGCGAAGGGACCGGTGCCGCAGGATCTCGCGACAACCTCCGCCTCCGGGCTTGACCCGGATATCACGCCCGAAGACGCGCTCTGGCAGGTGGAGCGCGTGGCGAAAGCGAGAAAAATGAAGAAGCAGGATCTCGAGAAGCTCGTGCACGATATGACTGAGGAGCCGTTCCTCGGTTTCCTTGGGGAAGAGCGCATCAATGTTCTCGCGCTCAACATGGAGCTTGACAGGCGAGCGGAGCAGATCCGGCAGAGCGAGAAGAGCGGCAAGAGCGGAAAGCGCCGCTAGACCGACTAAAAGACTGACAGAGAGGAGGCATGCACCATGAGAGACGATACCGAAGAGAGACCCGATCCGGACGCGCTTCTGGCCTCCATACAGAAGTCTGAGGATGAGAGCGGCCGAGGGAAGCTGAAGATCTTCTTCGGCGCCTGCGCCGGGGTTGGCAAGACCTACACGATGCTCACTGAGGCGAAGGCGCAGCTGAAGGCTGGGGTCGACGTTGTGGTGGGACTCGCGGAAACCCATGGCCGCGAGGAAACGAGTGAGCTGCTGGACGGCTTTGAGATTCTTCCGAAGCGGACCGTTCAGGGCCGCAGCAACCTTCACGAATTTGATATTGAGGCGGCACTGAAGCGCCACCCGCAGCTCCTCGTGGTGGATGAGCTCGCGCACTCCAATCTCCCCGGGAGCCGCCACGCGAAGCGCTGGCAGGATGTGGAGGAGCTGCTCGAAGCCGGGATCGATGTATACACCGCGCTTAATGTCCAGCATCTCGAGAGCCTGAATGACGTGGTGGCCGGCATCACCGGGATCACGGTCCGCGAGACCGTGCCGGACCGGATTTTTGATGAAGCCTGGGAAGTGCGGCTTGTCGATATTCCGGCGGACGAACTCCTGAAGCGGCTGGACGAAGGGAAGATCTATCTCCCGAATATCGCGGCACGCGCCGCGCATAACTTCTTCCGGAAGGGGAACATCATCGCGCTCCGCGAACTCGCGCTCCGCCGCACGGCGGACCGCGTGGACGCTCAGATGCGGGCGTATCGCCAGGAGAGCGCCATCGCGACCGTGTGGGAAGCGCAAGACCGGCTGCTCGTCGCGATCGGCACGAGCACCGACAGCGCGCGTCTCGTGCGTGAAACGGCGCGTCTCGCGAACCGCATGAAGGCTGAGTGGATCGCGGTCCACGTGGAGGATCCTTCGAGACCAGACAGTGAAGAGAAGAAGCGGGTATTCGATGTGCTGAATCTCGCCGGTCAGCTCGGAGCCGAAACCACGGTGCTTTCAGGGAGCGATCCGGTCGCGGTGATCGCGGAGTACGCGCGGCGCCGCAATGTGACGAAGATCGTGCTCGGCGCGAAGCCCCGCTCGAAATTCGCGATTTTCCGCGCGGGGGTCGCCGATAAGCTTCTTACCCGATACCCGGATCTCGACGTGGTGCAGATCGCGCTCGAGGATTCCAAGACCCGCGAGCGCTCGAAGTGGCTGAATGGTGAAGGGAACGCCCCGGCGATCAATTACCTCTGGGCAACGATCGCCTGCGTGGCGACGCTTGTCGCCACCGCGTTCCTGCTCTCCATCTTCGAGCCCGCGAACGTCATCATTCTGATTCTTCTGATGGCGGTCGCGGTGGGCGCCGTCTGGGGCTGCGGGCCGGCCGCCTGGGCGGTGTTCCTCGCGGCGCTCGCGTTTGACTTCTTCTACGTGCCGCCGATTCTGAAGTTCACGACGAATAACACGCAGTACATCTTCACTTTCTTCCTTGTCCTCATCACGGCGGTCTATGTCGGTCTGATGTCAGGGAAGCTGCGCCGCGAGGCGGATCTCGCCTGCGTGCGTGACTTCCGGAGTTCCGCGGTGGCGGAGCTCGCGAAGGAACTCACGAAGTCGATCACGGTGGAACAGGTGGCGGAAGTGGTGCAGCGTCATCTTTCGCCGCTCCTTCAGGCCGATATCTCGCTTGGGTTCCCGGATCACGATGACCGGCTGAGCTTCAAGTCGAAGAAACTCCCCGATATTGAAGTGGCGCAGTGGTCTTACGACCACTCGCAGGAAGCGGGGCTTGGAACGATGACACTCTCAGCCGCGAAGGAACGGATGATTCCGCTCCTCACGAGGCGGCGCTGCTGGGGTGTGATGGCGCTCAGTCCGACCGGTGCCCTGACGTTGGAGAACCCCGATACAAAGCGGCTGCTTGACGCCTGCGCGGTGCAGGTCGCTCAGACCATAGAGCGAATCGAGTACTCAAATATCGCGAAAGACGCGATGATCCGCGGAGAAGCCGAGAGGATGCGCGCGACGCTGCTTGGCGCCGTGTCCCGCGATATCAGCCTTCCGGTGAACTCGATTCTGAAGACCACGGAGAAACTCCTCCCTGAGCTGCTCGGGAGCCCGTACTCCGCCGCGGTCTCTTCTATTCAGGGGCAGGCCGCGCTGCTTCGCCGTCTCACCGGGAACCTGAAGGAGATGGCGCGGCTGCAGGCCGGGAACGCGGAACTCGATCTCGCGCAGACCGATATCTCGCAGCTCATCACGGAAGCCGCGGGACAGTTCTGGAGCATTGATTCCGGGAAGACGATTCAGACGGATGTGTCCTCTGATCTCCCGAAGGTCCGGATCGACCGGTCGCTTATCATGCGGGCGCTCGAGAACCTGATCGATAACGCGGAAAAGTATTCCCCGAAGGGAACGCCGGTTGAGATTTCGCTCGTGCCAAAGCGTATCCTCGACGAGAAGACTCAGTCTGCGGTCGGCCGTGCAGAACTGCGGTTCGGACCCGGCATTGAGTTTGTGACCGTTCGTCTCACGCCGCTGCAGTCGCTTGAAACGGCGTTTGACAAGGTGGTGGGGCTCACGCGTTTCCAAGCGGCGGCCGTTGGGGGCATGGCTAAGGGTGAGGTGAGCACCGAGAATCTCTCGGGGCCTGTCGGCATTGCCGGCATGGCCGGCAGCGCACTGACGGCGGGCGTCAGCGCCTTTTTGGAATTTGTGGCGCTTATTTCGATCGCCATCGGCTTCATGAACCTTATTCCGATTCCGGCTTTGGACGGCGGACAGCTCGTCATTTTGGGCATTGAGGGCCTGATGGGACGGAGTCTTGCCAGAGGACTGAAGGAAAAACTCGGTGCCGTCAGCATGGCGCTCCTTCTGCTTCTAGCTGTTTACGTGACTATGAATGATATCGGCCGACTCGGCGGATGAATGGGCCGCGCAAACGGAGAAGCGTTTCGGAGGTTTTCAGCACGCCGCGGCGGCTCGAACGGTCCGTTCCTTGTGCTAACCTTACAACAATTTTTTCGGGCGCTGCCGGCTGACGCTTTTGTCGTTGATGCGCCCGGGGAGCCGTGCTCCCAAGCGGCCGGATACAGAATTCAGTGTTGAGAGAGAAATCGTCTTGCAGCTCCCCACTATTACCCGCCTGACGGCCGCGCTTGCCGCCGCATTCGTACTTGCCGGCTCTGCTTCGGCGTTCACGATTTCCGACATCCGCGTCGAGGGTCTCACGCGTACGGAGCCCGGTACGGTCTTTTCGCATCTTCCTTTCCGCGCCGGTGATGAATACACGGCCGAAAAGGGTGTCCGCGCCATTCGTTCCCTTTATCAGTCCGGACTTTTCCGCGATGTGTCGCTCACTCAGGACGGCGATGTTGTGGTTGTTCACGTGATGGAGCGTCCGGCCGTAGCAACCATTGAAACGCACGGCATTAAGGCGTTTGACAAGGAAGCGGTCGAAAAGAGTCTTCGTGACGTGGGGCTTGCCGAAGGCCGCATTTTCGACAATGCGACGCTCACCCGCGCCGATCAGGAACTGCGCCGTCAGTACCTCGCCCGAGGCTATTACGGGGCTTCTGTCAAAACGACGGTGACGCCGCTTGAACGCAACCGCGTGCGCATTACGGTCAATGTTGACGAAGGCAGTGCCTCGTCCATTGCTTCGATCCGCATTACCGGCAACCACCTTTACGATTCGGATGATCTGCTCGACCTGATGCAGCTCGGAACGCCGAACTGGTTCTCTTGGTACACCAAGCGCGACCTCTACTCGCGCGAAAAACTCGCCGCCGACCTTGAAACCATCCGCTCGTTCTACATGAATCAGGGCTATCTGGACTTCAAGATCGATTCCGTGCAGGTGTCGGTGGCGCCGGATAAGTCAAACGTTTACATTACGATCAACCTGACGGAAGGTGAAAAGTACACAATCCGCAGCGCTAAGCTTCAGGGCGATCTGCTCGGGCTTGATGATCAGCTCAACGCGCTCGTTACGCTCAAGGCCGGTGAGGTCTACAACGCGCAGGCGGTGAAAGACGTTTCCACCGCGCTGACCGATAAGCTTTCAACGCTCGGTTATGCCTTTGCGTCAGCCAACGCCAATCCGATTTCCAATGCGGAAGACCGTACGGTCGATATCGTTTATACGATCGATCCGGGACGCCGCGCTTATGTCCGCCGCGTGAATATCACCGGCAACAACCGCACGCATGACGAAGTCATCCGCCGTGAAGTCCGTCAGTACGAATCCGCCTGGTTCGACAGCGACAAAGTCAAGCTCTCGCGCGACCGTATTGACCGTCTCGGCTACTTCGAGAGTGTGACTGCAGAACCGAAGCCTGTGCCGGGTACGCGCGATCAGGTCGACCTTGAAGTGAATGTGAAGGAGCGTCCGACTGGCTCCATTTCACTCGGCGCCGGCTACTCCACGTCTGAAGGCATCATTTTGTCGGCAGGCTTCGCGCAGAATAACGTTTTCGGCACCGGCAATTCGGTGTCGGTCGATGTCAATACGTCTAAGTCGCAGCGTACGTATGCGCTTTCCGTGACGGAACCCTATGTGACGCCCGAAGGCATCAGCCGCACTTATGACCTCTATGACCGCAAAGTCGACTTGGAAGAGCTCGACGTTGCCGATGTGAAGTATGAAACCCGCGGTGCGGGCGTGTCTTGGGGCATTCCTTTCACTGAACTGGACCGCGTGTTCCTCGGCACCCGCGTGGAGTCGACGCACGTTGATGCGAATCCCAGATCGCCGTGGCGATATCAAAACTACGTTGAGAAGTTCGGTGATAATCCGGTGAGTGTGGCGCTCACGCTCGGCTGGTCCCGCGACAGCCGCGACAATTCACTCGCGCCGACCCGCGGCGTCTATCAGCGCCTGTCCGGTGAATTAGGGCTCCCCGGTCTTGACATTCAGTACTACAAAGCCACTTACCAGTACCAGCACTACATTCCGCTCTCGCGTACCTGGACTTTGGCTCTTAACGGCGAGGTCGGCTGGGGCGACGTCTACGGCAGTACGGATCAGTTCCCCTTCTTCAAAAACTTCTACGTGGGCGGCATCGGCTCGGTGCGCGGCTATGATTCGGGCACGCTCGGTCCGAAGGATTATTCGGCCAATTCGGACGGCGACAATCTTGGCGGTGACCGCATGATTACCGGCAATATCGAAATCCTTGCTCCGCTCCCGGGCGGCGACCGCACGCTGCGAATCTTCGGCTTCCTGGATGCCGGCTACGCGTGGGGTTACGAAGGTGATCAGCACGGCAACTACACTCGTCAGAAGATCGACTTTGCTGATCTGCGCTATTCGACGGGCTTTGGCATTGCCTGGATTTCGCCCTTGGGCCCGCTCAAGTTCTCCATTGCATTCCCGCTCAATGACAAGGAAGGCGACGATACTCAGCGCTTCCAATTCCAGATCGGTACGGGTTTCTAAACCGTTCCCGTTCGTCGGCTGACTTTAAGCCTTTTCAGACCGCTGCACCTCTTTTGGAGCTGCAGCGGTTTTGCGTCCTGTTCCGATCAAAAAGGAAGCCTTCCCCCAATAATAGGAGAAGGCTTACAACCTTCCGGCTTTCCTCTCGGAAGGACGCGTCGCCGGGTGCTTAGAGCCCGGCAGACCGCGGCAGAAAATCTTCCCCGCAGGAAAGAATGACGACATTCTATAAACGAATAGCGGCAGGTGAATTCACGTCCTGGGCGAATACAATGTTATACAAAAGAACTAGTCCTTAAGGCACTGATTTACAGGATTTGGACTTTATTGGTACAAACCCTAATTATGCAAACACGGTTGAATCGGCTCTCAGATAAGATGAGGATCGGAAATAGGCAGGATCAAAAGCCATAAGGAAAAGGTCAAAGACGGACGGCGGCCGGGTCGTTTTGTTAATATGACCGATTCCGTTCGAGGCGCCCGATACGGTGCTGAAAACAACAAAAATGATTCGATAAGGAACATCCTCGCCGTGGAACTTCTCAACACGCTCGTCTCTGCCGTCAATAATGTCCTCTGGTCATACGTCCTGATCGTCATGCTGGTGGGATTGGGACTTTGGTTTTCTTTCCGCACAGGTTTTGTGCAGATCCGCCATCTGCGTGAGATGGTGCGTCTTGTTGCGGAGGGCGCAACAGCCAAGACAAAGAAAGGGCATATCTCTACCTTTCAGGCCTTCTGCGTTTCCACGGCGTCGCGTGTCGGCGTGGGCAATATTGCGGGCATTGCCATTGCCGTTGTGGTCGGCGGTCCGGGTGCCGTCTTCTGGATGTGGGTCATAGCGCTCTTAGGCGCGGCAACGGGGTTTGTGGAGTCGACTCTTGCTCAGATCTACAAAGTTCCGCGCCGCGGCGGCGGCTTCGTGGGCGGTCCGGCTTACTACATCGGGAATGCCCTGGGCTCTCGGTGGGGCGCTTGGCTCTTTGCCGTGCTGATATCCGTCACTTACGGTCTCATTTTTAATTCAGTGCAGGCCAACACGATGGCGCTCTCGCTCAAGGCATCCTTCGATGTGGATCCGGCTTGGACAGGGTTAGGCATCGCAGTTCTGACGGGGCTGGTGATTTTCGGCGGCTTGAACCGCATCGCACGAGTGGTGGGATGGATGGTGCCGCTGATGGCAGGGGCTTACCTGCTCCTTGCTGCGGTGGTCACCGTGATGAATATCACGCTCGTTCCGGAAGTTCTGCTCTTGATCGTCAAGAGTGCTTTCGGTGTGGACGCAGTAACCGGGGCGGCCTTCGGCATGGCGCTCATGACGGGTATTAAGCGCGGTCTCTTTTCCAACGAAGCCGGTATGGGTTCCGTGCCTAATGCTGCGGCGACGGCGGATGCGTCCCACCCCGTCAAACAGGGTTTGGTGCAGGCCTTGGGCGTCTTTGTCGACACCATGTTCGTCTGCACGGCCTCGGCCATGATTGTTCTCCTCTCGCCGGATTGGCACGGCGCTCAGCTCACTGGGATCGAACTCACCCAGCATGTACTTACGGGGCAGCTCGGTGCTTGGACCAACACCTTTATGACGGTGATCGTTCTCTTCTTTGCTTTCAGTTCGATCATCGGCAACTACTTTTACGGCGA
>OODJ01002088.1_pt1 | contig 13884 bp, 9 predicted proteins | sample 1671611 | NCBI WGS metagenome assembly OODJ01 (sample SAMN06348174, study PRJEB24527) | human gut metagenome | biome: human gut; feature: ankylosing spondylitis patient; material: feces | host: Homo sapiens | place: China | collected 2015-10 | reverse complement strand
ACCTTGCCGATGGGGTCGGAACCGTCGGGGAAGAGGTTATCGACCACCGTCTGGCCGAGGAGGCAAACCTTGGCGGCCGACTTGATCTCGGTCTCGGTGAACATCTCGCCCTCGGCGACGGACAGCTGACGAATCTCCAGGTAGTCGAGGTTGGCACCGTAGATACTCGACGGCGTGTTGTTGTTGCCGTAGATAAACTGGCCGGAACTCTGGACGAGGGGGGAGATGGCCTTGATGAAATGGCACTCGTCCTTGAGGGCCTGATAGTCGGTGAGTTTCAAGGTCTCCATGGAGGAGGCATCTTGTCGCACACCGCCTCGCATGTCGGCTCCCGGACTGATCATGATCATATTGGATCCCATCTCCGAGATGTTGCTCTGGATGCTGTTCTTGGTGCCCTGGCCCACGGCGAGCATCGTGATCACCGACGCGATGCCGATGATGATGCCCAAGGCGGTGAGGAAAGACCGCATCTTGTTGGCCGCAATGGCGCGGAGGGCTATTTTCAAAAGATTGCTGATATTCATAATATGATACGCTTGATGTAAGACTCAATGATCACTCGTCGGTGTTCTTGGGCAGGGCGGCAAGGCCCTCGGCGGCACTGAGGATGTGGTCGTTGACCTCGTTGCGGATGATGCGCCCGTCGCGGAGCTCGATATTGCGCGAGGCGTAGTGGGCTATGTCGGGATTGTGGGTCACGAAGATGATGGTCCTCCCCTCAGCGTGGAGCTTTTGGAAGAGGACGAGGATCTCGAAGGAGGTGCGCGTGTCGAGATTGCCCGTAGCCTCATCGGCCAGGATGACGGCGGGATTGTTGACCAAGGCGCGCGCAATGGCGACGCGCTGCATCTGACCACCCGACATCTGGTTGGACTTATGGTAGAGGCGCTCCCCCAGCCCCACAGCCTTCAGGGCAGCCACGGAACGGTCGAAGCGCTCCTGCGGCGTGATGCTGGGGTTGTACATCAGCGGCAGTTCGACGTTTTCTACGCTCGTGGTCTTGGCCAGAAGGTTGTAGTTCTGAAAGATGAAGCCGATCTTGCGGTTGCGCAGGACGGCACGCTGCGACTTCGACATCGTGCGCACGGCCACACCATCGAGGAAGTAGTCGCCGCTGGTGGGCGTGTCGAGGCACCCCAACTGATTGAGGAGGGTCGATTTGCCTGAGCCCGACTTGCCCATGATGGTGACAAACTCACCCTCGTAGATTTTGAAGGAGACACCGCGCAGGGCGTGGACGGTCTCCTCGCCCACAAGGAAGTCGCGCTTGACGTCGCGCAACTCGATGACTACTTTCTTTTGACTTTCATCCATCATGCTTTCTCCTTTTTGTTGTCGCGCTTCGGACCGGGGGCGAAGGGACTCTGCTCCTGGTCGTCAGATTCTTTGTCTTCTTCGGGTTCGGTGACGGTGATGCCAGTGATGACTTTCAGTCCTGCCTTCACACCCGAGAGAATCTCAGTGTTGACGCCATCGTTCATGCCCGTGCTTACACGGTGGGCCTGGAGGACATTGCCCTCGAGGGTCCAGACCTTGGCCTTGGCGTTGGCGACATCCAGTATCTTATACTGCTTGCCGACGGTCTCGGGCGTGGGGGTGAAGCGGAGGGCCTTGGTGGAGACGCCCATCACGCCCGCACGCTCCTGGGTATAGATGGTGACGTTGGCCGTCAGTCCGGGCTTGAGTTTGAGGTCGGCGTTGGGGGCACTGATGACAACCTCGTAGGTGACGACGTTGTTGGTCGTCGTGGCCTCCTGGCGCACCTGCTTCACCGTACCGGTGAAGGTGTCGTCGGGATAGGCATCGACGGTGAAGGAGACGCGCTCGCCGGTCTTGACCTCGCCGATGTCGGCCTCATCCACATTGGCCACCACCTGCATGTTGGTCAGGTCCTTGGCAATGGTGAAGAGTTCCGGGGTGGAGAAACTGGCTGCGACGGTCTGTCCCTCCTCCACACTCTTGGACAGGACCACACCGTCGATGGGCGAGGTGATGGTGGCATAGCCGAGGTTGGTCTGGGCCTGCTTCACCTGCTCTTGTTGCTGGCGGACCTGCTCGCGGGCCTGGGCTACTCCCTGGCGCGCCGTGGCGATGGTCTGGGCTGAGGCGGCGAGATTCTGCTGGGCCTGCTGGTAACTGAGGCGGGCGCTCTCGAAGTCGTTGGCACTGATGAGGCCCTTCTTGTAGAGCGTCTGGTAGCGACTGAAGTTGCTCTGCTGGTAACTGGCACTGGCGCGCACGCCATTGTAGTCGGCCTGGGCCTTCTGGACGTCGCTCTCTGCGGAACGCACCTGTGCCTGTGCACTCTCAAGCATTGCCTTGGCCTGGTTGAGGGCCGAGAGGAGGTTGGTCTTGTCGAGTTCTGCGATCACCTGTCCTTTCTTCACGACCGAGTTGTAATCGACATAGAGTTTGCTGACGATACCCGAGACCTGTGTACCGACCGTCACCGACGTGACCGGTTCGATGGTACCCGTGGCAGTGATACTGTTCTGGATGTTCGTCTGCCCGACGGTGGCCGTGTCAAACGAGATGGTCTCCTTGGTGTCGGGTTTGCCGAGGAAGTAGGCGGCCACACCCAACACGACCAAGGCGACCACCAGATACCATACTTTCGAAATCTTTTTCATATCTATCTTTTATTATTTTCCGTTGTAGAAATTGAGCATCTGCATATTGTACAGGGCGAGGTACTTGCTCTGCAGTTCGTTCTGCTGCGCCACGAGTAGGTTCTCCTTCGCCTCGCGCAGTTCGGTGATATTCTTCAGTCCGAGGCGAAACTGCTCCGAGAGCAGTTCGTAGCTGGTCTGCTGGCTCTCCGTATTGGCCAGGGCACTCTTGTATTTGGCCTGGTTGTTGACGGCCTGTATCCAATAGCTCTCGATGGTGGTATAGAGCGTGGTCTGCTGTTCCTCGAGGGCGAGGCGGCTCGTCTCCATGGCGATGTTGGCCTTGTTGATGGCCGTGCGGGTCTCGCGGCGGTCGAAGATGGGAACGCTCAGCGTCAGACCTGCCGATGTGGTGAGGTTGGTCTTCAACTGTGAGCCGTAGGCAGCGTCACTCATCGTCGTGACATTGGTGGAAACGCCACCCTGCATGGAGACGGTCGGGAGGCGGCGGGCCTTGGCCATCCGCACACTGAGTTCGCCACTCTCGATGGCGAGGCGCTGCTGGCGGAGTTCGGGACGGGAGGCGAGCGCATGGTTATAGACGGTCTGCAGGCCGGGTATCTCGGACAGGGCGTCACCGGTAACGTCGTCGGGAATGCTGACTTCAAAGTCCTCGCCGTCGTCGGTGAGCTGGAGGATCTGCTTCAACTGGCGTGTGTAGTCGCGGAGGTTGCTCTCCTGGGCCACGACATTATACTCGTCGGAAGCGCACTGGGCACTGAGCTGGGCGAGGTCGGCCTGGCTGAACTGCCCTACCTCGACCATCTCCCTACCGCGCTGTTCGTTGGCCTGGCTATACTCCAGACTCTGGCGGTTGACCTTCAAGGCCTCGTGGGTGTAGAGAATCTGGACGTAGATCTGCGCAATCTGCTCCTGGATGGAGTTGGCGGTGATGGCGGAGTCGAGCTCGGCCTGCTGTTCGGTGAGTTGGTTCTGCTGGATCTTCATGCGGTTTTGGTTGCCGTTCCATATCGTCCAGTCGAAGCTCACGGCATAGGATCCGTTGTAATAGACCTTGTCGGTAGTCATCTCCACATAGCCATTGGCAACCTGCTGGCGCCCGCTCTCGGGGAAGGGGTTGTAGGAGACGTTCTGGGAGGTAGAGGCCGTGAGCGAAGGCAGCAGTTCAGCTTTCGACTGCAGCACGTCCTCATGGGCTGACTGTCGCGACAGGAGGTTGCGGCGAAGTTGGATGTTGTGTGCCAACGCATAGTCGATACATTCTTGCAGCGTCCACTTCCTAGCGCTGGCAGAAGGGGATGCCAACAGGAGAAGGGCAGAGATGAGGGTGGTGGTCCATCGTGTCTTATTCATATCTTTCTTTGTTTTGTCTGTATCCTTTATATTATGCAAAAGTATGATTTTACATCTTTTATTGGTGCAAAAGTATACAAAACCCAAAAGACAAGGCAGATTTTGCGGTGAATTTGGATTTTAGATTCAGCTAAAATCCTTTTTCTTTCAATGAAAAAAATGGGGTTAACATTAGTTTGCGCAGCCCATTGCTCATTTCACAAAAAGAAACGAGGGAGGAAAACCACCTCCTGACAATGGCCGGCACGGATAACAAACACGCAGGCAGGAACAATGCGTCCGGACGCATGATAGGCGCCAGACTACCCTACTGAGTGAACTATATTCTATGTACCTGTACTTATATAATTAGAGGGAGAGTTTGCGGTAAGCCTTGCGACTGACGAATACGTAGCTGACGCAGACCATCACACCCGTGAGAATCCAGGATATGGGATAACACAGCATCAGTTCGCGGAAACCAGGCCAAACGGGGCAGACGAAGAACACCCAGGCGAAGCGCAGAACGCAGGTGCCAAGGATGGTGAGCAGGGTCGGTTCGATACTGTGGCCGAGACCGCGCATCGAGGCGGCAGAGATTTCGTAGGATGAGGCCAGGGCCTGGAAGACAAGGACGGTGGCCATGCGTACCTTGGCATAGTGGATGACGGAGGGATCGGTAGTGAAGAACCACAGGAAGAAGTCGGACTGCGTGAAGAAAAGCATATTGGCGAGGAAACAGGCCAGTGCGCCACAGCCCATACAGATCCAAAAGACGCGGCGGCAGCGGTCTATCTTTCCTGCTCCATAGTTTTGTCCCGTGAAGGTGACGGCAGCACCACAGAAGGAGGTGAGCAGGAAATAGCAGTAGGTGTCGAAGTTGAGGGAGATGGCAGCACCTGCGATCGCCGAAGGTCCATAGCCGTTGATGGCGCTTTGGACAAAGATGTTGCTCAGCGAGAAGACCATGCTTTGTACGCCTGCAGGCACTCCAATGAAGAGGATCTGGCGCAGGGCTGCCCGGTCGATGCGAAGACGGAGGCACGTCAGGCGGAAGGGGCCTTTCTCACGGCGGAGAAGGCGTAAGATGGCCACGGCGGAGAAGACGTTGGCACAACCCGTAGCAGTAGCTACTCCTGCGACTCCCATGTGGAGGACAATGACCAACAGCAGGTTGAGCACCACATTGACGCAGCCGGCAAGGAGCAGGATGTTGAGCGGGCGCTGGGTGTCGCCTTTGCCTCGGAGCACGGCCTGGCCGAAGGTGAAGACCATGAAGAAGGGAATGCCAAGGAAATAGACTCGCAGGAAGAGGGTGGCCTGGTCGAGGATGGCGGCAGGCGTGCCCATGAGGCGCAGCAGACTGGGAGCAAAGATCTCGCCGAAACCCAGCAGCAAAACGCTGGCAAAGATCGGGAGCATCATCGTCGTGCCTACCGCGTCGCGAACACGATGGCGGTCGTTGCGTCCGATGAAGTTGGAGATGACGGCATTGGAACCAATGGAGACACCCACAAAAAGGTTGATGAGGAGATTGATAAGGAAGGTATTGGCGCCCACGGCAGCCAACGCCTCACTGGTAGCAAAGCGGCCCACCACGGCCACGTCGATGGTGACGAAGAGTTGCTGCATGATGCCACTTGCCGCAAAGGGAAGTGCAAAGCGCAGAATCTTGCCCAGCAAAGGGCCTTGGGTCATATCCACTGTATTTCTTTCTGCCATAGTTGCCAATTTTGGCACAAAGGTACAAAGAAACTTTTGAATGTACTTCGTTTTGCAGCATTCTTTCTCCTCTAATGGCCTTAAGAGGCTCTCCACTTTCGGTATGACATCCATACGAAAGTCAGCAAAACTTCCACAAGGTATTCGCATAAGACCTGCAAGAGTATGTGTGTTCGTACACACGTGTTGATTTATGTCAAGAATAGGGAGAAAAATCGAATTTTTACTTGCTATCATTTGGTGGTCAAAACGAAAGTGCCTACCTTTGCATCGTCAAAAGGTTAATAGATTGTTTAGGTTAATAGTAATTGATTTAGGTTTTTAGTTATTTTTAGGGTAATTGAACAAAGTGTTGTTCAGGTAACAAAATAGGTTATGGTCTAAGGTAAAAGATGTTTAGGGTAACAACGATGCACGATTGAGGGGATCACCGATGAGGTGTGAACCTTTAATCACGCATTGAAAAGTAGTAGTTTGAAAGAGTTTTATAGTCACTGCATGGCAAGAGTGCCATGCTTTTTTTGTTTTTAGCCCTACCCTCATTATTCCATGCTAAATTTGCACACGTCGCCTCTTTTTCTTACTTTTGCATTCGCCTTTCGCCAGCGGAACGACCCGCTGGAGAGTAAACGCATCATCAACACTGGCTATCATGACAACGACCACCAAACAGCGCCGCCCGCTGACCGTCTATAAGGCTTCGGCAGGATCGGGAAAGACCTTCACACTCGCCGTGGAGTATATCTCACTCCTCGTCAGCGACCCCGAGAACTACCGACACATCCTTGCCGTGACCTTCACCAACAAGGCCACACAGGAGATGAAACTCCGTATCCTCTCGCAGCTCTACGGCATAGCGAACAGTCTGCCTGGATCGGACACCTATATGGAGAAGGTGATGGAGCAGACGGGGCTGGGGGCGATGGCTGTGCGAACCAACGCGCGACAGGCACTCTCGCTGCTCACCCATCACTACAACTTCTTTCGCGTGCAGACGATCGACGCCTTCTTTCAAGGCGTGCTACGCAACCTCGCCCACGAACTGGACCTGACGGCCAACCTGCGCGTGGATCTCAACGACAACGAGGTGGAGGGAAAGGCAGTCGATGAGATGATCGAGACGCTCGACGCCAACCCAGAGGTGATGGGATGGGTGCGCGACTACATCAACCAGAACATAGAGGACGAGCAGGGATGGAACGTCATCGGGGCAATCAAGAAGTTTGGGCAAAACATCTTCAAGGACTTCTACAAGGATCATGAACGCGAGCTCAACGACCTGCTGGCCGCAGAAGGTGGCAAGTTTTTTTCGCGGTACACGGCGCTACTGCGCAGTCGGCGCAACACGCTACGCAAGCAACTGGTGGATCCAGCACGGGAGTTGGTGGCCCTGATGGGGCAATGCCATATAGACTACGCGGGGCTCTACCGGCGAGGACTCTACAACTATATCGTGAAGCGGAGCAAGGGAACACTCGACAACGAGCCCACACCCGCCGGCGTGCAGAAGGCGCTACAGGACGCAAAACTGTGGACGGCCTCCAAATGTGGGGCTGCTGACAAGGAGGCTATCAAGGACATGGCCAACAACGGCGGACTGAGGTTGCTCCAGGAGATGGAGACGCGGCGCGAGGAACTATGGTGTGAATACAACTCCTGTGTGCAGACGCTCTCCCATCTGAGCGAACTGCGCTTGCTCAACGCCATCGCCAAGGCGGTGGAGGAGAGCAACCGCAACGCCAACCGCTTCATGCTCAGTGATACGCAGGGACTGCTCCACGGTATGATACAGGGGTCGGACACGCCTTTCCTCTACGAAAAGATCGGCGTACAACTGCGCCACATCATGATCGACGAGTTTCAGGACACCAGTCAGATACAATGGCGCAACTTCAAGGTGCTGCTCGACAACTGCATGGCACAAGAGGGATCGCGCAACCTCATCGTCGGTGACGTGAAGCAGAGCATCTACCGCTGGCGACAGGGTGACTGGCGACTGCTGGCAAACCTCTCGCAGTCTTTTGGCAAGGAGGCCGTCTGCGAAAAGACACTGGCGACCAACTACCGGTCGTGGGAGCGCATCATCCAATTTAACAACGCTATCTTCACCCGACTGGTGGAAGAGACGGTAGGCGAGTTGTCTGCCGACAAGACCCCGCAGGCAACGCTGCTGGCACGCGCCTACGACGACGTCAAGCAGGGGAATGCCAAGGGGAAGGGAAAGGGATATGTGGAGGTGGCGCTGCTCCCGTCAAAGGACTACCGGGAGAACATCCTCGCACGCTTGGCGGACACCGTGCGGCGGCTGATCGAGGGAGGGGCACGACAGAAGGACATCGCCATCCTCGTGCGCAGCAAGTCGCCCGTACAGTATATCGCCGACTATTTCGTCGAGGAGTTTGGACAGTCGGTGCGCATCGTCTCTGATGAGGCTTTCCGTCTTGATGCCTCCCTCGCCGTCAACGTGATGGTGCTCGCCTTGCGGCTGCTCGCCCATCCCGAGGACAATCTGACACGGGCGGCACTGGTCAAGGCGTATCGCAACGACGTGCTCCAGGAGGGTGCTCCCCTGCCCCACCTGCTCGTCACCACACGGGATGAGGTTGTGGGAAAGACAGAGAGACCAGGACGGCCCAGCGACGAAGAGATAAGGAAGAGGCTCGAAGAATCACTACCCGATCGCTATGTCAGGGAGGCTGACCAGCTACGCGACCTACCGCTGCTCGACCTGGTGGATACGCTCCATGCGCTCTTCCAACTCGACCAACTCAAGAACCAAAGTGCGTATGTGTGCCTCTTCTACGACAAACTCAACGATTATCTCCGCGACCGACCAGCTGACATCGACGACTTCCTCACCGAATGGGACAACACCATCTCGCAGAAGACGATCCAAAGCGACGAGGTGGAGGGCGTGCGCATCATGACCATTCACAAGAGCAAGGGACTGGAGTTTGACAACGTCATCATCCCCTTCTGCGACTGGCAATTGGAGAAGGGAAACACACTGTGGTGCGAGAAGGGAAAACGCGAAAAGCCATTTGACGAACTTCCCATCACGCCGGTTGATTTCAGTAGAAACAACCTGGTAGGCACGGTCTATGAGGACGACTACCGCGAGGAGCACTTCCAGAACGCGGTGGACAACCTGAACCTCCTCTATGTGGCCTTCACGCGAGCAGGAAAACGGCTCTTCGTGACGGGAAAGCGGATGTCGGAGAATCAGAAGAAGAAGTTTACAGGACTGACATCGCAGCGCAGTCAGGGTTTGGAACTATGCCTCGAGCAGGTGGCAGCCGACTTGGGGGCCGACTGCTCATTCCAGGGAAAGGATCAAACCGAAGAGGCGCTGGAACTGGTCTATGGCACGCTGGAGGGTGAGGACATCGTGGGCAAAGGAGACAAGACGGCAAGCGACAACCCCTTTGAGTCGTCCTCGGAGACGCAGGAGATCAGAATTGAGACCCACAAGACGCCAATCGGCTTCCGACAGAGCAACAAGAGTGAGGAGTTTGTGCGCGGCGAGGAGACGGACGCGCCCACGAGCTATATCAAGATGGGCACCATTCTCCACCAGCTCTTCTCCTCTATCCGCACAGAGGAGGACATCGAACCACACATCAGCCAACTGGTTTCGGACGGTATCATCACGGACGATCGGCTCATCGCACAACTGCGGAAACAGGTGGAAGCCTCACTCGCCAATCCCACCGTGGCCGAGTGGTTTCGCCCAGGATGGAAACTCTATAACGAGTGCTCCATCCTCCAGTACAATCCCGCCGACGGGACGACCATAGAGCAACGACCGGACCGCGTCATGAGCGACGACGAGAAGACGATCGTGGTTGACTACAAGTTTGCTAAGCCACGCCCGGAGCATGCCACGCAGGTGAAGAGCTACATAGAACTGCTTCGGAAGATAGGACATAAGAATGTCTCCGGGTTCTTGTGGTACGTGCTCCGCAACGAGGTGGTCGCGGTAGAGGTATAAAGAAAACTCGGAGATTAGAAACATCAAGCATCTCCGGCTGGGAACAAATATTTTTCAAGCCCCCTGTAAAGGAAATAACCATACAGGGGGCTTGAAGTGTCTTTGATTGCAAAACGCAACGGTTCTGTTTGCGCCTTATACCTTATATATATAGGCTATCATGAAATGGCGAGATTAGTTGATCTCAAAATCCTTGATCTTCGCAGACGGCTTGATGTATTCGAGCTTGAAGTCGATATTGGGCTCTATGTCCGAAGTAAGGGAGTTGACATAATCCAGTCCGGCCTTGGTGATATCCTCGTCGGGAATGCTGATATAGACCTTACCGATGTTGCAGGCTACACCGTAGTCGGCATTATACTCGAAGGTCACTCCCTTGGCTTTGCGGAGCGTTTCGGCCAAGGGCTCACCCACAGCGATGGTCGTGCCACCAGCCTGCGTACTCTTCACATTCTTCTCTACCGTCTTCTCCTCTTGAGCATTCTCCTGCACCTCAGCCGTTTGCGGCGTATCGATGGCAGCGGTGTCTTCCTTGATGGTGTCGGCCACCTCAAGCGTGTCTGCATTCTGCTGCGGCTGCTCTGTCTTGTTGCCGCAAGCGCTCAGTCCGATGATGCCTGAGAGCATCATGACGGGAATCATTTTTTTCATAAATGGTTAGTTTGCAACACTTTGTTTAAAAAATTGTATAGTTTTCCTGTACCCTATAGGGCCTCGGAGCGGCGTCTCTGCATCCACTCTGCGACCATCGTGTTGCGCTTCATGGTCTATGAAAAGGAAGAAAGACCCAACAAAGGTACGAATAAAACTTGAAAAAACTGCACAGGGGATGAAAAAAACTTGATAAACGGCTATGGATAAGACATGAGACTCTGAGCGTATCGGAAACGCAAAAGGAGGAAAGACTGCGACTAAAGGTAGAAATCGGACACCAGCGACTGATACCAAGACGTGGGATTGCCATTCTCCATCATGGTACGAATCTCCTGAGGAAAAGAACGGGCAGAACGGGGTCCCAGAGCCAGAAGGCAACGCTTCGGTTGCTTGCGCTCCGTGGTCCGTATCGCTACCTTGCGCTGAAGGAAGAGTCCAGCGAGGGCTGCTTCCGTCTCCACTTCACCACAACGGTCGGCAGGAATGATGAGACTCATCACCCCACCCTCGGCCAGCAAGCGGCGGCCTCCACGACAGAGGTCGCGAAAGGAGAGACTGTCGGTCTGCCGTGCCATAGCTCTTGCGCAACCCTTGGCAGCAAGGGCATGGGTGAAGAAGGGCGGGTTGACAACAATGGCATCGAAGGGCAGGGCCTCGTACTGCTGCAGGGCAACATGCTCCACCGCAATGCGATCGGAGAAAGGACTTGCTGCTACGTTTTCCTGGGCCTGCTGGGCCGCCGACGCATCGAGCTCGATGGCCGAGACCTGGGCATCAGGAAAGCGCTGCGCCATCATCAGGGCTATGACACCCGTGCCTGTCCCGATGTCGAGGATGCGCTGACCACCATCGGCCCACGCTCCGAGAAGGACACCGTCCGTACCTACCTTCATGGCACAACGGTCTTGACGTATGGAGAACTGCTTGAAAGAGAACACGATGAGATTTACTTCAGGTTCAACTTCCGAAGCAGTTTTAGATTGGTTGCATGGATGTTGCGACCCTGGCGAGTGATCTGCGTGCGGATGCGGTCCATGTTATAGAAGAGCTCTGAGGCAGCAGTCTGCATCATATTGGGTTGACGCGCAGCCTCATCGGCATGGGGATTGACTACGACGCAGATGCTCTTGGGTTTGACCTCGATCTCCACGTCGGCATCGCTCATGAGCGGGTCGCCGTCATAGTGAATGAGGCCCGGCTTGCTGCGGTGGATATGGACGTGGCGAGCCTTAAAGGTGCGGATATTGACGTTCTTGTCAATGGTCTTGTTGAGCATCTCGAGCGTCACCTGCGGCGCTTCGATGAGACTGAAAGGCTGCATGATGATGACATCGAGCAGGCCGTCGCTCATGGAAGCGTGGGGAGCGATGTAGGCGTTGTTGCCATACTGCGAGGCATTGGCCGCACTGATGAGAAACGCCTTGTAGGTCTTCGACCCCATCTCGTCCTCAATCTCATAGGTCTCGGGCTTGTAGGACAGTCCCTCACGCAGCATCTGCTCGACATAGGTCATGAGGCCACGCTTGCCTGCCTCGGCAAACTTCATCGAGATGAAGGCGTCGAAGCCCATTCCGCAAGTGCAGAAGAAGGGATGGCCGTTGATGACGCCGGAATCGAGCGTCTCCACGGTGTCGAGGTTGATGATATCGAGGCAACGCTTCAAGTCCATGGGCAACATGAGATGGCGCGCCAGGCCATTGCCAGAACCACAGGGAAGGATGGCCATAGCGGTCTCTGTGCCAAGAAGGCCGCGTCCTACCTCGTTGACCGTCCCATCGCCTCCGATGGCACAGACAATATCCGCACCACGGGCTGCAGCCTCCTGGGCCAGCAGCGTGGCGTGTCCAGCATACTGTGTCGAGACAAACTCGTAGCTGAATCGGGCGTGGTCGAGATGCACTTCGACAAGCTCAGGTATGCCTGCTTTGCTGATCGTGCCCGATATGGGGTTTGTGATGAAGACGATATGTTTCATAAAGGAACCGTACTGTTACATTTCTTGACGGCACAAAATTACGAAAATAACATGAATTATGCTCGTTCGAAGCGCTAAAAATTGAAATAAAGGAAAGATTTCTTGCGAAATAGGGCGTGCTATGGTAGTTTTTTCGTATCTTTGCAGCCTAATAATAAAGAAGTAGCTTCGGCTACGCCAAAAAGTAATGGGACAATTACAAGAAAAGTACAAAAGCTACCGAACGCCTCAGAAGTTTATGAAGGCTGGAGTGTACCCTTATTTCCGCGAAATCACAAGTATGCAGGGTACCGAAGTAACCGATATCGACGGACATAAGATTCTTATGTTTGGCTCCAACGCCTACACAGGCCTTCCCAGCGATCCACGCATCATCGCCGCTTCCCACGCTGCGCTCGACAAATATGGCACGGGCTGTGCAGGCAGCCGATTTCTCAACGGCACACTCGACTTGCACATTAAGCTCGAAAAAGAGATAGCCAAATATATCGGCAAAGAAGACGTGCTGGGCTACTCGACGGGCTTCTCCGTCAACGAGGGTGTGCTCTCCGTTGTCGTGGGCCGTGGCGACTATATCATCTGTGATGACCGCGACCATGCGAGCATTGTCGATGGACGCCGTCTGAGCTTTGCCACGCAGCTCCACTACAAGCACAACGACATGGAAGACCTGGAGCGCGTGCTGGCTAAGTTGCCGCACGAGGCCATCAAGTTGATCGTCGTTGATGGTGTATTCTCCATGGAGGGCGACCTGGCCAAGCTGCCGCAGATCGTTGAACTGAAGCACAAGTATAATTGCTCCGTCATGGTAGATGAGGCTCACGGCATCGGCGTCTTCGGAAGAGAGGGACGCGGCGTTTGCGACCATTTCGGACTGACTGATGAGGTCGATCTGATCATGGGTACTTTCTCCAAGAGTCTGGCTTCCATCGGCGGCTTCATTGCCTCCGACTTCGATACCATCAACTGGCTTCGCCACACCTCACGCACCTATATCTTCAGTGCTTCCAACTCGCCTGCAGCCACGGCAGCAGCACTGGAGGCTCTCCACATCCTGCAGAAGGAGCCGGAGCGCATCGAGCACCTGTGGGACGTGACCAACTACGCACTGAAGCGCTTCCGCGAGGAGGGCTTCGAGATCGGTGACACTGAGAGCCCGATCATCCCGCTCTACGTCCACGATGTCGATAAGACATTCCTCGTCACGAAGCTCGCTTATGATGCGGGCGTATTCATCAACCCGGTTATCCCGCCTGCTTGTGCCCCGCAGGACACGCTGGTGCGCTTCGCCCTCATGGCCACGCACACCAAGGACCAGGTGGACCAGGCCATCGAGATCCTCAAGAAGATCTTCATGGATATGGACTTGCTGAAGAAGTAAGCTACAAAAAGCAGCAGACAAAGACTCTAAAAGCATAGACGGTCCCTCCATGGGACTACGCAAGAGGTCGGAGACCATCCTTCGGGGTGCGGATCCGACCTCTCGCTTTTTCCTCCCTCTGTAAGCAAACATGGCCCGTTGACCCTGACAACAACGAAAACACTTCATTGTTATTCCTATAATAAAGGAAGGAGCT
>OODJ01002086.1_pt1 | contig 13903 bp, 8 predicted proteins | sample 1671611 | NCBI WGS metagenome assembly OODJ01 (sample SAMN06348174, study PRJEB24527) | human gut metagenome | biome: human gut; feature: ankylosing spondylitis patient; material: feces | host: Homo sapiens | place: China | collected 2015-10 | reverse complement strand
GCTGCGCGGCCGTTCCGGCCGTCAGGGCGATCCTGGCGAGTCCCGCTTCTACCTGTCGCTGGAAGATGACCTGATGCGTCTGTTCAACACGCAGCTCGTCGCCCGCGTCATGGCCAAGGGCATGCCGGAAGGCGAGCCGATCGAGGCGAAAAGCGTGTCGAAGGGTGTGCGCACCGCACAGAAGACCGTCGAGGCGCGCAACTTCGAAATCCGTAAGAACGTCCTCAAGTACGACGACGTGATGAACAAGCAACGTACGGTCATCTACTCCGAGCGTCAGGCGGTGCTTAAGGGCGAGGACATTCACGGTGATATCGAGCGCTTCATCGCCGATACCATCGACAGCTACATCAAGGGTGCCCAGAAGGGTTCCAGCAAGCCCTCCGACTGGGATTGGGACGGCCTGTTCAAGGCCCTCAAGACCGTGTTCCCGTTCGAGCTTGACCAGGACGCCGCCAAGAACGCCGCCGACAAGCTCAAGGGCGACAAGGCCGTTGCGGCCGTGCGCGACTCCCTCGTCGATCAGGCCAGGGAGGAGTACGCCGAACTTGAGGAGAAGGTCGGTGAGGAAGGCCTGCGCCAGCTGGAACGCCGCGTGGTCCTCGCCGTGCTTGACCGCAAGTGGCGTGAGCACCTGTACGAGATGGACTACCTCAAGGATGGCATCGGCCTGCGCGGCATGGGTCAGCGCGACCCGCTGGTCGAGTACCAGCGCGAAGGTTACCAGATGTACAACTCCATGATCGAGGCGATCAAGGAGGAGTCCGTCCAGCTGCTTTTCCACGTCGACGTGCAGCAGGTGTCCAGGAGCGAGGAAGCCGGCATCGAGTCCGATGACGCCGTCGTTGATGAGGCCGAAGAGGCCGTCGGCGCCGCGAGCTCCGAAGTCGACAAGGCCGAGGACGCCGGTGAGGCTGAGACTGCGGAGGAATCCGCCGAGAAGGTCGTCATCGCCCAGTCCGCCAAGGAATCCGCCGCAGGCGAGGCCACCGCACCGATCACCGGCCCGGCTCCGATCAGCCATGCCGAAGGCAAGGTACCCGCCAACAAGCGCCCGAAGAACGAGGAGCTGAAGACCCCGTGGTCCGACGGCCGTACGTTCCCCGGCACGTCCAAGAACGCGCAGTGCCCGTGTGGTTCCGGTCGCAAGTACAAGATGTGCCACGGCCAGAACGAAGAGTGATATAAGCTCTCCGGACTAGACGAGTAAGTGGCTCCCCTCGATGTGAGGGGAGCCACTTGCGTTTTCGGGGGGAGAGGAAGGGCTTGTCCGCGGGTTGAGCCCGTCGATTATTCGCGGGGCCGCGGAATCGAGGTTCGCCGAGCCTCATTCGCTGTACAACGCACGATTTTGATGGATTCGTGCGTGTTGTACAGCGATACCGCAGGACAACGCGTGCATCAATCGGTTGACGCGTGCATTGTCCCACGACGCAAATCGCGAAATCGTTGGAATTCTACCGTTTGTAAAATGCCGCTATCTGGGGTTCCCTATATCGTCTCAGGACAACGCGCGCATCAATCGATATACGCGTGCGTTGTCCGCCATATTCGGTGCCCATCAGTGCAAAGGCCTGGTACGCACGCGGCGATCTCATTGACCCTGCAGCGAGTCCGATCCATTGCCCGGCAAAGCCTTGGGATACTGCATAACGTTTCAGTCGGGACTCCCGTAGCGGCATCGTGGAGTGCCTGCCGCGTTGCCTGCCCTGATTGTCGGCACGCTGTCCGGGCCGGACAAGTAAGTGGCTCCCGCTGACGGGAGCCGATGATGTTTTGCAATATGGAAGATTACGGGCGACGAAACGACAAGCCATTACAATGAGGCGACGAATACATATCACACGGCGTGACGAAACGCCAAGGAGGGCATCATGGCCGAGATCACATGGAAGTCGATTCTCACCAAGCTGGTCGGGGGAGACCACCTGAGCGCTGAGGAATCGGAGTGGTTCGTCGACGACCTGATGCAGGGCAACGCCGATCCGGCCGCCGTGGGTGCCGCGCTCGCCATGCAGGAGCAGCTGGGACTGACCGCCGACGAGGTGCGTGGCGCCGCAAAGGCCATGGTCTCCCACGCCGTGCCGCTCAACGTGTCCGGTGAGACCACTGACATCGTCGGAACCGGCGGTGACGGCTTCGCCACCGTGAACCTATCCACGATGGGTTCCGTGGCCGCAGCTGCGGCGGGCGTGAAGATCGTCAAGCATGGCAACCGCGCCGCCTCCTCGAAGTGCGGAGCCGCCGACGTGCTCGAGGATCTCGGCCTGCCGATGGATCTGAAGCCCGAGGCGGTCGGGGAGATCGGCGACGAGGTAGGCATCACCTTTGCGTTCGCCCGCACCTTCCACCCGGCCATGCGCTTTGTTGGCCCGATTCGCGCCGTACTCGGCATCCCGTGCGTGTTCAACATCCTGGGACCGTTGACCAACCCGGCCAATCCGGCGCACGTGGCCATCGGCTGCGCCAACCGCAAGCTGAGTCCGATCATGGCCGCCGTGTACGCCAGCCGCGGCCAGTCCGGCCTGGTCTACACCTCGCACGAGGGCCTCGACGAGCTTGCCCCCACCGGCCCGATCTCCGTGTGGGAGATTCGCGACGGCAAGGTCACCGAAACCGATTTCGACCCGACCGTGGATCTGGGTCTTGCCAAGATCTCCGTCGAGCAGCTCAAGGGCGGCGAACCCGATGTGAACGCCGCCGCGTTCACGGACTTCTTGGCCGGCAAGGACATCCCGTCACGCACCACCGCGTTGCTCAACGCTGCGTCCGCCATCGTGGCAGACGGCAACCTGGTCGGCGACGGCACACTCGCCGAGCGGTTCCGTGAGGCGTATGCGCTCGCCGAGAACACCGTCGATTCCGGCAAGGCCGCGGCCCTGTTCGGCAAGTGGATCGAGACCGCCAAGTCCAAGGCCTGACCATTGCGGTGCCCGTCCGATGAGGACGGGCACCGTCGTCACACCCGCGCGCCGTCGTCGAACATGTCGGTGCGCGTCTCGGTGTGCCCCTTGTGTTGGAGGATGAGGCCGGCGCCGCCGACCAGCGCGCACAGACCGAATATGGAGCCCAGGAACGTCGCCAGGGCGGGTACGAACACGGATGCGATGATACCCGCGACGCCTGCGACCAGCAGGATCCAGAACACCAGCTTCGAGGCGTTCACGCGGCCGATTTTCGGGTTCGGCGGCACGAAGTCATCGCCGTACTCGTCCATGACGTCATCGGTATCGAGCCAGCTGCGGCCGCCATGGTCGCGGGGGCCGCGCTGGTGCAGCGGCACCTTGTCATCGGTGAACGTGCCGGCGTCCAGATCGTCGACCGACAGCAGCGCCTCCTTCTCCTTGCGCTGCGCATGCTTCTCGAAGCGCCGCGCGTTGCGCGAGCGCTCGACGTCCTGCAGGTCGTTGGCATGCTCCGCGGCGAAGGCGGCCCAGTCGAGATCGTCGCCGGCATTGGAGCCTGTGTCATGCCCGTCATGTCCGGCGCGCGGCGTGGTGTTTGGATGTTCTTCACCCGCGTTGGTATCGTTGTGGTTGCTATCGTGATGATCGGTCATACCGTCCTACTGTAATCAGGCGGACGGCCAAACTTGGGAGGTGTCATCGTGCTGTACTGGTTCTTTGTCAAAGGTTTCGGTTGGATTGCCCGTCGTCGTATGGGACCGACGGCGATCGGACTGGAGAACGTGCCGCGTGAAGGCGGTGCCATCATCGCCGCGAACCATCTGGCGGTCATCGACGATGCGCTGATACCCATCACCTGCCCGCGCATGGTGCATTTCATGGGCAAGGCCGAGTATTTCGAAGGCAAGGGCATCAAGGGCCGGTTCAAGAAATGGTGGTTCACGTCGGTGGGAGTGTTCCCCGTGGACCGTTCCGGCGGCTCGAAGTCGCTGGGCGCGTTGGCCCACGCCCGTGAGATCCTTGAGGAAGGCCACCTGTTCGGCATCCACGTGGAGGGCACGCGCAGTCCTGACGGGCGACTGTACCGGGGCCACACCGGTGCCGCGCGCCTTGCTCTGGAGACCGGCTGCCCACTGGTGCCGACCGCATTGGTGGGAACGCGCGAGATACAGCATCCCGGTCAGGTCATCCCGTCGAAGGGCAAGACGAAGGTGATATACGGCAAGCCCATCCCGGTGGATCGCAAGGACGCCGACGAGATCACCCATGAGGAGGTGCGGGCGCTCACCGACCATCTCGTCAGCGAGATCCGAAAGCTCAGCGGACAGGAATACGTGGACGAGTACGCCCAGAAGGTCAAGGCGGAGCTCAAGGCCCGGCAGGAGGCCGAAGCCGCAACCGCCGGCGAAGGCCGCTGACCTACGATTCCGAACGCGAACGAAGCGGCTCCCCCTCTCAAACGCTTCGCGTATATGCCGGTATATGCCGGCGCGCCGCCGTCACACGACGGTGAGCGTGATGACGGTCTTGTTGCCGTCCGTGTCGCGCAGCCTCGTCTTGCCGGTGGCGCTCTGCTGCTGCACCAGGCCGAGGATGTTCAAGCCGCCGGTCTTGACTTCGAAACCGAGGGATTCCAGCGTCTTGATGGCGTCGCTCTTGCTCTTGCCGACGAGGTTCGGCACGTCCGCGGTCTCGGGCCCCTTGGATACGGTCAGCTTCACGGAGTCGCCCCAATGCAGTTCGGTACCGGAGTCGGGCGAGGCGGAGATGACACTGCCGGACTTGACGCTGTCGCTGTACTCCTCCGAAACGGTGGTCTTGAGCTTCGCGTTGTCGAGGGCGGTCATGGCCTCGTCCTTGGTCTTGCCGACGATGTCCGGCATGGTGACCGGCATGAGTCCCTTGGACAGTACCACGGTGATCTCGGCGTTGTGGTCCAGGGTCGAGCCGGGCGTCTCGGAAATGCTTTGCAGGGCTCCCTCCGGCAGCGTCATCGAATATTCGGCTGAGGAGTCATCGCGTTTGATGTTGGTGAATCCGGCGTTCTCAAGCGCTTTGATCGGATCCTTGCCATCGGCCGACGTCGGATCCGCGATGTCGCTGGGGATGGTCGCCTGCTTGACGCCAAGCGACACCGTCACCGTGATGCGTCCGTTGTGGCGCTTGCTGATATGGGTGCCGACGTTCTGCGGGTCGGCGGAGATGATGTTCCCCTTGGCGACGGTGTCGCTGTACGCCTCGGAAGAGGTGAACGGGATGTTCGCCACGTTCAGCGTGCTCTGGTAATCGCTCCACTTCGCCCCGACGATGGAGCATTCGATGTTCTCCTTACAGGAGATGTCGGTGGGCTGCGGCAGCGTCCAGTAGCTGCCCGGACCGAGGAAATACCACCATGAGCCGCCTGCGCCGGCGACGAGCGCCACGACGAGCACCACCACGAGCGTGATGATCAAGGGTTTCTTCGAGCGCTTGCGCTTGGCGGGCTCCGAGCCTTGGTCATCGAGCGGGCGCGCGTCCATCAGCCCGATGGTGAGTGTGGAATCCTGCGGCGTGATTACCTGGGTGGCGGAGACGTCTTGGGGTGCGGTGCCTTCAGGCATCACCGAAGTACGGGCCGTGGCAGGGGCGGTGCCGGTCTGCGGGGCGGTGCCGGTGCGCGAATCGAACAGCGGCGGCGCGGGCGGGGCCGGGATGGCGCCCACCAGCGCGGGGGCGGTCGGCTCCTCGGTATCGCCGCCGGTGCCTACGTCGGCGGGCTTGCGGTACTGCCATGCGTCCATCGGCAGGTTCGCGGTCAGCTGTTGCAGCTCATGCAGGGCGTCGGATGCGTCGGCGGGCCGTGCCTCGACGGCGCGGGCGGTCAAATGCGAGACGAAATCGGCGACCTGCTGGTTGATGCCCGTGCAGGTCGAGGTCAGGGACGGCACGTCCTCATGCACGTGCTTGAACACCATGGTGACGGGATTGTCCGACGTGAACGGCACGTCGCCGGCGAGCATCTCCCAAGCCATGATTCCCACGGAATACAGGTCCCCCTGCATGGTCGCCTTGTTGTCCTCGATCATTTCAGGCGCCAGATACGCGGCGGTGCCGAGCAGCATGCCGGTGGTCGACAGTGTCGCCTGCGACGCGGCCTTCGCCAGGCCGAAATCGGTGATCTGCACGTGCCCGCGGTCGTTGATCAGGATGTTCTCGGGCTTGATGTCGCGGTGGACGACGCCCACGCGGTGCGCCGCTGCCAGTCCGTCCAGCGTCTCGGAGATGACGCGCAGCATCTCGCGCACGCTGAACGTGCCCTGCAGGTTCATGTCGTGACGCAGGTTCACGCCATGCACGTATTCCATGACCAGATAGTCCAGCCCATTGAATTCGCCGGTGTCATACACCTGCACGATATGTGGGTTCGCGATCGCCGCGGCGGACTTGGCCTCGCGGTGGAACCGTTCCACGAACTGCTCGCGGTGCGCTCCCTGCGCCAGCTGCATGTGCATGATCTTGATGGCGACGCGGCGTTCGAGCCTGGTATCCTCCGCCTCGTACACGGTCGCCATGCCGCCTTCGGCGATTTTGCGTATGACGCGGTACCGCCCCTCTATCATTCGTCCCTGCGGCTCTTGCGACGTGGCTGCGACTTCACTCATGGTTGTATCGTAAGGTTCTTTCTGCTGGAAAACGGCATTTCCAATACATACGTTGGCGAAAACTCTACGCTTTGATGATCGGGATGAACCTCATGCATGCCTCGGTGAGCGTGCGCTCGTCCTGCGGTGGGAGCCGCAGGTCCCCTATGGCATGAAGCGTGCCCTGCCACAGTGCGCGGATGCGCCGGCGGGATCGGTCGATGGCGCCGGTGCCTTCGAACAGCTCGATGCACCGGCGTACGTCGTCGTCGCCCCGCGACTGCGACGAGAACATGTCGATCAGTGTGCGGCGCTGCCTCTGGTCGGCGCCGCTGATCGCGTCCGCGAGCAGCACGGTGCGCTTGCCCTCCCTGATGTCGCCTCCCACGGGCTTGCCGGTGGATCTGCTGGATCCGATGACGTCCAGCAGGTCGTCGGCGAGCTGGAACGCCTGGCCGAGCGGCAGTCCGATGGCCATGGCGTCGGCATGTGCCCGCCTGGGGTCTCGGCCGGAGGCGAGAAGCGCGAATTCGAGGGGCGCGATGGTCGTGTAGCTGGCGGTCTTCCATCGGAACACGTTCATGGATTCCCGTGCGAGCCGTTCCGGCTCGTCCAATGGAGACAACTCAACTGCGAGGTCGAGCACCTGCCCGATCTCCACCTCGCGGTGCATGCGCAGGAACGTCGAGACGATCATGTCGGGCCGGGGCATCCGCTGCGCCGCGGCATGGGCGATGTCGACGCTGGCGGTGGCGAGCAGGTCTCCCAGCATGATGCCCAGTCCTCGACCGAGCGACGAGCTGTGCGACGTCGTGCCGAGCGCCTTGTGGGCCGCTGGTTTGCCCCGTCGCAGGTCGGAGTCGTCGATGATGTCGTCATGGACGAGTGCGGCGGTCTGGAAGACCTCTATCGCGCAGGCCAGGTCGAGCACCGCGTCGCGTCCGCGGGCATGGGCGTCATCGTCGTCATGCCCCTGCGGGTCGGTCGCGTCGAAGGCGTGGAGGGCCAGCAACGCCCTGAGCCGCTTGCCGCCTTCGCTGGAGACCAGGGCCTGACGCGCGACCTCGCGGGATATGGTCAGGCACGGGCCTTCGATGGTGTCGTCGGCGTCGAGCGCCATGAAACGGTCCACCGCGTCGGCGATGCGGGACTCGATCAGGGCCAAATCAGATGAAACAGTCATACCTAGAGGTTATCCACAGGGTTTTACGAATACAAGAACTGCGGATTTGCAAGCCTGACAAGCCTTCGACCACATAGGTTGGATTTCGCCCTGAAAACCGGCCCGATACGGCATAGTTGATGGTATCCCGTCGCGGGGGCGGCGGTCGCCGGCATCGTGCGCCGGCGGTGGATGAGACCGGTAAGGGGGACCACGATATGGGACAGGAGACGAACACGCAGGCCGTCCGGTATGCGGAGGCGGTCGCGGACGATGACATGCTGCGCGAGGACGATCTCAGACGCATGCGCGATGAATACTGCGAGCGCCGCAAGCTCAGCGGCACCGTGGCGGCGGACGCGCAATGGGCCGATGAGCCGTTCGACCATTGGCTGGCGGGCCTGTCGGCGCAGCCGCAGGCCATCGATGACGCCTCGATCGCCGCGCTGGTGGTGGGAATGACGGTGACGTTGTCGATCAGGGACGCCCTGATCATGTCATTGGTGGCCGGGGACACCTGCGCCGACAAGCGCACGATGATGGATTTCGCGTCGCGCTCGCATGCGCCGGATGTGCAGAGCCGTATGTGCAGGGAGCTGCAGGGCGCGTTTTTCGACGAGCGACGCCGGCCCGACGAACCGAGATGCCGGGCCGGCACCGACATGCTCGTGGCCATGGCCGATCGCGTTCCGGAGAGCTTCAGCGTGCAGCCGCTGGCCGTGCTGGCGTATGTGATGTGGTGGATGGGCGACAGTCGAGCGGTGGCGTTCGCGTTGCGCTGCCTGATGCTGGATGAGGACTGTTCGCTGGCGGCGATCGTGTGCTCGGCGTACCAGCGCGGCGTGATGCCGGCGTGGATGGGTGCCGGCCCGCATCACGACGCCGCATGACGGCTCGCGGGAGACCATCGGTTCCACGCCGCAACGAGCCGTGGGAATAATCGTCCTTGGAAGATGGTTAACTCACATAGTTGACGATTTGCTCTTGCCAGAAGTGCGCCCGATGTGGTATAAGCACGCTTGGCATGATGATGCAGGAGGATGAGTTTGGCCACGAAGGATACGATGGCGACGACAGTCCCGGACGATACGGACGCCAAGACGAAATCCGAGAAGAAGGGAACCGCCGCGCGTACGGCCTCTACGGCAGACAAGAAGACCGCAGCGGGCAGGAAGTCCGCCGCGGGCAAGAAGACCTCGTCGAGCTCCGCCGCGTCCAAGTCCACGGCACGCAAGTCCTCGGCGAAGGCAGCCGCGCCCGCGAAGCCCACCCGCAAGCGCGCCGCGTCCAAGTCGGCGAAGGCCGTCAAGGACGAGACCGAGGAGATGGCGAAGACCGAGGAACTCGCCAACGAGGATTCCTCGGACGATCTCGACGACGTCCAGGTCGATGAGGATGGTCTGGAGAACCTTGACGACGATCTCGACGATGTCGATGACGGCGGTCTGGATGGCGACGATGATGGCATCGATGACGAATCCGGTGAGGATGACGACGTTCCCGAGGACGAAGAGGACGACGAGGGGACCGAACCCGGGCGCAAGGAGCCTGAACAGCCCAAGGAGAAGGGCGCGTTCGTGGTGCGCGACGATGACGACGACGAGAACCTGACCCCGTCGGGCAATCCGAAGCGCCGCGTCATCGCTGCGGGCGCCACAGCGGATCCGGTCAAGGACTATCTCAAGCAGATTGGCCGTGTCAGCCTGCTGAACGCCGAGCAGGAGGTGGACCTCTCCGAGCGCATCGAGGCCGGCCTGTACGCCCAGCATCTGCTCGATACCGAGAGCGACGGCATGGACTTCAAGCGCAAGCGCGAGCTCAAGTGGGCGGCGAACGACGGCAAGAAGGCCAAGGACCACCTGCTGGAGGCGAACCTGCGACTCGTGGTGTCGCTGGCCAAGCGCTACACCGGTCGTGGCATGCTCTTCCTCGACCTGATTCAGGAAGGCAACCTGGGCCTCATCCGAGCCGTCGAGAAGTTCGACTGGAAGAAGGGCTTCAAGTTCTCCACCTATGCCACGTGGTGGATCCGTCAGGCCATCACCCGTGCCATGGCCGATCAGGCACGCACCATCCGCGTGCCCGTGCACATGGTCGAGGTCATCAACAAGCTGTCGCGCGTTCAGCGCCAGATGCTGCAGGATCTGGGCCGCGAGCCCACGCCGGACGAGCTGGCCCGAAAGCTCGACATGCCGGTCGAGAAGGTGCAGGAGGTGCAGAAGTACGGCCGCGAGCCGATCTCGCTGCACACGCCGCTGGGCGAGGACGGCGATTCCGAGTTCGGCGACCTCATCGAGGACACCGACGCCATCGCGCCGTCCGACGCGGTCGCGTTCTCGCTGCTGCAGGAGCAGTTCAAGCAGGTGCTGGAGACTCTGAGCCCCCGCGAGGCCGGCGTCATCAAGATGCGTTACGGTTTGGAGGACGGCCAGCCCAAGACGCTGGACGATATCGGCCGCGTGTACGGCGTGACCCGTGAGCGTATCCGCCAGATAGAGTCCAAGACGATGTCGAAGCTGCGCCACCCGTCGCGCTCCCAGACCCTGCGCGACTTCCTTGATCAGTGATCGCGCCGCTCGGCAGCGCGATCACGCGAGGAGGGGCGGTCCAGTGGACTGTCCCCCCGACGGAGCCATCCGTTGATAGCTCCCCTCGATGAGGAGAGCCGCGAGTTATACAGAAAATAGGATTTGTATGCCCAAACAGGAATACGGTGCCGACAGCCTTACCGTGCTCGAAGGCTTGGACGCGGTGCGCAAGCGCCCCGGCATGTACATCGGCACCACCGACAGCCAGGGTCTGATGCACTGCCTGTGGGAGATCATCGACAACGCGGTGGACGAGGCGCTTGCGGGCGCCTGCGACCATATCACGGTGACCCTGCACGACGACGGCTCCGTGGAAGTGGCCGACAACGGCCGTGGCATCACCGTCGACGTCGAGCCGAAGACCAAGCTCACCGGCGTCGAGGTCGTGCTGACCAAGCTGCATGCCGGCGCGAAGTTCGGCAACGCGTCCTATAACGCGGCCGGCGGCCTGCACGGCGTCGGCTCGTCCGTCGTCAACGCGCTGAGCTCGCGTCTGGACGTCGAGGTCGACCGCGACGGCAAAACCCATCACATGGCCTTCCACCAGGGTCATCCCGGCGTATATTCCGACACCGATCCCGAGCATCCGTCCCCGGACGCGCCGTTCAAACGCACCCGCAAGAACCGCCCGACCGAGCTGGAGATCATCGGCAAGGTCAGCCCGAAGACCACGGGCACGCGCATCCGGTACTGGGCCGATCCCGAAATCTTCAACGACACCGCCGAATTCAGCTACGAGCAGCTCATCGACCGTGTGCGCCAGACCAGTTTCCTGGTGCCGGGACTGCGGATCACCGTCATCGACGAGAACGTGCCGGAAACCGGCGACGACAGCGTCGACGAGATGATGGAAGTCGATGCCGCACAGACGCCCGCCGACGATGGAATCGGCCTGATGGACGCTGCCGACATCGCCTCTGCGGCCGACACGGCCGTCGAAGATACCGTTGAAGCGGGTGAAGCCGAAGCGCGACCTGCCGCAGTCTCCGCCGCGGTCGAGACAGCGAAGGTGGACGCGGCCCGCCACACGCACGCCCGCGTCGAGGAATTCCGCCACACCGGCGGCGTCAAGGACTTCGTCGATTTCCTGTCCGCGGGAGAGGCGGTATCCGACATCTGGCGCATCACCGGCGAGGACACCTACGAGGAGGAGACCCAGGCGGTCGGCGAGGGCGGCGAACTGCACGCCCAGAAAGTCACCCGCAAATGCGGCGTCGACATCGCGATGCGGTGGACCAACGGGTACGACACGACGATGCGCAGCTTCGTCAACGTGGTCGAGACGCCCGGCGGCGGCATGCACGTCGACGGTTTCCTCATGGGGCTCACCAAGCAGATCCGCAAGGCCGTTGAAGACAACGCCCGCAAACTCAAGGTGAACCTCAAGGACTCGAACATGCGCGTCGAGCGCGACGACATCCTGGCCGGACTCGTGGCCGTCGTCACCGTGCGCATCGCCGAGCCGCAGTTCCAGGGGCAGACCAAGGACGTGCTCGGCACCGCTCCCGTCAAGCCCATCGTCACCAGGATGACCGACAAGCAGTTCGGCGAGATGATCACGGGCTCCAAACGCGGCTACAAGGAGCAGTCCGGTCGTGTGCTGGAGAAGATTGTCGGCGAGATGCACGCCCGCATCCAGGCGCGCAAGACCAAGGAGGTCACGCGCCGCAAGAACGCGCTCGAATCCGCCGCCATGCCGCCGAAACTGTCCGACTGCCAGCCGGGCAACGATGATGTGGCCGAGCTGTTCATCGTCGAGGGCGACTCCGCGCTCGGCACGGCCAAGGCTGCGCGCAATTCCGGATTCCAGGCGCTGCTGCCGATCCGAGGCAAGATACTCAACGTGCAGAAGGCATCGTTGAGCCAGATGCTCAACAACAAGGAGTGCGCCGCGATCATCCAAGTGGTCGGTGCGGGATCCGGCGCCGGTTTCGACATCGAGCAGTCCCGCTACCACAAGGTCATCATCATGACCGATGCCGACGTGGACGGCGCCCATATCCGCATCCTGCTGCTGACGCTGTTCTACCGGTACATGCGCCCGCTCATCGAGCACGGGTACGTCTACGCCGCCGTGCCGCCGCTGCATCGCATCGCGCTCGCCGGCTCGCACAAGGGCGAGTTCATCTACACGTACTCCGATGACGAGCTCGCCGGCCGTCTGGCGGACCTCGAACGGCGACACATCTCGTACAATCCCGACATCCAGCGCTACAAGGGTCTGGGTGAGATGGACGCCGACCAGCTCGCGGACACGACGATGGATCCGCGTACGCGCATGCTGCGGCGCATCCGCATGGAGGATGCGGCACAGGCGTCCGAGATATTCAGCCTGCTCATGGGCGACGATGTGCCGCCGCGCAAGGCGTTCATCGTCGACAACGCCGACGATTTCGACCGCTCCAAGATCGACACCTGATCCGGCTTTCTGCCGGCTGTGCACTGCCCGGGCCGCCGTCGGCTTGTATCAGGCCGGCGGCAGGTCTGGCCGAGGCGTCGCGACAGGGCGATCGGGTCGAGCAGCTCGTCGAGCGTCGACGCGGGCAGGTCGGTGCGCTCGCCGGCGACATCGCGCACGGTACGATTGTCGTTGGCCGCTTCCTGGGCGATGTCGGCCGCGTGTTCGTATCCGATGGCGCCGTTCAGTGCGGCGGCGATCGACGGGGAGTATTCGGCGTAGCGGCGCCCCGTCGAGGCGTTGATGGTGATGCCGGACACGCAGCGCTCGCGGAACATCGCCATCGCGCGGGTCAGCAGCTCGATGCCGTTGAGCAGTTCGTGGATGATCACCGGGTCGAAGGCCCATGTGACGGTCGTGTCCATGCCGAACACCATGAAGCAGCATTGGTTCACGCATTCGGGGATGACCGGGTTCACCTTGCCGGGCATGATGCTGCTGCCCGCCTGCCGTGCCGGCACGTTGAGGTCGTCGAATCCGGTATGCGGGCCGGAATTGAGCAGTCGCAGGTCGTCGGCGGCCTTTTTCAGGTGTATGGCGAGGTTCTTGACTGTCTGCGACGTGGCGATGTATCCGCTCATATCGGTCATGGCCGCCACGGGATCCGACGCCGCGGTGATGGGCAGCCCGGTGATGGCGGCCAGATGGCGTGTGGCGGTCGTGCGGAACCGCAGGTCGGCGCAGATGCCGGTGCCGATGGCGGTGGCGCCGAGGTTCAGTGTGGTCAGTTGCGGGACGACGTGTTCGAGGGCCAGGAGGTCGCTTTTCAGGAAGCTTGCGAATGCGTGGAATTCCTGACCGTAGGTCATCGGCACCGCATCCTGCAGCTGGGTGCGTCCGATGGTGACGTCGTTCGTGTGCTTGTCGGCGAGGTCGTGGAACGCCCGCGTGAGTTTCTTCGTCTCTTCCGCGAGCGGCCCGATGGCGTCGATCAGCGCGAGCTTGCAGGCCGCGGGGTAGGTGTCGTTGGTCGATTGCGAATGGTTCACGTCGTCGTTCGGGTGGATGAACCCATAATCGCCTTTGGGATGCCCGCCGAGCTCCAACGCCCGATTGGCGATGACCTCGTTCATGTTCATGTTCGTCGATGTGCCGGCGCCGCCCTGCAGCACGTCGACCGGGAACTGGTCGGCGAGCTCGCCGTTCTCGACGTCGTGGCATGCGGCGAC
>OODJ01002080.1_pt1 | contig 13959 bp, 10 predicted proteins | sample 1671611 | NCBI WGS metagenome assembly OODJ01 (sample SAMN06348174, study PRJEB24527) | human gut metagenome | biome: human gut; feature: ankylosing spondylitis patient; material: feces | host: Homo sapiens | place: China | collected 2015-10 | reverse complement strand
GATACGGCTTGTTCCGAGGAGATCGGCACGATCACCGCACGGCTGCGGGTACTGCGCCGGGAGCTGAAGCTGTGCGCCCGCATTGAAAACGATATTCCCACGGTGCGGGCACAGATGGAAATTTCAAAGGAAAGGAGCGACCATGAAAAAGCTGATAAAAGCAGACCTGAACAAAGTGCTGGAGCTGACCGCGACGTACCAACCCATTGACCGTGATAGCCTGAAGGCGGAGTTGGAGATTTTGGAGCAGAGCCGATACAACGATTATCTCTTTCTGGCCCGGAAAGACCGCTTTCGGTTGATGCCCCTGTCCGAGGTCTACACCGCTGGCAGTGATGCCAATGGGTTTCTCACTCTATTTGAGGTACAGACCTGCTGGCCGGTTCTGGCACTGACGCTTCATGTGGAGTATATGGAAAGCGGCATCCACCGTGGGAGCGTGATTTTAATGGACTATCCTGAACTTGTCCGGGATGTGGTGCTTTTTGAACGGCTCCCCGATACTCAGCGGGAGGGGCACATCAAGCAACTGATAACCCGCTGTGTACGGTATGCCCCGCAGTGTACGATGGTGGATCTGATTGAATATTTGAAAACCGGGAGGTGAAAGAAAATGGACGCAAGTGGAGAAGTGGCCGACCTGATGGTAAAGGAGAGTATCCAGCTGACGGAGGAAAGCATCAAGCTGTTGGCGGCAGGCTGTAAAAACCTGACCGCCTTTTTATATGCTCTGGCGAAGGATAATAAAAAGCTGGTGGGAAAGACCAGTATGAAGCGCCTGCTGCGGGAGGGCAAGGAATTGAAAACCTTTTGCATCAAGGCCGAGGATTTGAACGACTTCCGCAAATACGCCAAGCCCAATATCCTCTTTGCCGCGATCCGGGATACAAAGGAGGATGACGGTGTGGTGGCGCTCGTCACCAATACGGATTTTGTATCCCCGGTCAATCTGTTCATGCAGCGCCGGGGCTATCCCGCCCCCACGCAGACGCAGGAGGACGATACCGTAAAAAAAGACGCACCCCGCACTCAACAAGGGAACTCCTCACCAGAGCGCGGGAATGGCTCGACAGTATCGAGAATGAGCCAGACGACGAGGACTACTGATACGGCTGAGAAAATCAGCGATATTCCCACGGTAAAAGGCCGATTGGCTGTGTTGCAGAAAACCGCTGCGGGGATGCGGGACGGTCAGGCGAAGCAGCGTTCCCAGCCCACACAGCAGAAATCAAGATAACAGGAGGAATTTTTTGTATGGCAAATCTGGAGCAGATCGTGAGCCGTAAGGCCGAAAACGATACGAAGTGGAAAGAAGCCCAGCAGGCCGAGAGGGAAAATACTACGGCGATGCAGGACGCCGGAATCACGGAGATCACCAGCAATCCCGAAGCATACGCCCGCTATCTGGAGATGCAGGGGGACAACCCCTCTTACAGCGCCGGCAATATCGCGCTGGTGATGTTTGGGAACCCGGAGGCCACCGTGTTCGGAACCCGTGACCGCTGGAAAACGCTGAACCGTTCCGTTATGGACAGCGAGAAGAACAACGGAGTGAAAATTTTTGCCCGCTCTCCTATGGGGCGCGGTTATACGCTGGCGGATGCCTATGACATCAAGCAGACGCAGGGCCGGGATATTTCCCGGATCACCTTGCAGAATGACAGTAAGGAAATGGAGGCGGCGTTGACCACCGTTCTGAATTATGCCGTTGTGCCGGTGGTCATTGACAAGGAGCTTCCCGCGCCCGCCTTTTATGATTCGGCCAATCTGGAACTGGCCATCAACCCGGACTACCCCGACAACGAAGCCTTTGCGGCGATTACCGCCGAGGTAGCCCACAGCCGTTTCCATGCCAAGGGCGCCAATGCCAGCTATGACCGCGGCGAGTGTGAGTTGGACGCACAGAGCATTTCCTATATCCTCTGCCGCAGATGCGGGATTGAACGGCCTATGCCGGATATGTCGAACCTCGCTGCTCTCTATGAGGGCTGGGAACCGCAGGAGTGCCGACAGGCTCTCGATAATATTCAGGATACCAGTAAGCAGTTTGGGCGCTCCATTGAGAAAAATCTGGAGATGGGCAAACAGCGCAGCCGTGCCCCGGTACATCGTCCTACCCGGTAAAGTCCCGACAACAGGGGGTGTCTCCCCTTTGGGGAGTATGAGCCACCGCCCACCCCTGTCAAGGCCGCACGATTGCTGGCGCAATCATGCGCGGAGTCAGCCAGTGCGCGCACTGGCTGAGCCTTGACCGGGCTGTTCGCTGGCTCATTAGGTAATCAAGGGGAGGACACCCCAAAAGCCGCTGACAGCGGCTTTTGCCATATTGGGAGCGCGGCGCGTCCAACGCAGTGCCAGCGAGCCCGTCAGCCTGCCCCGCCGTGAGCCATCGGCGGGGCGTTTTTCAAAAATGCGGCTCAATTTGAGACGCATTTCTACATTATATCAATATGGAGGAACCACTATGAAACGCACAGTATCGTTGTGCATCACCGCGTTGCTCTCCTGCCTGTTGACCTGCCCAGCCTTAGCAGCGGATACGCTGCTCCTGACTCCGACGCTCTATCCCACAGAGGTCAACGAGTACGCCAGCGGAGAGGAAATGCGGTTGGAGCGCACCTATTGCCTGTCTCCCACAGATGATCCGGCCAGCATCCCCGTCGGCGATTTTGACCGGGAGGGCTGGCACTACACGCTGTTGGATGTGACCCGGCAGGAGAACTCCAAGAGCGATGAGAAGGACTATGCCGAAACCTACACGCTGAACATGGACACAAAGGACATGGAGAAGATCATGCCCCAGCTGGCTGCGGAGCGCACCGTTACCACGGAGGACGGTTACACCGGGACTTTGGTGCTGGACACCTCCAGCATCAAGGTAGAAGCTGCGGGCTATAACACTTCCACCAAGACTGTAACGGCAACCAGAACCTACCCAAACCTGTCTGATGCGGATATATCCTTTGTCCCCAAGAGCATTACGGACAATGGCCGCACGATGGAATTGGCAGATGTGCAGTGGCAGGAGTCGGACGGTTTTTATCATGCCTCGGCTACCTACACAGGAAAGGTATCCAACAAGTATGCTACTGGCTATATTGTCACGGCGGATTATTCCGGTGGGGTAGTCCGTACCACGATGGACGATACCATTTACACCGCAATTTTCAGTGGGACGCCTATCCAGCCGGAACGCAGTGCTTTCGACTGGCGCTATCTGCTGATTCTGCCCGCTGGTGCCGGTGTGGCTGGCCTCGTTGTGCTGGGCCGTAATTGGCTGAAAAAGCGAAAGAACGAAAAGAAATGGGAGGAGTACACGAAATGAAATGGAAAACCTTGTGCCTGACGGCGGCATTGACCGCCGTGCTGGCTGCGGTGCCCGCCTATGCGCTGGATTACACGGTGGACGCCCCGGAGGACTATCTCTTTGGCAGGCCGACCAGCGTGGAAACTGTTATGGAGTACGGAACGGACAATGTTGACCGCAGCAAGAACACGGCACTGATCCCGCCCGCCTTTGGCAGTCCCACCAGTTACCTGCCCGATACGGGTGAGCCCCTGACGCCTAACCTGACCCCCGGCGCCCACAGCGGCGGGTTAGTCAGTTCCGTCGGCACCGTTGGCAGCGTGACCTATCCCACGGTGGATAGTGGCAGCAACTGGAGCAGCACGGCGTACACTCCGGTTTCCTCTGCCCTCTATTACAGCAACGGCAGTTTGGGAACACTGAAAATTCCGTCTATTGATCTGGCTGTCAAGGTCTATGAGGGCACAGACAGCGCCGCACTGAAAAAAGGCGCAGGGCATTTCAATGACACCAGTATTTGGAATGGTAATGTGTGTATCGCCGGACACAACCGCGGCATAAACAATCATTTTGGCCAGATCCACACGCTGACCGTGGGCGATACCATCACCTACACAACAAAACTGGGAACGCGCAGCTACACCGTTACCAGCGTGTCTAAGGTGCTGGAGACGGACACCAGCGGCACAACGGCCAGTAGTGACAACCGCCTGACCCTTTATACCTGTGTCAGAGATCAGTCGGCGTATCGCTGGATGGTCTGCGCTGTGGAGCGCTAAAAACTGAATAGCGGCAGTCAAAATGCGGCTCAATTTGAGACACATTTCGACAGCCGTTTTCTCTTGCGATTTTCACAAGTCATTCACCTAATTTTTCAGCGGAAGGAGGTCATGCGAAAATCGCATAGTGCTTCCTTCTGCCCATTCTTAAGGAGGCACTATGAAAAAACGATTGATCTCCATGCTGCTGTTGGTGGTCATGGTGCTGGGGATGCTCCCGGCCACCGCTCTTGCCGCCAGCAGCGAGGAGGAAGCCCTTGGTGAAGTCAATATCTACAACGGTGAGCAGAAACTCTCGTACCTCTCCATCAACGGACGCATCCGGGAACTGATCTACACCTATTTCAATTATGTGGGTGCCAACGGAAAAACGAAGGAGATCCCTGCCTACTGCGTCAATCCGAATACAACGGGTGTGCCGCAGACCGTGGCCCCCGGCGAGAGTATCAAATACATGGCCAAGGAAAAAGGCAGCGACCCGAAGGTCATGGGCATCATCGCCAACGGGTATCCCACCCGCGGCCTTTCGGAATTGAAGCTGGAAAACAAATATCACGCCTACTATGCGACCAAAATGGCGCTGTGGTGCTATCTGCTTCCCAACTGGAACATCAATAACCTGAAGGTCAATCCCAACCTGACCGGCACGGAATTGCAGCGGGCACAGGCTATCCTTGCCGCTGCCAAGGACATCTATGTGCGCGGCACAGCTTGGAGCAAGGTGTACTCGCCCCGCGTCACTGCCACGGCTGACCGTGATACCGCTTATGCTGTTACCGTCAATGGCCAGCAATACAAACAGCAGGTATTCACCGTCCACTCCGACACATGGGTATGCAACTATGCCATCCGCGTCAGCTTCTCTGACCTCGGCTCCGTTCCCGATGGAACGCGCATCGTGGATATGGACAATAAGGACATTGCCACCATCACCACCTCCGGCACTGGGGACGGCTACGGCGGCAAATTCAAGGTGCTGTACCCCGCCTCTGCGGTGGCAGGCAAGACCGGCAGCGTCCAGCTTTCCTTTACCACCAATGTTTACAAATACGCTGTGTTCTATGCCACCTGCGCGGAGGTCAGCAAATACGGCCAGCTTCAGAACTATATGTGCGACACCGACCCCACTACCACAATGAGACTGTCCACATACAGTAATTACAGCGACGGTGAGAAAACCGAAGAACCCGACACCGGCCTGAAAATTATCAAGCTGGAAAAAGGCACAGACACGCCGCTGAGCGGAGCCGCCTTTGAGGTGGTCGATCCCGACGGAGCCACTGTCGGCACCTTCGCTACCGGCTCGGACGGCACCGTGACCATCCCTCTGACGCTGGCGGGCAACTACACCGTGTATGAGCGCGTGGCCCCACTGAACCATCTTATCAGCGATACTCCCGCGCAGAACATCAAGGTTGAGTATGGCAAGGTGGCGGAGCTGACCTGCTGGAATGAGCCTTACGGAACGCTTCGCATCGAGAAGCTGTCCGACACCGGCGCACACCTGCCCGGTGCCATGGTGCAGATCAAGCACATTAAGAGCGGTGTGACCTATGCGGCTGAAACCAATTTTGCGGGCTATGCCATCTTTGACAACATCAAGCCCGGTGCTTATGAGATCAAGGAGATCACCGCGCCCTCCGGCTGGCTGAGGGACGACGCCACCTATACGGCTTCCGTAGCCACCGGCGAAACCACGACCTTTTCTCTCGTGAACAAGGAGCTGCCCGGTCTGCGGATCATCAAGTATGACCGCAAGAACATGGTGGCGATGGCCAATGTCACCTTTGAAGTTTTCCGAGACAGCGTTTCTCTCGGCAAATTCCGCACGGACGAGTTTGGTGAAATCCTCCTGACCGACGCTGCCCCCGGCACCTACCGCGCCGTGGAGATGGATACCGGCAGCGATGGCCACATCCTCGACACTACGCCGCAGGAGGTGGAGCTGTCCGCTGGTGATGGCATCAAGGAACTGCTGTTCTTCAACGATGTGAAGCCCGGTATACGGCTTATCAAAGTGGACAGCACCGACCCCAGCAAGGTGATTCCCAATGCAGTTTTTGAAATTAAGTCTGTGGCTGGTGACTACGGCCCGCAGGAATTTGTAACCGACCAGAACGGCGAGATCGACCTCTCCAAGCTGCCCACCGGCGCTTATGTGGTAACGGAAAAAGCCTGTGAGGGCTATATCATCGACCAGGCCCAGCGCATCATCCAGCTTGACCCCAACGAGGACGCACAGTTCGTATTCACCAATACCATCAAGCCCTCCTTGCAGATCATTAAGACCAGCTCGGACGGGAGCCGCCTGAAAAATGTTCATTTCCGCATCGCCAAGATCGAGGACGGGACGCATTATCTTGACCGCACCACCAATGAACAGGGCGAAATTCTGATTGCTGATTTGGAACCCGGTGTTTACTCCGTCAAGGAAACCGCCACGGATTCCTCTCACATCCTCGACCTGCGTGAGTATCACATGGAGCTGTTCGCAGGCCGAACCAGCACCCTGACCATTGAAAATCAGAAGCGACCCAACCTCATCGTGTATAAGCATGACGCTGACACCGGCGAGCCGATTGCCAACACCGTGTTTGAAGTCCGGGCGGCAGACGGCCACAGCGTCGATCAGATCAAGACAGACAGCGAGGGCAAGGCGGAGCTGAAAAATTTACTCCCCGGCGTGTACGAAATCTCGGAAAAGTCCGTGCCGTCCCCGTATCTGCTGGACGCGCCCTCTCAGCTTGCCACCCTCTACCCCAACCGCGACCACACCGTGTATTTTGAAAACCATCAGAAGCCCGCGCTGACCGTTAAAAAGGTGGACAGCGTGACGGGAGATCCCTTGCAGGGTGCGAAATTCCATGTTACCTACGCCAGCAACAATACCGGCAGCGGCGAGATCAACGACCTCGGCATCTACTACACCGATGAAAACGGCCAGTTTCAGCTCACCGGCCTGCGGGACGGCTGGTACAAGGTAACGGAGCAGGAGCCGCCCACGGGGTACGCCATCAAAGAGGCCACGCAGGAGGTCTACATTAAGTCCGGCACTTCCAAGACACTGACCTTTGAAAATATTCCCCTCTCTGCGCTGGTGGTGTGGAAGTACGACAGCGTCACCGGCGAAGCAGTCAGCAACGCCGTATTTCAAGTGAAATACCTCGGCGGCACCTCCGGCACAGGCGGTACGGTCATCGGCACCTACAAGACTTCCGCCAATGGCAGCTTCACCGTGACGGGGCTGAAAGAAGGTACTTATATCGTCGAGGAGCTTGCCAGTGACAGCGGCCATGTGATCGACTCCGCACCGCAGACGGTCTACATCAGCGGCAAGCAGCAGGATGTGGTGCAGCTCTATTTTGGCAACAGTCCCAAGGGCAGTCTGCTGGTGAAGAAGATCGACAGCGTGACCCACGAGCCCCTTTCCAATGTGGAATTTATGGTGACGACCGCAGACGGAACGGTGGTGGGTGACACCAACGGCAAATATGTGACGGACAGCGCAGGTACTTTCACGATTACAGACATCGTCCCCGGCACGACGCTGGTGGTGAAGGAAACCCGCGCAAGGGACGGCTATCTGCTGGACGATGCCCCGCAGACCGCAACCATTAAGGCTGGCCAGACCGTGACGCTGGAGTTCCGCAATCAGCCGCAGGGCTCCCTTATTATCAATAAGCTGTCCAGCGCGGATAAGAAAACACCCCTGGAGGGTGTGCTGTTCCAGATCACCTATTCCGATGGCAGCTTCGTGGACAATGGCGCACTTTCCAGCAAGGGCTTGTACCGAACGGACAAAAACGGCCAGATCATTCTCAGCGGCATCACCGGAACGGTTATCGTAACGGAGGTGGAAACCATCAAGGGGTATCGCATTGACGATGCCTCCCGCAGCCAGACCATCGAAGTCCGCGCCAATGATACGCAGACGCTTTGGTTTTATAACCGACCGATTTCCGGCATCCTGATCCACAAAATTTCCAGCGTGGACGGAAAGGCCATCCCCGGTGTGACCTTCCTGCTCTATGACAGTACCAATGCCCCCATCGCACAGGCCACCAGCGATGACCGCGGCTATGCCTATTTTGAGGACTTGTCCGCTGGCCGCTATTATCTGCGTGAACTGGAAAACGAGGGCTATGTGCGCGACACACAGAAAAAGACGGTCTATGTCAAGTCTGGCGAAACCACCGAGGTCGAATGGGAAAATACACCCATCACCGGACAAATCCAGATTACGAAGCGCTCTGCGGACTATAACCACACCAATGGCCTGCCTGCCGGGACACTGCTGGAGGGGGCGGTTTTTGAGATCACCGACAAAGCCGGGAATGTGGTCGATACCATTCGCTCCAACAGTCGAGGATTGGCCGTTTCCAAGCAGCTGCCCCTGTTGCGGTACTTTATTCGGGAGGTAAAGGCCCCGAAGCATTACGGCATCAGCGAAAAGGAATTGACGGTCTATCTTGAGTATGAAGGTCAGATCGCCCGTCTTGAGGTGGAGGACAAGAGCCTGTCCACCGGCGTGTCCATCACCAAGACCGGCCCCAAGGAGATCATGGCAAATCAGCCGGTACGCTTTGCGTTCTCGCAGATCGCCAATACCTCCAATGTCAGCCTGAGCAATTTCTATTGGCGCGATACCCTCCCCGCGCAGGTGCGGCTGGAGAAGGTCGTGACCGGCACTTACAACTTCCCCGGCACTTATAAGATCGTCTATCGCGTCAACGGCGGCGATTATCGCACTCTGGCCGATAACCTTTCGACTGGAAAGAACTACACGTTGGCTGCATCCTCTGTGGCGCTGGGGCTGGCCGCCAATGAGCGCGTGACGGAGGTTATGTTCGTATTCGGACAAGCTCCGGCAGGCTTTGCCCAGGTGGAAAGCCCCTATCTCTACTGTAAGGCCGTGGCCGGACTTCAGGCTGGCTCCTTTGTCAATGTGGCGGATGTCGGCGGAACTTATAACGGAACATGGGTGCAGGCAGTCAGCCGTTGGGTCATTTCGGTCTATGGAAAACCGACTGTTCCCAAGCTACCCCGCACCGGGTATTGATGCTGTCGAAATGTGTCTCAAATTGAGCCGCATTATTGGGGCCGCTCCGAAAAGGGAGCGGCCCTTCGCTGTGCAAGGAGGCGCACATGAGACGGAATCAGAATGACAGTCCGCTGCTGTGGCTTCTGCCTGTCCCTGTGGTGCTTTGGCTGGCAGCGCTGCTTGCAACAGAGTATAAGGCCGGAATGACCGTGTCTACACTGATGGGGCGGTTTTCGTGGCTGATGGAGCATCCCTTTTCTGTGCGGTGGACGCCACATACGCCGAAATTTATACTGTGGGCACTGGCGGCCTATGGCTTTGCCGTGGCGCTATACCTCTCGACCCGCGAGAACCGCAGGCCGGGAGAAGAACACGGTTCCGCCAAATGGGGCAGCGCCAAGCGGCTGAACGCCAAATACCGGGACAAAGACCCGCGCAACAACACCATCCTGACGCAGAATGTCCGCATGAGCCTGAACGGCAAAATGCACCGCCGCAATCTGCTGCAAATCGTGATCGGTGGCTCTGGTGCTGGTAAGACGCGCTTTTTTGTGAAGCCGAACCTGATGGAGGCAAATTGCAGCTTTCTTGTGACAGACCCCAACGGAAAAGAAGTTTTAGGATATATATTGCAAGCAGTCCATTGAATATGGCTGCGAATAAAAGACGGAAAGGAGGTCAGAAAGTGCCTAAAATCAGGGATTTTGATAGAGTTACAGCCCTCTATGAAAGGCTGTCCAAGGATGATGAGCAGCAGGGCGAATCGAACTCAATACTGAATCAAAAGAGATTTCTCGAAGATTTTGCTCGCAAAAGCGGTATGACGAACATCAAGCATTTTACCGATGACGGCTATACAGGGCGTAACTTTAACCGTCCCGGATTTCAGGCAATGCTTGCAGAAGCCGAAGCCGGAAAAATCGGCACGATTATCGTCAAGGATATGAGCCGTTTCGGTAGAAACTATCTTGAAGTCGGCTTTTATACCGAGATACTGTTCCCCAAGAAGCAGATACGCTTTATTGCAATCAATAACAGCGTGGACAGCGACAAACCGCAGGATAACGACTTTACCCCGTTCCTCAACATAATGAACGAGTGGTATGCCAAGGACACCAGCAACAAGATAAAGTCCATCTTTCTGTCCCGTATGAATGATGGCAAACGCTGCTCCGGCAGCATTCCCTACGGCTACAATCGACTGCCCGAAGATAAACAGACCTTAGTGGTCGATCCTGTTGCTTCTCAGGTGGTAAAACACATCTTTGAGCTTGCGGCAGAGGGCTTGACACCTCCGGCAATCGCAAGACAGCTAACGGAGGAAAAGGTGCTTATCCCATCGGCGTACACCCTCCAATATCACCCCGAAAAATGCAACCGAAAAGCGGAGTACGGCTGCACAAGCTGGAACGCAAACACGGTAAGAGAGATTTTAAGCCGACAGGAATATCTCGGTCATACTGTGCTGAGAAAGACCATCGGAACGAACTTTAAGACCGATGAACGCCGTTTTGCCACCGATGAGGAACGCCTTGTATTTGAGGACACCCACGAGCCTATCGTTGACAGCGAGCTTTGGGAGCAGGCGCACAGAAGATTGAAACACGCTACACGCCGTATAAAGGAAGGGACGCACCAAGAGGAATGCTTACTGCCCGGTCTTGTGTATTGCGCTGATTGCGGCAGTAAGATGTCCTATCAGACGAATTACTACAAAAGCGGTGCCCCCTACCACTCGTTCCGATGCAGCAGCTACGGGAACAGAACCGTGAACTGCACCATCCATCATATCAGCGACAAAGTCCTCTATCAGTTGCTGCTGCGCTCCATCCAACGCCTTTCAAGCCACATTATCGCAGATGAGCGTGGCTTTGCGGAAGAACTGAAAAGCAAATGGGAAGCACAGGCGAACGGCAAACCGCAAAAGCAGAAGGATGAACTTCAGATAATCAATCGCAGACTGAACGAGCTTGACCGCCTGATTGGAAGCCTTTATGAGAATTTCATTTCAGGTCTGCTGCCCGAAAAGCAGTACAAGTCCCTGATGAAGAAATACTCGACTGAACAGGACAGCCTTGAGAGCCAAGTATCGGAAATTCAGGAGAAGCTGGAGCAAACGAAAGCGTCCTCTGCTCATATCGGGAGGTTTATCAGGCTCATCAAGAAGTATAAGCAGCCCACAGAGCTGACGAAAGATATGGCGTGTGAACTGATTGATAAAATCGTTGTTCACGAAGCCACAGGCAAAAAGCCGAACCGGCAGCAGCAGGTGGACATCTACTATAACTTCATAGGACAGTTCGACTTGCCACTTTCCGAAAAGGAAATTGCCGAAGCAAGGCGGAAAGCCGAGCAAGAAGCGGCGGAAAAAGCCAAGCGCAAGAAGAACCGGCAGCGTGAGAGTAATGTTGCGCATAGAGCCAAAACCAAGGCGGAACGCTGGGCGGCGAATGACGGTCATAAGTACCCGAAGCGTATCTGCGAACAGTGCGGCAAAGAGTTTTATCCGAACAGCACAAGGCAGAGGTTTTGCAACACCGACTGTACAAAAGTCCATCAGCAGGCAGAAAAAGAGAAGAAACGCTTTGTCGAAAAGGGAGAGCACACCTTCCGTCAAAAGGTCTGCAAGATTTGCGGCAAGCCCTTCTGGCCGTCCAACGGTCAGGAGGTGCTGTGCTCCGAGGAATGCAAAACCATCAACCGCAGGCAGAAACAACTTGCCTATTATCATCGTAAGCAATCCGAGCAGAAAGCCGGAGAAGCAATATAATTCAAGGAGGACAACATAATGGAAAAATTCATCACAGACGAAAGGACAGGCTTGTGTTATGAGCTTGTCGGGGATTACTACCTGATCGCCGGAGAGGACGAGCCGGAGGGCAGACCCATCGGCATCTGGGGACAACGACATCTGCGGTATATCCGCAAGCACAAAGTTGGTTTGTATGCCGAACTGCTTACCACCGGTAAGCTGAACGATTACCTTGCAGACCTTAACGAGCAGGCAGAAGCAATGTTTTCTCGGCTGGTAAAGCAGCTTTCCGAAAAGGAGGGCGTAACGGAAGCCCTCAAAGCGGAAAACCAAATGCTGTGGGTACAGAGGATGAACAACATCCGCAGCGCTGCTATGGAAATCGTTGCAAACGATTTGATTTACTGTTAGGAGGACGGCTATGAATGTCAAGCTGGACGATTATGAGGTGCGGGTGCTGATAAACGGCTTAATACAGCAGCACAGGAGCTATGACGCAGAAACCAACGGTCAGATTGACTCACTCGCCCTTCGCCTGTGTGACATTGCAGAAGCAATGAAGCCGGGACGGAAGAAGAAAATCCCTTTTGAGCCGGTGGAAACCAGAGTGATTCGGCATTGCCTTGTTGACTGGAGAAATCGAGAAATCAGCCAAGGAAATGATGTTGCTTCGGAAGTGATAGGAGAACTGCTATGTTTATTGTGAGATTTGTTCGTAAGGATGGAAAGCCTGACGAGGAGTATTACTACCATACGCTTCAGGAAGCGGAAACACACAAGAAGCTCTTTGATGACGATGATTCTGACCTTTATGAGCGTATAGAAATCATCCCCACCTAACTGCATATTCCTGCCGGGAAAGGCTGCTGTGATGAACAGCGGCTTTTCTTTTTCGGGTAGTATTCAAGAAGTCATAAAGTTCCGTGAGTAATGGAAGAGAGTGTTTTCTTAGAGATTTCGCCTTTTTCAACTGTTTTTTGTTTACCACTTGAAAAAAAGTTGCGGTTCGCGTATAATAAAAATACCGTATAGGGAACTGTTGTCCACTTGTGACCAATAAATTCCTATCAGAATGGAGAACAATTCGTAATATCTTAAATGCGAGATGTTACTAAACTTCGGTTGGAGGTATTATCGTGAACGGAGAACTCTTGACTGTTTCTCAAACAGCAACATACTTAAAATTATCGGAAAAAACGGTTAGGCGACTTATTAGTGAAAAGAGATTACAAGCATCCAAGCTTGGTGATCGTTCTTGGCGCATCCGATCTTGTGATATTGATTCTTATGTTAAAAGCAATTCAAATGGCGTAGACCTTTTGAATATCGATGAACCAGATACAGGCAGCCGTCAGCCGACAGTTGCTAATGTACCTAATGAAAATGAATCAGCCCCTCGTTTGATTTCACTTTTTTCTGGCTGTGGTGGACTTGATTGTGGCTTTAAGAAAGCTGGTTTTAATATCGTATTCGCAAATGATTTCGATTCAGATGCACAGTCTGTCTATTCTCTAAATTTGGGAAGCATTGACAAGCGTGACATTTTAACTGTAGATGAAAATGATATTCCAGATGGAGATATTTTGACTGCGGGTTTCCCGTGCCAGCCGTTTTCAAATGCAGGAAATCGAAAAGGTGTTCATGATTCTCGTGGCATGCTGTATAAAGAATGCCTGCGAATAATACAGCGCAAAATGCCCAAAGTAGTGGTATTTGAAAATGTAAAGGGCTTGCTATCCACTAAGTATATTGATGGGCGTAATCTCGCAGATGTCATTGAATCGGATCTTTCGGAGATGAGTGGAATTGGCTATAATGTAGTTCACAAACTTGTGAATGCTTCGGATTATGGTGTCCCTCAAAATAGACAGCGAGTTTTGTTCGTTGGAATTAGAAAAGACATCGGAAAGACTTTTAGATTCCCCGATGCACAAGATAAAACGAATCTGACACTTCGTCACATTCTTCCTGTGCCTGAAAATGTTGAGAACAATGTGGACTGGGTGTTTTCTCCTCAGGCACTTGATATGATCTCGTATATTCCAGAAGGCGGTTCGTGGAAAGATGTTCCATACGAACA